>Ga0207996_1001617_pt1 | contig 15191 bp, 10 predicted proteins | sample AntAceMetag02UKG_FD_184773 | JGI IMG/M metagenome (GOLD analysis project Ga0207996, IMG submission 184773) | Saline lake microbial communities from Ace Lake, Antarctica - Antarctic Ace Lake Metagenome 02UKG (SPAdes) (version 2) | ecosystem: Environmental > Aquatic > Non-marine Saline and... | reverse complement strand
TTTTTTATAAAAAAAATTGTCTATTAATTTTATGTGTTTAACCCTGATCATAGATACAATGCTCCCTATTATAGTAGACGACAAAAATTCCATAGAGGGGACTAAATCCGGTTTAATTTATAGTATAATAATGAGTTACAAAGCAAGTGAAATTTTCTGCTATTTTTCTAAATTCTTTAATTACATCATTTTATGAATTTTTATGTTAACAAAAGAATTGTAAAAATGCAAAAAAAACGCAAAAAAAATTCTATAAAATTAAAAAATCGTTGGATTTCTAACAAGGACAAGAAAATAACGAACAAGGAACGCAGATTTACGATTTAAGAAGACAAGATGAAATTTTATTTAGGGTTATTCATTTCTATTATTATTAAATCTTCAATATTCAATTTATAATCCTTCAACCATTGCGAAGGTTTATATGAAAGAAACACTCTGTAGGAAACCATTCGCAAGGTCTTCTAATATTCAATCTTCAATTTTCAATATTCAATTTACTTCAGCAGCAGCACCTTTTTCATTGCTCTATTTTTACCATTTACGCTTAATTTTGAAAAATAGATTCCGGTCCCAACCAAATTTCCAGAAGCATCTTTTCCATCCCAAGTTACAGAGTGTTGACCTGCTGAGAGCTGACCTGCTGAATTGCTGAGAAGCTGTTTCACTTCTTGCCCTTTGACATTATAAATTGTGAGTTCAACCCTGCTGTCATTAGGTAAAGAAAATGAGAAAGTTGTACTCGGGTTAAACGGATTGGGATAGCTATGCAAATCAAAATCATTGTTAACAACAGTGTTATTTTCAAAGGAAGTCAGATATTCCAAACTTACAGGAATTGTTATTTCATTATTATAAGCGGAATTACTCAAAATGGAAAAGGAAGAAGAGTAAGTATCTCCCGGGTAGCCGATAGGATTAAATTGCAAAACTGCTTGAGCAGATTCATATGCTGGCACTGTTATTACACATTCAGGAAATCCAAACCAGGTCATGATATTCGCTCCCTGTACATCAAATGTTACATCTCCAACACTAACTGCATTGTTATAACCTGTTAAATCATTAAGTCCGGAATCTGCATCAAAACGATAATTACTGATAAGATTATCTTCAATTATATGCACAGTCATTTGCATCTTTTCCTGTATTTCTGCTTCTACTAAAGTAGAATTATAGAAAGTCAATTCGTCGATATATCCATCAAATTCGAAACTGCCTGTATTATGTGCTCCCACCATAATCATATCTTCTGTCGAGAAAACCGGAGTTGTGAAATCCACTTCAGCAGCATAGTTGCCATTGAAATAAAATTTTAAATTTGTTTCGGAAACAGTAACTGCAATATGGAACCACTGTTGCTCAGCTAAAGTGACAGGTGCCAAAAGCGTAATTCTATCACCATTTACATCCCAGAAATAACAGGTTACAAAATTCAGATTTAAAATGGTGATTGCAAAACTACTTTCCGTATAAGATGAACCTTTATTCAAAACATAACCAAGAGATCCGTTTTCCGGAATATAAAGCCAAGCCATCAAAGTAAACTGGGAAAGGTTATTATAATCTTCAATATGAGGAATAGTCAAATAGCTGTCTTCAGATGATAAATCTGCTGACTGGTTAGAATTGTTTTGAAATTCACAGCTCAATTCCTCAGCTCCGATATTCTCTATCATAAAAGGAAATTCGACGATTTCCGGTTGTTCCAATTGCACAGAAATATTTTCCAGCTCAACATTGATTTTTGGTAGTTTTACTACAGGGATATAATCGGTTTGAACAAAGGCACCTTCCATATTCATAACTGAACCGACCACATCAAGAATTTGTCCATTCTCACAACCCAAACTGATATTTCCAACAATATCAAGCGAGGAAGTTTCTCCAACATCCAATCCATCAATAAGAAGAAAATTCTCTTCAATTTGCAGATACGTCGTATCATTTTCAATCATAAACACAACAATCCCTTCCGGTTGATTTCCCACATTTCGAAAATGATAGGTCAAAAGAATTTCCTCACCAGCATCACACTCACCATCATTGTTACCATTTTCGTCAGTAATGGTCAAACTATCAATAACGATATAACCACCATCAAAAGGAATAATCGGTATTTCTGCTTTATAACGATAATAATTCTGATTTGTAACTGTGACCAGCATGTTATATCCCGGCATCTGTGCAGGAATTTCGATAGAAACAGGCGAACCTGTACCTTCTCCTACGCCGATAACTTCATTATTTACGCTTAATCCAATCAATGAACCATCATCTGCAGTTACTTCAAAAGATGTCATTCCGCTTTCTAAAACATCATCGTGTGAAATCGTAAGATCTTGGGGCATTTCCGAATATATTGTGGAGAAAGCATCACCATGATGATGGAACAAATTGTAAGTAACAGCTTTACTACCAGGATTCGAGGGCCAGCCGGATTGTTGAAGAAAGTATTTACCTGATGCATTTCCAAATGCTGGCAAAATTCCCCTTTCTTCAATTTGTGGATTTCCATAATCTGGCATAAATTGTGGCCACATATTATCATATACTCCCCAAATATATGTATCGTTTACAAATGAATACGAAACTTCTGATGCAGCAATCAGACCTAAAGCTCCAGAGTTATTGCCATTGTGTGTGTATCTATGGAATTTTTCTGCAAAACATTCTCCTGTTATGTTATATTTTCCTGTTAAGCAGTTGACAGAAAACACATAGACAAGGTCAGTATTTGTGAGGCTGCCGATATTATTATTTCCGTAATCAGGTTCACCCCAACCTGTTGTACCTCCATGGTCACGATGTTGCAACACAAAAGCACCACTATTGATAGCATTGTTGACCATTGCAGCATTTCCACCGGTCCATCCACCAAGTTCAGCAGGAGTTGCTGGAATGTAGCCTAATCCACTTGGACCGAAATAATTAGTAACCATATAAGTATTTTGGTTCGTTGACCAAGGATCGACATTTGGATTTCCCTGATAAATTGCATTAATTCTAACTTGATCTTTACCGAGTTCATTATGCCAGAAACCACCAATCGTTTCTGAACAGATTTGGAACCAACGTTCGGTTTGCCATCCAAGAGCAGTAATTGGATGAGCATAAAAATCCGGATTTGTGGGAGGATTTCTTTCATAGTTTAAAAATTTTGTGACCATTGTTTCCAAATGAGTTTCATTTTGAGCTGTCATTCTAGCCAATACAATATCCGGCAACATGTTGCCGGAAACATCAGCCAATATGTTATCGGAAACACAATAATTATTATAAATCGGGGAAACAACTGAATTGCCGGTTGTTCCATAATCTCCTAATAATAATACTGCAGCAGGTGCAGGATCCCAGTTATCATAAGCATCATCAATGTAATCCTCAATTGCTGTTGGAGTGTTACCGCCAGCTTCTGTTGTTGTAACAATAAAAGTTGAAATCCCCTGTTGATTCCTGAAAATTCTGATTGAATCTGCCCATGCTAAAAATATTGGATCATCGGGACAAATAATCAGATATTCAACTCCATCTTCGCGATTCTGAAAATCGTAATTATAAGTCATTTCAGGAATAGATTGCTCGTTCAATATCATATCACGCAAAATAGGATCCCACCAGCGATTTCGAAGACGGTCTTCTCCAAAATGTCCATTTCCTCCAACAAAAGAAACTTCTACTTTCATATCTTTGTAAACCAATAATTCTTTTGTAACCGGATTGTATTGGAAGGGAGTGATACCTAACATGACAACATCCACTCCGCGAATCCTGGTTTGTTCTCCCAATTGAACAGGATTCGCAGGATAATATTCATTTTGTGAATATACTGATTCATTTCTGTTATATTCCAAAGGTCCATCTTCAGTATCCAGCGGGATTCGAGGTGCTGGTGCAAGATCAATATTTGTGTAAAGTTCTGTACGGAAATCCAGAATTCTCAGTTCAGCACTTGCTCCCTGAGGGATTGCAATATATCTGCCATTACCCGGAAGATTGGGCATTCCTTCATCATTCGGTAAAAAATTCCCGGGTAATAAAACTGTTTGCAACATCTCTCCATTAATCTCCGTTTCTTGTAAAACGAAATTCTGAATGGAATGATTTACTTCGACTTTTGAGCTTGTTTGAAGCTCCAGATCGAAACCTTGATTTCCCCAACTGTCTGAATATTCAATAACCTGAGTTTGATCGGCAAAAATAAAACTTGTTATTAAAATAAACGTTAAAACTACTCCGATTTTTTTCATTGTTTTCTCCATTTTTTTTTATTACTAATTCTCTTTTTTATATTAATCTCCAGCACCCTCAAGAAGATTTTTATACTTATCATACTTATCGGATGCATCAGGAAGCTCACCAAGACTTATAATAACATTAACTTCGCTCTTACGGGCAATCAAATCATCTGCATTGGGTCTGGAATAAACTATCTTATTCTTCTTCACAACATCGGAATAACGATAGATTTTATTTCCCAGGAAAAGACCGGCATTTTCCAATTTCAACTTAGCTTCTCTAATACTCAAATTATCCAGAAATGGTATTCTAACCATTTCAGGGCCCTTACTCACTATTACAGAGATAGTTCTGTATTTTTTTGTTAAGATATCAGGATGAGGATTCTGCGAGATAATTCTACCTTTTTCAATCTCATCATTATGAAGCAATTCCTCTTCCTGAACGTAAAGTTTGAAATCTTTACATTGTTTTCTCGCAACTTCATAATTCATTCCAATGATATCCGGAACAATCACTTCATTCCTGTGTCCCACAATTATCTTCATTGCAACATTTATTCCAAAAAATCCAAAAATAAAAACCAGAATCAGAATTAAAACAGCAATTAGAAAAGATTTTATCTTTTTCATTCAAATCCTCATATTAAAAAATTATTTTTCCACCTTCTTCATCTTTGCTGCAAAAGCTCCATCCATCCTATGTTTGAACGGTATTGTTCTCAAAAATCCGTTTTCCACATATTCTGCCGGAATAAAATCTGAAGCTGAAATGAGTTTGAAATTTTTATGCCGAAGAAGGAAATTTTCAACTTGCCGCTCATTTTCTTTTTTATTTATTGAACAAGTGCTGTAAACTAAATAACCTTCATCTTTTACAAAAGATGCACCCAACTTTAGAGCATTCTCCTGAATTTTGAGAAGTTCATTCAAATTCTGATTCAACTGCCAGCGTAATTCTGCTTTCTTCTGAAAAACTCCTGAACCTGTACAGGGAACGTCAAGCAAAACTTTATCGAAAGCTGGTGCAACCGGACCGTACTTAAAAGCATCTTCAGTAATAATATTCATATTCGAGATTTTCAATCTTTCCGCAGCTTGTTTTATTCTTTTCGTTTTCCTGGGAAATTTATCTACTGCAATAATTTCACCGGAATTTTTCATTAACTCTGCAATATATGTAACTTTCCCACCCGGTCCTGCAAAAAGGTCTAAAATCGATTCATCCTGTTCTGGTTGCAGCAATTCTACAACCATTGCTGCTGATGCATCCTGAACTGAATAATATCCTTCTGAAAAAGCTACATCATTCAAAATTCCCTGTCCGTGAGTTGTGATCAAAATATTTTCTGATGCCTTCGTCTCATATAAATCTAAATCTCTTCTTCGAAAATACTCAATGATTTTTTGCTTTTCAGTAGCAAGAGTATTTATCCTCATATGAAGTTTGGGAACTTCATTAAAATAGCTACAAAGATTTTCAACTTCTTCTGCTGTCCAATATTCCAACCAGGAATCTATAATCTGTTTTGGAAAGGAAAATTGAGAAGCCAAACGTTGTGAAATTTCAGCGGGATATTCAATTTTATCTGAGCGAAGAAATTCACGAAGTATCGCATTTACAAACTTTCCGATTTTATCTCCATACAACTTTTTTGCCAAAGCCACAGTTTCATTAACCGCAGCATACTCAGAAATAGAATCGCAATAGATAAGCTGAAAAAGTCCCAGATAAATGAGGATTTTTATTTTCTTATTTGTGATTGAATATTTTTTAGGTTCTGTGAATTGTGAAGCGATAAAATCAAGATTTGCCTGCATCTTAATTACACCCTTCACAAGCATATAAAGTAATTCCGGTTTCTGTCCGGTTTTTTTTATTTTTTTTGAGGTTTGAACAAGTAACTGACCGGAAAAGGTGTTTTTCAAAAGAACTTTTTGGATTACTTTATAAGCTTCCAGCCGGATGTTTATCATTTATTTCTCTTTTTATACAAATCCTTAATTGCAGCTTTCAGAAGCTCTTCTGATGAATCGAAATCATTTTCTTTAGTTAATCTGATTAGGACTTTTCTGATTTCATAAAGTTTATAACCAAGTGTAACTAAGGCAGATTCTGCTTCGCGGACAATATCCATTTTTTCCAAATCTGCTATTGGAACATCTTTAAAGACGATTTTCCCCACTTTATCCTTTAATTCAATGATGAGGCGTTCTGCAGATTTTTTCCCGATGCCCGGAACTGTGGAAATCAGCTTGACATCGCCTGTTTGAACTGCTCTAATAAGATTCGGAACAGAAATTCCGGAAAGAACGGAAATAGCAGTTTTGGGACCAATTTTGGAAATGGAAACTAACTGACGAAACATCTCTTTTTCTTCTAAAGTCCAAAAACCAAAAAGTCGAATTCCTTCACTTTCATTCATTGTAAAATGAATCTGAATTTCAACGGTTTTACCAATTTCGGGTAATTTATCAAATGTGCTGAGAGGAATATTAATTTCGTAACCTACGCCACTACAATCTACAACTGCTGAAAATGGAGACTTTTTTGCTAAAATTCCTTTTAAATATGAAAACATTTTTTCACCTAATTTTATTTAAATCTTTCTTTATTAAACTGGCACAATGCAATTGCGAGTGCATCGGCAGCATCTTCTGTTTTGTTCTCCAAATTTAAATTCAAGATTTTTTGAACCATATATTGAACCTGCTGTTTGGAGGCATTTCCGTTGCCAACTACAGATTTTTTTATTTCTCGCGGTGAGTACTCCATAATTTTTATTTTGCTTTGCTCCAGCAAAAATAGGATAACTCCTCTGACATGTCCGAGTGTAAATGCAGATTTTATGTTCTTCCCATAAAAAATCGTTTCAACTGCTGCAATATCCGGTTTGTATTTCTCGATTACTTTTTTGAGTTCAGTATAAACTATTATTAATCGTTCAGACAAAGATTTTGCAGGATTTATTTTGATTACATCACATCCGGCAGCAACGACCTTGTTTTTTTCTAGCTGGAGAATTCCATATCCACAATATCTACTGCCCGGATCAATTCCTAAAATTATCAATCTTCAGATAACCTTTTCATTGTTTCGTCAGAAACTTCCAGGTTTGAATATATTTTTTGAACATCATCCAAATCATCTAATTTATCTATTAATCTAAAAAGTTTTTCAGCTACTTTATCTGCATTTATTGTATTTTTTGGCACTCGGGTCAGTTCTGCTTTTTCGACATTATAACCTGCGGATTCAAGATTCTGCAGCACAGTATGAAGTTCGGAATAAGGAGTATAAATTTCATAAAATTCATCTTCAGTGATGATATCATCTGCCCCTGCATCCAAAGAGGTCATCATAATTTCTTCTTCATCAAGATCTTCTATTGGAATTTGAATCAATCCTTTCTGTTCAAAAATCCAGGATACAGAACCGGTTTCTGCCAGATTGCCGCCATATTTGGAAAAAGTGTGACGAATTTCAGCTACTGTTCGTTGTTTATTATCTGTAAGCGTCTCGATCAAAATTGCTACTCCATTATGACCGTATCCTTCATAAGTATAGCTCTCATATTTGAGTCCTTCAAGTTCTCCGGTTCCTTTTTTTACAGCTTTCTCGATATTACTATTGGGCATATTTGCAGATTTTGCAGAAGATATTGCCAATCTTAAACGAGGATTCGCATCAGCATCTCCTCCACCTTCACGAGCTGCAACGATTATTTCTTTTACAAGTTTTGTGAATAGTTTTCCTCGTTTCGCATCAGCAGCACCCTTTTTATGCTTTATGCTGCTCCACTTACTATGACCGGACATCTATCCTCCTGAACTTTTGAAAATATCAAATGTTTATTCAGATATAAAAAATATTAAATAAAATTATTCTTCTGTTTTCTTTGCTGCTGCAATCACTTTTGAAGCAATTTCTACTGGAACTTTTTCATAATGCGAGAATTTCTGAGTAAATTTTCCACGACCCTGTGTTAAAGATTTCAAAGCCGGGAAATATCCAAAAAGTTCAGCTAAAGGCATTTGAGCATTTAGAACTTGTTTTTTTCCCTTCTGCTGCATTCCCAATATTTTTCCTCGACGCGTAGAAACATCACCCATCACATCACCCATATATTCATTTGGAATCACAATTTGAGCTTCATGTATTGGCTCCAATAAAATCGGGTTTGCTACTTCAAAGGCTTTTTTCAGGGCATTCCAGGAAGCGATTTTAAATGCCATTTCCGATGAATCCACATCATGAAAACTACCATAATATACATCAACACTGATATCCACAATAGGATGGTTTGCAACTATGCCTTTTTTTAAAATTTCATTCAAACCCTTTTGGATGGAGGGAATGAATTTGCTTGGGATTGTTCCACCAACTATTGAATTTATAAATTCAAAGCCTTCTCCACGCGGTTTCGGTGCAACTCTGAAATATACTTCTGCGTACTGTCCCCTTCCACCGGACTGTTTTTTATGTTTATAGCTTACATCAGCATTTCTGCTGATTGTCTCTCTGTAAGGAACAGTTGGAGTTTTCAATCCTGCTTCAATTTTAAAACGGGATTTCAATTTTTTATTTACAAATGTAATCTGCTGTTCTCCGATACCAGCTAACACGTTTTCATTTGTCTCTGCATTCATCTGCATAATAAGAGTGGAATCTTCATCCAGCAATTTAGCAAGAGCGATTCCGATTTTATCTTCATCACTCTGGTTAACAGCTTTGATCGCTTGCCAGAAAACCGGAGTTGGTAAAGACACTTCCGGCATTCGTATTTTTGAATTTGTACTCACGATTGAATTGAAATTTCGGGCAACTTTCATTTTAACAAGAGTTCCAATATCTCCGGGTTTCAGCTCATCAGCATCAGTACGATTTTTTCCTAAAACAAAAAACATGGAACCAATCCTATCCTTACTGTCTTTCTCCGGAATATAAACATCCAAACCACTTTTCAAACAACCGGAAAAAACTCTTACGTATGCTAAATCTCCCACGTTCGGATCGGAAAATGATTTAAAAACATAAGCAACTAAATCTCCTTTTTCAGAACAGATAACAGTCTTTTCATCTTTTCCATCTTGAACAAGAATTTCGTTCTTGTCTGCAGGAGAAGGAAGATATTCAATTATTGCTTCCAAAAGCTCATTTACAGCAATATTATGAGTAGCAGAACACGAAAAAGCCGGAACAATCAAACCTTTTTTTATGGCTTCTTTTGCTCCAGAAAGAAGTTCATCATCAGTCAGTTCACCTGCTTCAAAATATTTCTCTAAAAGTTCATCATCGCTTTCTGCCACTGCTTCCATTAATATCATTTTATTTTCTTCGACAATATCCTTCATATCTGCAGGAATATCAGCGGATTTACCTTCGATAAATGCTTTTCCTTTGATGAGATCGATAATACCGGAAAATTTATGTTCACTTCCAATTGGAATCAAAACCGGTATCGGAGTTATATCAGAATTTTCTTTAATCGATTCCAGAGTTTTATAAAAATCTGCTCCTTCATTATCCATTCTGTTAACAATAATTGCTTTAGTAACATCTCTATTTTCCAGCAATTCCAAAGATTGTTCAAAGCTCACTTCGAAGCCGGCTGAAGCATTAATCACAAAAAGTAAAGTTTCCACGACTGTAGATGCTGAAATCTGCTCATTAGCAAAATCTGCAAATCCCGGTGCATCTAAAATATTTATTTTTGTATCCTTCCAATTAAAATTTGCCACACTCAAAGACAGAGACATCCCTTTCTCAATTTCTTCATCATTAAAATCCATAACTGTGTTTCCATCTTCCACTTTTCCTACTCTGGTTATGGACTTCACATTAAACAGCATCTGTTCTACCAGACTCGTTTTCCCGGCTCCGGACGCACCTACTAATGCAATATTCCTGATATCTTTCATGTCGTAATTCTTCATTATTCCCCCGATTTTATTATATCATTATCTATAGAATTTTCTTTAAGACGTTCAAAAAAAATTGATGGATAATTTCTTGTCAATCATCACTTTAAAATAATGACTTTTCCAATTTTTTCAGTGATTTTTTTATTCTGGAGATGTTTTGCTTTCAGTTTGTAAAAATATGTTCCATTGGCAATTTTGTCACCATCTTCATCTCTTCCGTTCCAATATATTTTATTGAAATTCACTTCACAATTTGGCTGCTTTAGAGTTCGGATTTTTCTGCCTGTGATTGTATAAATTGTGATAGTAATATCTGCCGGTTCAGTGATGACAAACGTAAAATATCCATCATCTTGCATTGGATTGGGATAGGGCAACATATCTTTAATTGCAACTTTATCAGATTTAGTTGCCATGAAATCTGTCTCTGCAATAGTTGAAACTCCAAAATTATCAAAAACAACCAGTTGAATCTCATGTTTGCCTTCAGAAATGTTTGAGAGCTGCCAGGTTAATTCCCCTTGAGTATGAGAATTCAAATCATATACAAAACCGGAAGTAACATCGATCAAATCATCAGGATCTTCGCTGTGGTCCAAAAGAAGCAACATTCTGCGTCCGGGACTTCCCGAGATATTTATGCCATTACTATCTGAGATTGCAGCTATAAAGAGCGGGTCAGTGGAAACATAATCTCCGGTTTCAAATTTCTTGGAATCTATCCAGATTTGAACAGAAGGTTCATCAGTGCTTATGCTATCAACAGGAATTTTACTCAGCTTCATAGGATGATAGAATGTTAAAAAACTCTCTTTTTCCAACTCATTTTGAAAATACATTATGATACGACCTTCCTCACCACCTCGAATATCATCGGGAACGATAAAAGTGGATTCATAACTTCCATTGCTCAATCCAACCATTCCTTTGAAAAAGGCATTACCATTTCTGGTATAATCCACAGAATATACATGATCCGGGTCTTGAGGAAGATAGTTCTCATAATGCAGCCAGTATTCGGAATCATAAACTCGTATTTCTCCAACTCCATTTTGATTTACATTTCCAATATTGCCGGCTATAGATACAGTTTGCCTGGCTTGCACACTATCCGGAACATTATAAATGTTACCAACTCTTTCCGAAGGAACGATGGGAAGGAGCGGATCGCCTAATAAGTTGTATAATTTATTATTATAAATATGCCAATAGGAAGAATTTAGTTTTGCATCCAACAGAGACATTCCCTGGTTCTCTTTATCTAAAATCATATTAACTAATAATCTCTGCATCAAAAGAGCATTTGGATCTGGCGAACTTCCGCTTGTAGCAGCAATGGATGAGATAGAACCTCCATTTGGTGCAAACAACAATTTTTCTGCCATACAATCATAATTTACATCATCAAAACAACCAACTTCGCAGGAAGCTGCGATAAATAGTGGGAGAGTTTCTACATTATCCAACAATCTTATATGAAGCGAACCTTTAAAATATCCCTCGTCTCCCAGAACATCTTCATTGCCATGCCCGATGAAATACCATACCAATTTCCCGGCATTAACTTTATCAATCATATCGTTTCGAGCATCCGGTTTATTCTGATATTCATCAAACTCATATTCAATGCCCAGAACTTTGTCTACATAAATACTATCTTTAATCATATCGGCAGTTAGCTGAGCTTTTAGGGTATGATTCATTCCAGAGCCGCCTATCCCTTCCAAACCACCTCGTTTATGCTCGTCATCTGCAACTATTAATATTTCATTTTTCCACCAACCCAAAGTTGGTTCTTCAATATATTTCCGAGTTCTTTCAATAAGCAAATCCATATCAGAAGTATTCTGAGCAGGTAACCTGCCAATTGAAAGTTCAGGAAGGTTGCCGCTGAAAGTAACAAAATTATCATCCATAGTAGAACCATCAATTTCATAGACCATAACTTTGTTTTTATTGGTAGAATTTTCCCACTCATTTGTGCCGGAACCCATTAAGATAACCTGCTGAAGGTTATATCCTGTTGCGCTCTCAAAACGAAATTGAATAAAGTTTTTAATTACCACTGGATCTTCTATACCATATTGATCGAAAATATCCTGCTGATCCACAACCTCACTTATGACACCAAAATTTCTAAAATGAATGTTTGCCAGAGAATCCGAATGCGATAAAAAATCGTGATGAGAAATGATAAGACACTCAATTTCATCCTCACGAATAGTTAAATCCTTGGGAAATTTACGGGAAAAACCTGAAACAGAAAATGCTGAATTTCTATTAATTCCTTCTTCAATTCGAACCGGTTTATTATGATATTGTCCTCCAAAAGTTAGCCAGTATTTTCTTTGCTTTGAATAAGATTTCAGTCTGATATCATCAAAAAATTCATCCAAAAAGTAAACATAATCTCCCGAATCAAAATTGCCATCATCTCCAGCTTCTATCAAGGTTGGGAGCTCAACAATCCGCAATTGATAATTCCCTGTTTTATCATCGATAATGTCTCGAATTGTGGTAAAAATCCTGATCGAGTCCGGTTCACAAAAAGTCGGAATTTGGGAAAGCTGCTGAAAGGATAGTTCATGAAGTCCCTTTTGAGGTGATTCAAATCTGAACCAGAAATCAGATTCATTAAAATGAAAATAAGGGATTTCATTTTTTTCTTCGGTCATCCAGAATTTAGCCGTATCATAATTAAAGATAAAATTTTTATAAATCTTTTCAAATTTATCGGGAATTGTATTTCTGAAAAAAACATCACCTGAAATCTTAATTTCCAAAACCATCTTTTCCGAAATAGTCATTTCATTCTTCATGGCATCATATAAAAAAGGAGAAATTTCAACCGGAACAATCTGATAATAACGATAACGCATTTCTGGTAGAAGCTCAAAAAAGTGTTCATCTCTTTTAGAGTAAAGTTCCTCATCCCTTTCATATATAAAATCGCACATTTCTCCCTGATCGATTATTTTCAAAGTGGGTATTATCGGCTTTTCAAGCGATTCTTTTTTGATTTCCTGAGAAATAATTTTTGCTGATATTTTTCCATCTGGAGGAATTGCAATATTCAAAACTTTGATGGGAAGAGATGGTGCTCCTGCAATTCCAGAATCCAACCAATCTGAAAATTGAACTGTCGTGTAATCCATTTCTTGCTGAATTGAATAATTATCCAAATCGATTTCAACTATTAAACGCGTGGGAGTGCTTTCTAAAATCTGTATATTTGCAGAAAGTACGGTAAAAAGCAGCAGCAAAGTTATTAAAAAATATTTTCTCACTTTCCCTCCATTGTCAGGAAACTATAAAACTTAAGTCAGAATCTGTAAGGAGCGTTCACTGTCAATATTAAAACGGACTCTTTTATCAATTTGAAACTGTTCTATAGTAAGATATAAAGGCATAAAAAACGAAGAAATCAATTCTCCATTATTTTCCAACCGGAAAGTTAAGCACGACCTGATAAAATAATAACAAATGTCAAATTGCAAATATCAAATATTTTTCCACACTTCGGAGTTCTTCAGCTTTTTGGGCTTTGAAATTTCATTAGAAATTTGTTATTTAATTTTCACCGATTCCTTCAAAAATGATATTTGCCATAAATCTTTTTTGGAAGTATGAAGCAGTGGCGCTAAAATTCTTTTTCCTACTGAACCGATACTTTTTTCCAAATAGGACAATTCTTTTAGTTTATCTTTTAATTCAGCATCAATTGTTATTTCCATTCCCGCTTCTTTCAGCAGAAGTAAACCTTTTGAACGTATAGAAAGTTCCAAATAGATTCTGAGATAGCAAAGCATGTCCATTACTACTTCACCGGGAAATCTCTTTGTAAAACGATCCAGATATTTTCCGGCTTTTGTTTCTTTGAATTTTCCTTTTTTTATAAATTCAAGAAGCATTATATCCGTAATGAAACCTGTTTCCATCCAGTTTTGTAATCCCTTTTCACTTTTTGAAAATATCACCATCATAAGAATGGGAAGCAGCAGCAATTGAGTTACAGTTGTTATCATAGGTGAAAAATAAAAATGATTGAAAAAAGAATGCAAAAGGAAAGCAATCAAGTAACCAGGTAAAAAAAACACGAATTTTTCGCTGTTATTTCGTTCGATGAGATACACTGTTATCATCGTAAAAATGGCAGTTGTACCTCCATGCATAATAGCTGTTCCAAAACCGCGAATTATCCATATGAACATATTATTATCTAAGAGATAATGAAGATAGTAGATGTTTTCCACAAAGGCAAAACCTGCACCAATCGCAAAGCCATAAATTGCGGCATCAACGAGGAAACCGATTTTCTTTTTCTTTATAAGATAAATTGGAAAAAGTGCTTTTAAAAATTCTTCAATAAATGGAGCAAAGTAATAAGTAATAGTGGATGGATGTTCAGAAAAATTGAAAAGGATTTTGTTTATCACATAACATAAAAGTGCAACCAGGCAACCGATAAATAAGGTTTTCAGAATTGATTTGAATTTAAGAAGTTTGTAGCTGTCTAAGATTACCAAAACAAACAGAAAAAGTAGAACAGGAAAAAGACTGATAAAAATTTTAGCTATCGTAATCACAGCAGTTGCAGGCTTATCATAAATTCTTCTGAAGTATTCCAATCCAAATCGGATGCGATAGCGTAACCAATTGAAAATTTAGATTTGAAGATCGATAAAAGCACGAACTGAAAATCGATTTGAGCTCCAACATCAAAATACTTTTCTGCAAAATCTTCCGAATCCGGATTTGTGATTATTCCCGATGTAAAAATAGCAGTGCGCGCCCATCTTAAATAACAAGCAGTCATGCCGATTTTGCGGAATCGAATGGGAGGAAGGTTCCATTCCAAGACAGATTTCATAAAGTTCGTACCGCCAATTTGGTTTATTTCGAGACCCGGAAAACTGTAATGAGCACGATACCTTTTTTCGTCTTTACCTTCATCTTTGTTGTTGTAATCGATGTAATTATTTCCAAAACCTCCAAAATAGAAATTTGAAAATGAATCTTCTCTATCAC
>Ga0207996_1001607_pt1 | contig 15247 bp, 14 predicted proteins | sample AntAceMetag02UKG_FD_184773 | JGI IMG/M metagenome (GOLD analysis project Ga0207996, IMG submission 184773) | Saline lake microbial communities from Ace Lake, Antarctica - Antarctic Ace Lake Metagenome 02UKG (SPAdes) (version 2) | ecosystem: Environmental > Aquatic > Non-marine Saline and... | reverse complement strand
CACTTATCCACTCGGGACTGTTTCGTATTCGCTCGCAGAAGCCCGCAGCCCAACAGCCAGCTCATTGGCGAGATCTGCCTTTTGGCGGCCCCGCCATGGTATGGAAAAACATTTTGCGATTTTTCCACAGTATGGAAAAAATGTTTCCACAGTATGGAAAAATCCGCATGCCGCCGCCAAGCCGCCGGAGCGGAGTGGTTCACCGGTGGGCCGGAGTGCGCTGGGCGATCTGGAGGCACATGAGGGCCCAGAAGCAGCCAAGGAGGCTGGCCATGGGCATCTGGAGGGCCGTGGGCAGGCTGTAGAGAATCAGGACGCCGGGCGTCCAGAAGGTCCAGCCGGGGACCTGGTTTGGCAGGACGATACGCCCATACCAGCCAGGGCCCAGCTGTAGGCGGGTGGCATGGAAGGAATAGTTCTGGTCCTGCCACAGATAGGCTAGCGAGATGATCGGCGATGCCACAAAGGGAGAGAATATCAACATATCGGTCAGGGTCTTCAGCAGGATGGTGATCAATCCGGCTTCCGATCCCCAGAGGTGTGCCTGAAGCATGTAGAAGAGGTGGGTGACGCCGCCCATGAAGGCCCACCAGACCATTCCGAACACCAAGGCGGCCCCAGCCCGGCGGACCCGGAGTCCTGGGACCCACCAGCAGAACAGCGCGGGTACGATCCCGTTGAAGACCACGCGGGTGAGCATGCTGAATCCGATGCCGTACCGCTCCTGAATCCCCACGACCTGCTGCAACAGCGTATTGAAGGTGTCGGATTGGTAATAGGCCCACACAAACAGCGCGGCAGCCACCTGCAACACCAGACCGGGAATGAAATTAGCGCGGGCGGAACGAAGGCCAATCTGCCAGGAGGTGGCCCAGGCGCTTCCGGTGCGGGACCGGGGGTCCAGGTCGGCGGAACGGCTCATAAGGGGGGCATCAGACGCAGCAGGATCAACTTCTGATCCTCCGCATAGATCTCTGGATAGAAGCGAAGCCCTTGCATCATCAGCCGCTGCTGATCCTTGCGTCGCAGCACGCCATAGTAGGTCTGATACGGGCTCCGTGCCATCACGGCATCCAGTTGCCCGGAACTCTGGAACACCCCTTGGAGGTCCGGCTCCATCTCCATTCCGGTCACCAATTCATTATCCACACGATAGAGCCACGGTACCCGGTCGGTATAAAAGGCCAGGGCCGGGATATGCTCGCGGCAGAGAATGAGCTCATTCTCCGGCTGCACCTGGGCGGCCACGTCACCGAAGAAGGTCCGGTGATCGCGGAACCCCACCAGAAATGCGGGGCCGGCCAACGAACTGATCAGACAGGCGAAGGCCAGATAGGCGCTGGCGGTCACCAGCAGCAACCCGGGAAGGGTTTTCCAGTATCCCCGCCGCCAGACCCAGAAGGAAAGGAGCACTCCCGCGGCGGCTGGAAGAAACACAAGCCAGGTCGGCGGCCCCATATCCGCATTGGCCAGGCCAAAACGGGCAAGTGACCAGAAGATCAGCATGCCCACCGTCGCCAGAAACGGAAGGAAAGCACCCAAGTTCCACAAGCGCCGGTCTGCGGCATCGGTTTCCCGCCGGGCCGGAACCAGGCCACGACGGGCCAGTAACAGGGCCATGGGCGGCACCATCGGCATGATATAGCTCATGAGTTTGCCGCTGCTGACGCTGAAAAAGAGAAAGACCGCACAGGCCCAGACGACGAGAAAGCGGCTGAAGGAGTCCTGCTTCAGATCCTGCCTGGACCGCATTTCGCGGATGGCGCGGGGCAGGAAGAAGGTCCAGGGGCACAGCATGGCCAGGATCAGCGGAAGATAATACCAGAACGGTTCGGGATGGCCCTGGATGGCCCGGGTTCCCGTGAAGCGCTGAAAATGTTCCTGCACGATGAAATGGAAGTTGAACCCCGGATTGTGCTGCTCGATTTTCCACAAGATCAGGGCCAGACTCCCGGCAAACAGGAGTCCGATCGGAAGGAGACTCCACCGCCACAGGTCGCGCAAGCGGCGTTCCCACAGGAGCCAACCGACGAGAATGGCGCCGGGCAGCACGATAGCCAAAAAGCCCTTCGTCAGCACCCCTCCCCATGCCGCTGCTGCCGCTGCCAGCAGCCAGCGTCCGTGATGGTTCTTCCGGTCCGCGCGATGGGATTCGAACAGGAACAGGCAGGTGGCGGTGAAGAACAGGACGAGGAGCGGATCCGTCAATAGAATGCTCATGGCCACAATCATGCCCATACAGGACAGCAGCACTGCCCGGACCGCCCGGGCAGTCCCCCCTCCCCATTCCTGCCGCGCCCAGCGGAAGCACAATCCGATCGTGAACACGATGGACAGCAGCAGCGGCAGGCGGGCAACGCCCTGGGTTTTCCCCGCCAGATCCATGGCGAACGCACTCATCCAGTAGAGCAGGGGCGGTTTTTCATAGTAGCGCACGCCCATGAGGCGCATCTGCCAAGCATCGCCGCCGTCTTCAATCATTTCCCGCGCGGTCTCCGCATACCGGCCCTCATCGATCCGTGTGATGCCGCGGGCAAACAACAGAAGCGCTATGGCCACCAGCAGAAGCACCCAGGCCCAACGCCACAGACGATTCGCCGAGGGCGAATCATCCGCTGTGCAGGGAGCTGATGGAGAAGCAATTGTCATGGAACAGAAAATATGGGAGTAGAACGCCCGCGGGACAAGCAGAAATCGCACTCAGTTGCTTTTGGGGTTGCTCCATCGGCCCCGTGGCGCAAGACTGTGGCAGATATGAAAATCGGTCTACTATCGGATACCCACAACCATCTGCCGGAAACCCGGCGCGCACTGGATCTGCTCCTGGAGCAGGGAGCCGCGCATCTGGTTCATTGCGGAGATGTGGGAGAAGATGTGCTGGATCTGCTGTCGGCCACCTGTATGGAACACAACATCCGGGCGCATGTCGCGATCGGCAACTGCGATTCCCGGCAGGATGAAGCCTATCTTCCCCAGCCGTTCGGCATCGAACGCGGCACCGTTCTGGAATGGGTAATGGAGAGAAAAAGCTGTGTGGTTCTGCATGGCGACCATGCCCACCCACTTGCCAACGCCATTGAATCGGACCAGCATGATTTCGTTTTCACCGGACATACGCATCGGGCCGCAGATCGGCGCGTCGGCCATACGCGCGTGCTGAATCCGGGGTCTCCCGTTCGGCCCCGTGGAGGCCCGCCCAGCGTGGCGCTGCTGGATCTGACCACGGACGAAGTGTCTTTTCTTACCCTGTAGGGACTGAGAATTGTCTCGCCAGCGTGGCATGCACAGGCACATACTGTGGGGCAATGACTAAGACAAACGACCTGGCGCACCGCGTGGCTGCGCTTTTCTCTTCCCCCCAATACCGGCCCCTCCCCGAGCGTGAGCTGGCCCAACACCTCCATCTCGGACCCGGACAACGGAGCCACCTGCGGTCTGTTCTTCGCGAAATGGCGGCCCATGGACAGGCGTCCAGCCTGCGTGGCGGGCGCTGGGGTCCGCCTCATGCCGGGAGCCAACCGATTGCCGGCACCTTCCGGGTCCGACAGAATGGTTCGTGCTGGCTGGTGCCTGACGATCCGACCCAGCCCCCGATGTGGATTGATCCGACCGCCGTGGGTGTGGCCATGAATGGCGACACCATCCAGGGCCTGGCCGTTCGACGCGACACCTCCGTACGCATGCTGGGGGCCCGCCCCGACACCAAAGCCGCACGCGTCATGCGTGTGGTAGAGCGAAAACGTCAGTGGGTGGTCGGCATCCTGCAGGCGACACCGCACACGGCCTATATCGTGCCCCGCGACCCCCTGCTGCGCAGTAACATCAAGCTGACGGATCCCCTGCGGAAGATCGAACCGCATCTGGGCAATCTGGTGGTGGCGCGGATCACAGAGGATGAGCCGTCCGAAGGCCGCCCGGTGACAGCGACATTTGCCGAAGATCTGGGCGATCCGGACGGGGTCGAGAATGACATCACGGCTCTGTTGTGCGATCGCGGGTTCTCCGAGACCTTCCCGGAAGGCGTGAAGAAGGCGGCCCGGCAGGTCCATACGGGCCTCGAAAAGCATGGCGCCGACCCGCGCGGACGCGTGGACCTGCGCGATCACCTGATCATGACCATCGATCCCGCGGACGCGCACGACTATGACGATGCCGTTTCCCTGGAGCCGCTGTCCGGCGGACGCTGGAAACTGGGCGTGCATATTGCCGATGTGGCCGCGTTTGTCGAGCGGGACTCCGTCATCGACCGCGAGGCCATCCGGCGCGGGAACAGCACCTATATGGTGGACCGGGTCCTCCGGATGCTGCCGCAGGATCTCACCGTTCGGGTCTGCAGTCTGCAGCCCAATGAGGACCATCTGGCGCATACGGTTGAACTGATCTTCAACGCCAAGGGGCAGGTGCAGGAAACCAAGACCTACCGCTCCATCATCTGCTCAAAGGCCTGCCTCTCCTACGAGCAGGTCCAGGCCTTCTTCAATAACGGAACCCTGGAGGGATCCACCCCGGAGATCCGGGCCGCATTGACCGACTTGCGAGGCCTCGCCCAGAAGATCCGGGCGCTGCGCTTCAAAAACGGCGCCCTGGATTTCTCGCTGCCGGAAGTGCATTGCGATCTGGATGCCGAGGGGAATCCCATCGGATTCACCAAACGCGGTTCCACAGAAGCCTACAACCTGATCGAAGAGTGCATGCTGGCCGCCAACCAGGCCGTCGCGAACAAGATCTATGCCAGTAACTTCTGCGGCATCTACCGCGTCCATGACGAGCCCTCCGACGAACAATGGGCGCGCATGCGCGATGAATTGAGCTTTCTGGGTATTGATTCCCCTCCTGAGAATTCCAAGGATCTCAATCAACTGGTCCGCTCGGTCCTGGGCAAGCCGGAACAATATATGGTCACCCTAACCCTGCTGCGGAGCATGAAGCGGGCGATCTATGAGGCGGAAAGCGCTCCCCACTTCGGTCTGGGTTTTACCCACTATGCCCACTTCACCTCCCCCATCCGCCGCTATCCCGACCTGGTGCTGCATCGCATCCTAATCGGCATCGAGGAGGGGAACAAATCCCCGGTCTATTCACAGGCCGAAATTGAAAAACTGGCGATTCATTGCTCGGCGACCGAGCGGGAGTCGGCCGAGATGGAAATCCAATCGATTCAGATCAAGCGGATCCGGTATTATGCCGGGCTACTGGAGAAGGGAGAAGTGGGGCCGTTCACCGGCACGATCATCTCGCTGAACCCCAAGGGCCTCATCATTGAACTGGTGGAGACGCTGCAGCAAGGCATGCTGCCCTATGCCGCCATCGGAAAAGAACGCTATTTCCTCGCTCCGGATGGTCACTCGGCCTCCGCTCGCGGCGGCTCCATCTTCCGCCTCGGCGATCCCATCGAAGTCGGCCTGGCTTCCGTGGATGAGCATCTCAAGCGCGTGAATTTCTATCAACCGAAGTCCGAGAAGCGCCCGCCCCGGAAAGGCCGCCCGCCCTCACAGCGAAGACCCGGCAAGAAGCCGGCTTCAGGTACCCCGGGGCGAAAGGGAAACCCAGCGGGAAACTCCGCCTCCCGCCGGCCCGGAAAGCGAAAAACGGCGCCGAAAAAAGCGTCCGGAAATCATTCCAGACGGTAGCCCGCTCAGCAGACACCTCGGCGCCAGCCGCGCCTTCTGATGTTCTCTCGGATGGAGACATGAAAACGCCCCGCAACCTGCGGGGCGTTTATCTTTTCGGAGACCCATGCCTCCGTCGCGGATGCGGAATCCTCAGTCCCCGAAGCGGGGGGTCATCTGCAGGACGTGCTTCGACCCGTTCTTATCGATCAAGGTGCCGTTTCCGGCGCTGGCATTCTCCGTGAAGGTCACCACCGCCAGATAGGCCTCCGTCGGGAAGATCACGGTGAACTCGGCAACCAGGGCATCCATGGCCCCGGCCAACTGAGCCACGGCGTCCTGCGTCGTGGTGAGGGTTCCGCTGAGCGCGCCCCCGTCCGTGACCGCCAGTTTCATGACCCCCAGGGGATCGCTGTCCATCCGGACATCCCAGGTCCCGTTGACATCCACGTCGGGATGATAAGACGCATCTTTATCGTCATCATTCCCGCACCCTGTGACGCCCCAGCACAACGCGGCCGCCAAAAAAATCAAACCGAACCATTGCTTTTTCATCAGGACTCCTTCATCCAACTATTGCCAAATTCCTTTACAGGCGGCCCCGCAGTTCCGGCAGCAACCGTCCGCATCCAATCCGGGGCGCACCGTCGAAAACTCTTCACGTTCAATCAGAAGGCTGCCGCAAGATACACACCGGGTCGCAGTCCCATCGGAGACCTGCCGGACATTCCCCAGATAAACATGATGCAATCCGTTCTGACAAGCCCGATCCCGCGCCCGTTGCAGGGTCTCGAGACTCGTCGGTCGATGGGCCTTCAACTCGCCGGCGGGATGAAAGGCACTGAAGTGCAGGGGGGTATCCACTCCCAGATGCCCCGCCACCCAGGCCGTCAGGTCGTCCAGTTCAGAATCGGAATCGTTGAGATCCGGAATGAGAAGCGTGGTTACTTCCAGCCAGCAGTCGGTCTCCTTCCGGATCAGCTCCAGGGTTTCCAGCACAGGATCTAGGTGGGCGCCGCATTGCTCGCGATAGAAGGACTCACGAAAGGACTTCAAATCCACATTGGCGGCATCCATCTGCCCGAAGAATTCGCGCGCGGGTTCGGGATCCATATAGCCGGAGGTCACGGCCACCATGCGGAGCCCCTTCTCCTGACAGGCGGCGGCGATATCCAGGGCATACTCCGCCCAGAAGGCCGGCTCGTTGTAGGTGGCGGCAATGGTCGGGATCCCCTCACGGAGTGCCGTTTGGACCAGATCCTCCGGAAGAACAGGATCGCGCCGGCTTCCCTGCCCCTGATCCGGATGGCTCAACTCCCAGTTCTGGCAAAACCGGCAGGCTAGATTGCACCCGAGCGTTCCCAGCGAGAGCACCTGACTGCCGGGGAGAAAATGATACAGCGGCTTTTTTTCGATCGGATCCACCGCCATGGCCACGGGTCGACCCCAGGTATCCGCTATGAGCTCCCCCTCTTGATTGATGCGGCCAACACAGCGGCTTCGGGAGCCCTCTGGCAGGTGGCAGTGATGCGGACACAGCCGGCAGGTCACCGAGCGATTGTCTCCCGCCTCCCAGAACCGGGCCGCTTTCATCACCTCAGCCCTTCGATGGAGGCAGCGCGTGTTCAATGGCCTGCCAGACCAGCATCGCACAGTGAATCCGTGCCGGGTACCGTTCAATGCCATTAAAGACCTGAAACTCCCCCCACTCCTCTTCGAATCCGGTGCGGCCGATCCGATCGGCAAAGGCCGCCGCCATCGTTCGGATTTCAGATGGAGTCTTGCCTTCGAGGCGCCTGGCCACCATCGAGGCCGCAGCCATGCTCACGGCACAGCCATAGATCTCATAGGTCATCCGCTCCAGGCACTGCTCCGGTGTCCAGGAGAAGGCCACACGGATCTCATCCCCGCACCCCGTGTTGAGCGCCTCGCCGTCCTCGACGCCCGGGGCCAGCGTGGTCGCGCCATATGGATTTTTGGCGTGGGCCAGCAAGGCCGCCTGATACAGGGTACTCATGTGAATAGCTCCTGAGCGGCCAGAATGCCCTCGAGAAGACGAAGGACCTCTTCCTGAGTGTTGTACGGCGCGAAACTGGCTCGCACCGCCGACTCAATGCCCAGGTGCCGCATCAGCGGCTGGGCGCACATGTGGCCGGCACGGACCGCCACCCCGCGCCCATCCAGCACCTGAGCCACATCATGTGCATGCACGCCTTTCACGCTGAAACTGACGAGCGATATGCGCCCTTCGGTCGGTCCCCACACCTGTACGCCCTTCATCACGGCAAGGCCCTCGACCGCCATTTGAGTCAAGCTTGAGACATGGGTATGAGCCGCCTGGGGAAGAGCCTGAACCCACTGGATCGCCGCGTCCAACCCAATGGCTCCAGGCACATGGGGCGTTCCCGCCTCAAACCGGTATGGCACCTCCGCCCAGGTCGAGGCCTCTTCATTCACGCGGGCGATCATTTCGCCGCCAAACAGCAGGGGCTGCATCTGATCCAGCAGTTTGCGGCGGCCCCACAGCGCGCCGGACCCCATCGGCCCGTACATTTTGTGGGAGGAAAAGGCAAAAAAGTCGCAATCCATTTCCGCCACATCGACGGGCAGATGGGCCACCCCCTGCGCCCCATCCACCAGCACACGGGCGCCGGCCTGATGCGCGGCATCGCAGACCTCCCTGACCTCATTCACCGCCCCGAGCACATTCGACACCCAGGGAATGGCGACCCACCGGGTTCGCCGGCCGCTCAATCCCTTACGGAAAGCGGCCAGATCCAGTCGTCCTTCCGGCAAGAGCGGAATCACCTTCAGGTTTGCGCCCATCGCATGGGCCACCTGCTGCCAGGGGACCCAGTTGCTATGGTGCTCCATAGCCGACACCCAGATCTCGTCACCGGGGCCGATTTCCCAGCGGGCCAGCCCGGCGGCCACCACATTGATGGCTGCCGTTGTACCGCTCGTGAAAATCACTTCTTCAGGCGCCCCCGCCCCGAGAAATTGCGCCACTCTCGCCCGGGCTCCCTCATAGGCTGCGGTCGCTTCCATTCCCAACTGATGAACGCTCCGACGGGTGTTGGCATTGTGATGCCGGGAGAAGCGGTCCATGGCCAGCAGGACGGTTTCTGGACGCTGTGTCGTCGCGGCATTATCGAGCCAGGCGATATCCCGCTCCAGAATTGCGAACTGGGAACGGAGCTGGCCGGGATCGAATCCCGGCGTCCCGGATGATGGTTTTGCCTGCCTGCTCATAACACTTTGCCCTCTGGCTTCATCATGCTACAGTGCCCTCATCATGCGCAAGAACATTGGATGGCAAGAAAAGAAAGACGGGCAGAAAGTCCAAGTCCGCGTCCACTTCGAAGGGGGTAAACAGATTATATGGCAATACACCACCAAAGCCATGTATCGCTGGGAGTCCTTTGATCCGACACCGGAGCAATGGCAGATTCTGCTGGAGAAAACGAAGTCCCGCTATATCCGCCGGCAGGCGCCCTATCGCGATCTTCAGCTGGTCGAACGGTTGGCCGGCGCGCCCCCTAAAGCCCCGTGAAAGCCATTGCCGCCATTGCCCTGCTCGCTTTGCGCAACGCGCTGCGCTCCCGGGTGATTCTGGTTCTCTTCCTGCTTCTGCTGACGGCCGGCGTCCTTCTTCCGTTGACCCTTCGCAGTGACGGGACCCCGGACGGGCTGATCCGGATCCATCTCGCCTACACCCTCGGGATTGCCTCCTTTCTTCTCACACTGTCGACGCTGTGGGCCGGATGTGCCGCCCTCTCCCAAGAGGCGGAAGACAAGACCCTGCAGCTGCTGATTGTTAAGCCCGTTCCCCGCCTGTCCATCTGGATGGGCAAATGGGTGGCCCTGCTGGTGATCAACGCCCTGCTGCTTGCGCTGGTCGGCGTCACGGCCGCCGTTACGCTGCAGATGAAGCTCCGGCGTGCAGAGGGCGATCCGGCCGCCCTCGCGCTGGCGAGGAAAACCACTCTGGCCTCGCTTCAACCCCTTCGCGCAGCGCTCCCCGATATCGAGAAGGAGGTGCAGGCGGCCTATGACGACCTCCGCGCCCAGGGACCGCTCCCTCCCGAAATGACCCAAGCCTCCGTTTTCGCCAGTTTGCGGCGTACGGTTCTCGCGCGGCACTATTCGGTTGCCCCGGGCGCATCTCACAGCTGGAGCTTTGCCCTCCCTCATCCGTCCGACAATCCAGCCTCCCTGATGATTCAGTACAAGTGCGACTCCTCCGTCCCCGGGGCCGCAGACGTCCACTCGACCCTTTCGCTTCAGGTGGCCGGCATGACGGTCACCCGCGAAGGGCTGGCCATGCCGGGAACCGTCCAAACCGTTCTCTTCTCCAACATCCCTCCGGAGGCCTCCACGGCCAACGTGACCCTGCTCAATCATGGCACCCACGATGCCACCCTGTTTTTTGACCCAGCCGAGGGCCTGATCCTGCGACAACCCATGGGGACCTTCACCGGCAACTATCTGCGGGCTCTCGGCCAGCTCTATCTGCGGCTGGCTCTTTTTGCCGCCATCGGGGTCACCCTCGGCACGCTCTTTTCGATGCCTGTGGCCACCTTCATCACGCTCGTCCTGCTGCTGATTCTTCAGCTCTCCACTTTTGTCTCGGCGGCCGCTCAGGTGGATCGTGCCGATTTTGTGGCCAAGGTGGCCCCCTTCGGTGCAACGGGCCACACGCATGGCGATGCAGAGGATGCCCCCGACCAACCGTCGATACTGGCGCGAGGCGCCGCCAACCTCCTCTTCATCGCCTATCGCGGCACCTACCTTACACTCCGCCCTCTTCTGGAAGACCGGAGCCTGGAGGACCTGTCGACCGGAACGTTCATTCCGCCGCGCGACCTGCTGCGGAATTTTCTCCAGCAGGGCCTGTTCCTGCCCCTGCTGCTGGCCCTCTTTTCCACCGCCATCCTGCGCCGCCGGGAATGGGCGCTTCCCAACATCAATTAAGAATTGAGAATGAATCAATCACAATGAAATCTGAGAATATCATCCAGGAGAAAAGCTATCGCTTTGCGATTCGAATCGTACTTCGTTTTTCATTCTTACTGGCCGTGGCATTGGCATTCACTCTGGCAGGAACCTTGAATGTCCGGTTGCTTGAAATGCGTGCAACGGACCATTTAACCCAGGCGCCGCCAACGGAGAACATGCCGCCGATGGTGGCCTTTACCACGGTTGCGCTGGGCGGATTCCGCGGCATTCTTGCGGATGTGCTCTGGATGCGGGCGGGTTCTCTTCAGGAAGAAGGCCGTTACTTTGAGCTGGTTCAGCTCTCGGACTGGATCGCCAAGCTGCAGCCCCGTGTGCCGACCATCTGGGCCTATCACGCTTGGAACATGGCCTATAATCTATCCGCCCTGATGGTCACTCCGGAAGAGAAATGGCGCTGGGTGCGCAACGGCATTGTTCTTCTTCGCGATGAAGGCATGGTCAGCAATCCGGGCTCCGCGCGTCTTCATCAAGAGCTGGCCTGGATGTTCATGCACAAGCTGGGAACCGACTACGACCCCGCCGGACGCTATTACCGGCAGCAATGGGCCGCCGAAGTGGACGCCGGCGCCGTACCCCTCGACCCGGCGCTGGTCCGGAAGATCGACACCGAGATCGCCCCTCTGGACTGGCATACGCCCCAGGCCCAGGCCATCTATTGGGCCATGGGCGGCCTTCCCTTCGCCCAGACCGATTTCGAAGATCTGGCGCTCCGCCGAATGGTCTATCAGTCTCTCCTTCAGCTTGTGAACCTTGGAGACAACTCGCTTCTCGGTCCCACCATCCGGTTTGTCGAAGCCACTCAACAGCGGCATCCCAGCGTCTACAGCCTTCAGAAAGTGCTCAAGCAACTCCAGGAACGCCAGGCGGCAACCTCGAGTCAGTCCTGAGATGCATTCCCAGCGGCTCGGACCTCTCGCCCGATCACCTTGGAACTCAGCATCCAATCCTTGAATCGGGCGGAAAGAAAACGTGCGGCGAATTCCCCGAACCAGGCCGCTCCAGTCACCGGATAGCGGGCACGGGGGCGTTTGCTTTCCAGCGCATGTAAAATCTTTTTCGCCACAGCCTCCGGCGGCTTCTTGAAGATGTCCGTCGGCCGCGAATAGGTGCGCTCCGGATCAACCAACTCTTTGTCATAGTGAGCGCTGAATGCCGAGTTGCGCATGTCCAGACCGCGGGCCGCTTCGCTGACCGTTCGCCGCCTGAAGTTGGTTTTGATGGGGCCCGGCTCGATCAGAGAGACGGATATGCCGGCAGGGCCCAGTTCCATGCGCAACTCATCGCCGATGGCCTCCAACGCAAACTTACTGGCGCAATATGCCCCCATGAGCGGGATCACGACCCGGCCCACCACCGAACTGACCAGAATGATTCGTCCGGATTTCTGGGTCCGAAAGACCGGGATGAATCGATTGGTGAAATCCAGCGTGCCGAACACATTGGCTTCAAATTGCTTCCGGACAGCCGAACGCGACAGATCCTCCAGCGCCCCGGGTTGTCCATAGCCCGCGTTGTTGACCACCGCTCCGAGCACACCCTGTGAAAGTTCCAGGACCTCGTTCGCCGCATACTCCACAGAATCCGGATCCGTCAGATCCAGTTCCACCGGTTGAAAGCCTTCTCCACGCAGGAGATCCAGGTCGGTCCGGTTGCGCGCGGTCGGGAAGACTCGCCAGCCCTGCCCCTTCAGCAGCCGCGCCGTTGCCCGTCCGATGCCCGTGGAAGCCCCGGTCACCACCACCACTTTTTCACTCACCTGCGGGTATCGTTTCATGGGTACAGTCTATGCCTCCCCTTGCCGCTCATCAATCCCATTCCCCTGGGAATCATCTCTTCACAGCAAAAAAGGGTTGAACCTTATCCATTTTGTGGCATATTGACTTCTTCTTTCGGGCGATTAGCTCAGTTGGTTAGAGCGCTTGCTTGACATGCAAGAGGTCGGCAGTTCAACTCTGCCATTGCCCACCATTTTAAAAGAATACCCCGCAACAACTTGCGGGGTTTTCTTTTGCCCCGTTCCATTTTGTTTAAAACAAAAAGTGGCAACTTAGTGGCAACTTCTGCCCCGACTTTGTCTTCAGGGGTTGGAATTTGAGGGGGAAATGAGGGGATTGGGGAAATAGATTATGGGGTTCTGAAAAGAGGGAATTCCCCTCTTTCCTCTTGTTTCTCTTTTTCTTCCAGCACACAATCCAATTGGTTATGAAATGCCTCCTCCCATCCCGATTTAGAGCTGCTATCGCACTTCTTGCTCTGGCAATGGCGGGCAGCGGGTTTGCCAATTCCATCCATCATTATGATCCTATTTACGATACTGGTGTTAATCAAAATGTCAGGCTATATGTTGACTTAACGAACGACGACTCTGGAGCCATTTACGACAGCTATGAAACCACCGTGTTCTCCAATCTGGTAGCAATGCTCTGGGCTATCCCGGCGAATCAGGCGGCCTACTCCAACCAGACCGAGATGCTCGATGACTGGAATCTTGGGATCAGTCCCGGCGGCGATATTAGTACAGGTTGGCAGCATGATAGCAATCTCCTAAATCTGGAAATTACCAACGTGGGGGGAATTCCCGGAATTACTTATGATCAGTGGACTTCTGATTCTGACTCCGACATGATGAGACTTGGTTTAACGATTCCCCTCTCGCAGCTCGATGGGGATGGGGACGGGTGGGCGGCGGACGACCCGATGGATTATCAAATCACCTTCGGCCAAAGCGTCAGCAATTGCGGGGTGGCTCACGATGGGATAGACACCTTTTATGCCTCCGCTGAACCCTATGAGGTGGCATTGAACCCTCAGACAACTTCAAATGGGACTTCAATCCTATGGATGGAGTCCTATGGATACACCAATAATTTCGAGACGGCCTCAACTAACAACCCCGATTTGGACTCATACCCAACAGACCAGGAATATACTCTGGATACCAACCCGACCAACGCTACACCTGACTTCAAGATGACCTTCCCTGGCGGGTCAAACCCAGCCGTAATGACCTTCAGCCCCAGTTCGACTGGACGGACCTATACGGTCTTCAAGACTGTGGGGCTGACGAATCCAGTCTGGACTGCTGGAGCGACCTGTACGGGGACTGTCGGGAGCACAACGATCACGAATGTCCTCGTACTCGGTCCCCAGTATATCCAGATCCGAGTGAACCGGCCCGAGTGAGGAATTCCCCTCTTTCCCCTCTTTCCTCTTGTTTCTCGTTTTCTCCCGTCACACAATTGAATTGGTTATGAAACGTCCCTATCCATCCCGATTCAGAGCCTTGCCTGCGCTTCTTGCTCTGGCTTTTTCTTGGGCGATTGCAAGCAGTGGATTTGCGAACTCCATCCAAGTTAGAACAACGATTTATGATCCACCCAGCAATATCGTCCAGTTAAACACTGATTTCACGAACGACGACTCTGGAGCCATTTACGACAGCTATGAGACGGTCGTTTACTCGAATCTGGTAGCAATGCTCTGGGCCATCCCGATAAATCAGACCGCCTATTCCAATCAGACCGAAATGCTGGCTGACTGGAGTTTGTATATCAGTCCTGGCGGAGATGTTCATACTGGGTGGAGTCACGATGACAATTTTCAGAATCTGGAAATCGTTCATGGGCCTTTTGGATACGACGAATGGGCGAATTCGAACATGATGCGTTTAACGCTAAACATTCCTTTGGGGCAATTAGATGGCGATGGAGACGGCTGGGCAGTTGACGACCCGAACGACTACCAGGTCACCTTCGGAAACAGCATCAGCAATTGCGGGGTGGCAAGTGTTGGCTCTGGCTATTCTTATGCCTCCGCTGAACCCTATGAGATTGAGTTAAACCCCCAAACAACTTCAAACGGGACATCAATTGTATGGCTGGAAGGCTATGGGTACACCAACAATTTCGAGACAGCTTCGACTAACAACCCAGATTTGGATTCGTACCCAACAGACCAGGAATATACTCTGGATACGAACCCGACCAATGCTACTCCAGACTTCCGCCTGACCTTCCCTGGCGGGAGCAATCCCGCTGTAATGACCTTCAGCCCCAGTTCGACTGGACGAACCTATACGGTCTTCAAGACTGTGGGGTTGACGAATCCAGTCTGGACTGTAGGAGCGACTTGTACGGGAACAGTCAGCAGCACGACAATTACCAATACCCTTGTACTTGGTCCCCAGTACATCCAGATCCGAGTGAACCAGCCTGAGTAAGGGTTGTTCCTCTTTCCTTCTTGTTTCTCGTTTTCTTCAGGCACACAATTGAATTGGTTATGAAACGTCCCCTTCCATTACGAATCTGCACCGTTGTTTTGCTGGTTCTGCTGGCGATGGCAGGCCGTGGGGTTGCTAACTCTATTGAGCAGTACGACCCCAGCTACGATGTGCCTGGCGGAACGGTTCAATTATACACCGACTTAACCAATGACGACTCTGGGGCGGTGTATGATACTTATGGTACTCAAATATTTTCTAATTTAGTGGATTCGGTTTGGGCAAATCCTGCAAATCAGAGCACATATTCCAATAAAGTAGAGATGCTTGGCGACTGGAGTTTAAGTATAAGTCAGGAAGGCGATATTGAGCAAAATTGGGAACATAATAGTAATTACTC
>Ga0207996_1001606_pt1 | contig 15250 bp, 12 predicted proteins | sample AntAceMetag02UKG_FD_184773 | JGI IMG/M metagenome (GOLD analysis project Ga0207996, IMG submission 184773) | Saline lake microbial communities from Ace Lake, Antarctica - Antarctic Ace Lake Metagenome 02UKG (SPAdes) (version 2) | ecosystem: Environmental > Aquatic > Non-marine Saline and... | reverse complement strand
ATCACAGTTTTATCAATAATCCCGCAATATGCAATTCCAAACCAAAACTGAGAAGTAATCCAACACAGAGCATCTAAGACTTTTGCCTATATTTGCTGCGGGACTATGGATAAAACTCTAAAACGATATATCTGATCCAACCAGCCTCCTAGCCTTCAGTATATTACACACTTTTTAGACTACCAATATGCTGGATCTTTGTTAAGGTAGCCGAGCTTTAAAAAAACAAAGTCTTATCACCCGCAGAAAACAATCACACATATTACCGGGACAGATCGAAAAATTCAGGGCAGCCCAAAAGAATACGAATAGTCAATGAAAAAAATTTTCTTAATGTCTCCCGCATTCCCACAGTGATCTTCATACTGTCTTTAGTCAATCTTGTCTGTCGGTGGCTCAGGGCGCAAATCGTCATCTCCAGGCAATTCTTCATCGACCGGAAAGATTTTATCAGTCGACAGATCTTCGTCTCTTAGCAGGTCTTTTTCTTCTGCCGAGTCTTCATCTCCCGGCAATCGCAATGTCTGTTGGGCAGGCAGTTCAACTAATACAGAATCAACGTTTCTGAGGCCACGGGGCAGTATTTTGCCGCGCTGGGCACGCTTGCCGATAAAATTGCTGAAGTTGGAAGCGGTCAGTTTAAAATGACGACGACCGGAGAATAATGTCAGCAGGCCGTCTTCAGGTAGCAGGAACAAATGCTTGATAAAATCTGTGCCGGCCTTAAAATCCTTTGTCAGCACATTGATTATCTTATTCCCCTTGCCCTTGGCCAGCTCAGGCAAATCTTTTATTGGAAACGCCAACATGCGGCCTTCGTTTGTAATGGACACCACATAAGTTCCGGCCATATCGCCGGTAATATGAATGGGTACCAGCGGCAAGGCTCCGGCCGGCAAACTGATGAGAGCCTTTCCCTTTTGGTTCCGGGTGTTAAAGTTTTCCAGCTCGGTTACAAACCCATACCCGGCCGTACTGGCAACCAGAAGCTTTTGTTTTGGCGCGCCCATTAGCGCCGTGATAAACTGGGACTGGGCAGGATTCTTAAAATAACCTGTCAGTGGTGTTCCATGACTGCGTGCAGACGGCATACCATTAACAGGTGTTGCATAGACCCTGCCGGTGGTATCCAGGAACATGGCCGATTGGTTGCTCCGACCCTTAGCGGCAACAAGGAAGCTGTCACCGGATTTATAGTTCAAATCCTCGGGCTTGACATCATGGCCTTTGGCCATCCGGATCCAACCCTGACGAGACAGAATTACGGTGACCGGTTCCACCGGCCCCCTGTCAATGGCAGCAATAACCCTGGCCTCCTCACGTACCACGATCTTTGTTCGGCGAGGGTTGCCAAAAGCCTTGGCATCAGCCTTGAGCTCTTTTCTTACAAGTGTTTTGAGCCGGGTTTCTGAATTTAAAATCTTTTCAATTGCGATGCGTTCTTCTTCCAGCGCGTCGTGTTCGGTCCTGATTTTGGCCTCTTCCAATTTAGCCAGATTTCGTAATCTTAAGGACAAAATGGCTTCGGCCTGAATATCGGAAAGACTGAATTCTTCTATCAGTAAGGGCTTTGGTTCATCGTTTTGACGGATGATCTGAATCACCCGGTCCAAGTTCAGATAGGCGATTAACAGACCTTCTAAGATATGCAAGCGGTCCGATACCTGTGCCAGGCGGTGGGAAAGTCGTAACCGGACCGTTTCGATGCGAAAAGTCAGCCATTCGGTGAGGAGCTCTAAAAGCCCCTTTACCTTGGGCTTGCGGTCGAGGCCGATCATATTCAGGTTCACGCGGCATGTGCGCTCAAGATCCGTTGTGGCAAACAGATGCAGCATCAGAGCTTCGCGGTCCACACGGTTGGAAGTGAGCGTAATGACAATCCGAACCGGGTCCTCGTGATCAGATTCATCCCGGATATCCGTCACCATGGGCAGTTTTTTAGCTTCCATCTGGGCCGCAATCTGCTCGATTATCTTTGCCGGCGACACCTGGTGAGGCATTTCAGATATAACGATGTCCCCATTTTCAGTATTCCAAAGGGCACGCAGCCGGATTGTTCCATGTCCGGTCCGGTAGATCTCCACAATATCTTTTCGTGAAGAAATAATTTCCGCACCTCCCGGATAATCCGGGCATTGAATATATTCGCACAATTCCTCGATCGATGCCTTTGGTTGGTTCAGCAGGTGGATACAGGCATCCACCACCTCGCGGATATTGTGCGGCGGAATGTCGGTAGCCATGCCCACGGCAATTCCCATGGTTCCGTTTAAGATAATATTAGGCAACCTTGCCGGCAGAGTGCCCGGCTCTCTGAGTGTGCCGTCAAAATTAGGGACCCATTCCACCGTGCCCATGTTCACCTCAGAGAGAAATATCTCGGCAAAGGCAGACAGCTTGCCTTCGGTATAGCGCATAGCGGCAAACGATTTGGGATCATCGACGCATCCCCAATTGCCCTGCCCGTCAACTAAAGGATACCGATATGAAAACGATTGCGCCATCAGCACCATGGCCTCATAGCAGGCTGAATCCCCATGCGGATGAAATTTGCCAAGCACATCACCAACGGTGCGGGCTGATTTTTTATATTTAGCCGTACTCTTGAGGCCCAGTTCGGACATGGCATACAGAACCCGGCGCTGAACAGGTTTTAAACCGTCACCGATAAACGGCAACGCCCGGTTCATGATCACTGACATGGCATAATTCAGGTAGGCCTTTTCAGAGTATTCATGAATCAGCATCACTTCAGATCCGTTTTGTAGATTTTCACTCATATGTCCACCAGGTTTCCTTTTTCTTCCAGCCACTCTTTGCGGGCACCAGCGTTCTTTTTGCCCAGCATCATATCCATCACGGAGTACAGGAGTTCCGTATTCTCTTCATCAATGGTCAGCTTAACCAGCCGCCGGGTATCCGGGTCCATGGTGGTCTCGCGTAACTGTCCCGGATTCATTTCTCCCAGCCCTTTGAATCGCTGAACATTTGGTTTCTGCTTCTTTTTTTCAGCTTTTTTCATAATGATGTCTTTTTCGATTTCATCCAGGGCATAATACACCTGTTTACCAATATCTATTCGATAGAGTGGCGGCAGCGCCACATACACGTAACCGGCTGTTACCAGCGACTTGAAGTGTTTTAGAAAAAGCGCGCATAACAATGTGGCGATATGAAGCCCGTCGGAGTCCGCATCGGTCATGATAATGTTTTTTCCGTAACGGAGACCGCTGATATCAGACGAGCCGGGATCAACCCCAATGGCAACGGCGATATCATGAACCTCTTTTGAGGATAAAATCGATTCGGATTCTATCTCCCAGGTATTTAGGATTTTTCCGCGAAGCGGCAGGATGGCCTGGGTATTTCGGTTTCTGGCCTGCTTAGCAGATCCGCCGGCTGAGTCGCCTTCCACCAGAAAAAGTTCGCACTGCTCAAATTCCTGGCTGATGCAGTCGGACAATTTGCCCGGCAACGTGGGGCCGCTGGTGGCCTTCTTGCGCACCACCTTCTTATCGGACTTGATACGCCGACGGGCCGAGTCAATGGCAATTTCGGCAATCTGCTCTCCGATTTCCGGATGATGGTTCAGCCAGAAAGTGAAGGCGTCCTTGACCGTTGACGCAACAAACGTTGCGCTCTGACGAGATGAGAGCCTTTCCTTGGTCTGGCCGGAAAATCGGGGTTCCGTCATCTTCACCGACAGGACGTAAGAACATTTTTCCCATACATCATCCGGGGACAGCTTGATCCCTCTTGGCAGAAGCTTGCGCAGGTCACAAAAATCCCGAAGAGCGGTCAAAAGCCCCTGCCTGAAACCATTGACATGGGTGCCGCCCAGCGGCGTTGGGATCAGGTTGACATAGCTCTCGCAGACCGCCTCCCCCCCATTGGACAACCAGACCGAAGACCACGAAACCTGCTCATCCCGGCCTTCGAATATGCCCCCAAAAGGGGTTTCCGGTACCATTTCATAACCGTTAAGGCTTTGGACGAGATATTCGTCCAGCCCGGTCTTAAAATGCCAGGTCTCGGTTTCATTGGATATTTTATCTTCAAACTTCACCATCAGCCCCGGGCAAAGGACCGCCTTGGCCTTCAGGTTGTGTCTCAGCTTGGGAATTGAATAGGTTATGGTATCAAAATACTGTGGATCGGGCCAGAACCTGATTTTAGTGCCGGTTCGCCGTTGGCCGACACTCCCGGTCATTTCCAGATCCCGCACCTTGTTTCCGCCCTCAAAATCAATTTCGTATTGCTGTCCATCCCGATAGATTTCGACTTCAAGCCGTTTTGAAAGCGCGTTGACCACCGATACGCCCACACCGTGCAAACCGCCGGAAAATTGATAATCCTTATTTGAAAATTTGGCACCGGCATGCAGCCGGGTCATAATGACCTCGACCCCTGAAATCTTTTCTGTGGGGTGCATGTCCACCGGCATTCCGCGCCCGTTGTCTGCGACCTGAATCGAGCCGTCTTCAAACAAGACCACATTGATACGAGTGGCATAACCGGAAATGGCCTCATCAGTGCTGTTGTCAATAACTTCCTGAGCCAGATGGTTCGGCCGCTGGGTGTCCGTATACATTCCCGGGTGGCGCCTTACCGGATCCAGGCCTTCTAAAACCTCGACGGATGAGGCGGTATATTGTAAATTCTTTACCTGACCGTTTTTGAATAATTGTCCGTTATTTGTCAATTTTTTTCACCTATGTGGGAGATCAGATCTTTATTACTGCGGCAAAAACATTCTACCATCTAATCAAGCTATATATATTTGTTTTTCAGGGGGTTGCCTTACAATCAGATTTATGAAATCCGGTCATACGGGGATTCAGCTGAAGTGATTGGACCACATGTCAGCAATGGACATAAACCATATCAACATGAAACTCAATCTGAACTTTGATGTAAGCGAAAATTTTCGGCTTATTTATTCTGACAATCGTTTCTGCCTGTCATTGAGATAGAAACGAAATCCGAATTCATTGCTGAAAAGCCCCTTCCCACAGGAACCGAGCGTAACAGCAAAAGACACACATCACGGTATTGCCTCGCGGCATCTTTTGGAACTGATTTTCAAATAGATTCGGGCCAGAAGTGATAAAAATTTGAAGATCTAAAAAGCTCGCTATATCGGTCAATTACTCGCTATAGCTTTTAATTGGTTGCGATTACTTCGTGGGCAAGGATTCATTATCATCAAACACTTTTCGACGGCCTATTCCCCTGGCAATAGGGAACTTCAGCTTAAGGGATTCATGTGCCTTTTCGAGCCAGTAAGCAATCAAGGCTTCCTTTTGATCGCTACTTTCAGACTTTTCGCTCGTCATAGGGCAGAAACTCCTTCCTTGATGATATCCTCATAGATGGGGAAAGCGGAAAATATCCCTTTACCGAAATCGCCTTCAGTCGTATCCAAAATGCTGAATAGCACATCATGCTTCATGCCAAGATCAAAAAGGGAGTGGATAATTGCCTGTCTTTCCTTCCAGTGAATGGAATGTTTCGTCACAAGAAAGAGGTCTATGTCCGATTCTTCATCGCTATCCCCTCGGGCCTTTGAACCGAACAGGATAATTTCCTTGATCGGGAATTTTTCTTTCAGCATCCTTGTGGCCTCTCGAATGGCCTCCCTCTCGTTGCTTCGAAGTTTCAGTTCCTCAAGATTTTTCATGCCGTTGCCTCCAGATATTCAAACCTCCGATTTCTTTTACACCCCAACAAACTACCGCAGCTTCTCATCTCACCATCTTCCGGTCCAGGGTCCGGTACTGAATGGCCTCCCCCACATGGGCCGCCCGCAATTCTTTGCTCCCTTCCAGATCCGCAATGGTCCGGGCAATCTTCAATATACGAGCGTGGGCCCTTGCGCTCAAACCGAACCGATCCATGGCCCGTTCCAGTAAAACGCCGGATTCGGCATCAACAGGGCAGAATTTCTTGAGATGACGGCTGTTCATGCCCGCGTTATTAAAGATCCTGGTTCGGGAAAACCGCTCCTCTTGAATTTCCCTGGCCCTCACCACCCTTTCCAGGATAATATGGGAGGAGTCTCCTTCTGAAATCCCCGAAAGTTCCCTGTAGGGCACAGCCGGCACCTCAAGGTGGATGTCGATCCTGTCCAGCAGTGGCCCGGATATCTTGGCGCGATAACGCTGAATCTGAAGCGGCGAGCAGGTGCATTCTCTTTTGGCATCGCCCAGGAAACCGCACGGACAGGGATTCATGGCGGCCACCAGCATGAAATCCGCGGGGTAACTCACAGTCGACGCAGCCCTGGAAATAATCACCGTTCCCTCTTCCATGGGTTGACGCAGGACCTCCAGGACATTCCTTCTAAACTCAGGTAATTCGTCCAGGAAAAGAACGCCGTGATGTGCCAAACTGACCTGTCCCGGTTTGGGGTGCTGACCACCACCGATGAGCCCGGCATCGCTGATGGTATGATGGGGCGCTTGAAAGGGCCTGACGGTGATCAGTCCCGCACCTTTGGGCAACAGGCCCATCACACTGTAAATCTTTGACGTTTCAAGAGATTCCTCAAACCGCAGGGGCGGCAGAATGGTGGGGATGCGCTTGGCCAGCATGGTCTTACCGGAACCCGGGGGCCCGATCATAATGACATTGTGGCTTCCTGCAGCCGCAATTTCCAGCGCCCGTTTGGCATGTTCCTGCCCCCTTACATCCACAAAATCCACCTGAAAAACAGCCGGTTCAAAGAAGTGGTTGATTTCAGCCCGGAGCGGACTTACTTTAACCACACCTTTTAAGGCACTGACAACCTGGGACAGGGTTTTTACAGGGAAAATGGGAATACCCTCCACAACCGCTGCCTCGATCGCGTTTTCCGCCGGAAGGAAAATACCTTTCAATCCCAGTTCCCTGGCGGCGATGGCCATGGAGAGAGAACCTCTGACCGGCCGGATCATACCGTCAAGGGCCAGTTCACCCAGGAAAATGTGGCCCGCATAATTAGCATTTTCGATCAAACCCGTGGCAGCGAGAATACCCAAGGCCATGGGGAGATCAAAGGCGGAACCCTCTTTCTTGATGTCTGCCGGAGCCAGATTCACCGTAATCCGATCAGAGGGAAAATGGTAACCAGAATTTTTTACCGCCGCCTTAACCCGCTCTTTGCTTTCCCTGACGGCCCCTTCCGGCAAACCCACAGTGGAAAAAGAGGGAAGCCCCCGGGCAATGTCAACCTCAACTTCCACCACATAGGCATCAATGCCGATAACGGCACTACTGAGGACTTTGGCCAGCATAAATAAACAGTCTCCTTATCAGAACAATGGCGGCCGGATATTCAAAAACCACATAAACCGCATAAACGGTTTGGCCTTAAAATTTTATAAACGATTAGGAGGATAGTGGTTATCACATAGGATTTTGAGGCAATAAACTCAAGGAAAAACTTTTATTCTTTACATTTAACACAATAGGTTATATATTGTAAAGTTTATTTTTATATGGATATTTCGTCCTGCTCCGCAGGATGTTTTTGGTCAATCAAATTTAGGAGAACAGTATGGCACGAATCACAGTGGAAGACTGTCTGGATCGGGTGGATAATCGCTTCGGGTTGATCCATCTGGCGGCCAATCGCGTGCGCCAACTGAGAAAAGGCGCCGAGCCATTGGTTATCTGCAAAAACAGAGACACCGTTGTTGCTTTAAGGGAAATCGCTGCGGGCAAGGTCTTTCAGCAGGAAACGGATGCGAAAAAGGCACTGGCAGAAGACCCCACGGACCTTCTGCTTGAAACCTTGTTGGAAGAACCCAAACCTGAAAATTTAATACCGGAAGCAGAAGGTGCTGAAGCAGCACCCGTTGAAAGCGAATCATGAACAAACGCGATTATTATGAAGTCCTGGGCGTCTCCAGAGAATCCGGGGAAGTGGAGTTCAAGGCGGCCTATCGTAAACTGGCCCTTAAGTATCACCCGGACCGAAATCCCGGAGACAAAGAAGCCGAAGAAATGTTCAAGGAAGCCGCTGAGGCTTATGACGTATTGACGGACGCAGAAAAAAGGCAGCTCTACGACAGATTCGGGCATGAGGGCCTCGCCGGTTCAGGCTTTCGCGGTTTCAACGGTTTTGAGGACATTTTTTCAAACTTCGGGGATATATTTGAAGGCATTTTCGGTTTTGGCGGGGGCGGCGGGAGAACCCGTGCCAGACAAGGGAAAAGTCTTCGATATGATTTGGAATTATCCCTGGAAGAAGCATTTCACGGAAAAGAGGCGGAAATCTCTTTTCAACGCCTGGAGGGATGCCCCACATGCCATGGTTCAGGGGCAAAGCCGGGGACCCAGCCCGAAACCTGCGGTACTTGTCAAGGGAGGGGTCAAGTCATACGATCCCAAGGCTTTTTTCAGGTCAGCAGTACCTGTCCGGCCTGCCGTGGTCAAGGTGAAATCATTTCCCAGCCGTGTCCGGAGTGCGGGGGCGGCGGCAAAAACAGGGTTGAAAAGGAACTTCAGGTTAAAATTCCTGCCGGCGTGGACACGGGGTCTCAACTCAGATTGCGGGGAGAAGGTGAATCCGGAGAAAACGGCGGTCCGCCGGGGGATCTTTTTGTGGTTATCCACGTAAAAGAGCATAACTTTTTTGCCCGTGAAGAGGATGACTTGATCTGCCAGATCCCCATATCATTTGTTCAGGCAACTTTGGGAGACACCATGTCCATTCCGCTTTTGGGTGAGGAAGACGCTCACGAAGTCACCATTCCCAAAGGCACGCAACCCGGTGAAATCATCAAAGTACACGGCAAAGGAATGACCAGTCTGCGGGGATTCCGGAAAAGAGGTGATCTTTACATTAAGATTGTGGTGAAGATCCCCGATAAGCTGAATCAACGACAAACGGAACTGCTCCAGGAATTCGCCCAGACGGAAGGGCTCACATTGTCCAAGAAAAAAGGCAAGGGCTTCTGGAAAAAGAAAGGACATTGATTACTGTTAATAACTCCGTTTCAGTGAGCGGCACACTGTAAATATTGACATCTATCAGCAGCATATTCGCAACTCGACGTCATCACCATAATAGCTGACTAAAAAATCGGAGTTTACATTGTCACAAAATGGTGATAGGGAAGGATCGCTAATTTCTTGTCTTTTGGATGGAGAGAATAATGTTGAGTAAAAATGATCTGGAATATTTCAAGGATTTTCTCGAAAAAAGGTTAGATGGGCTCCTTGACGAAGCCACGAAGACCGTCAGCGGGATGACAGACCATCGGGATAACTACGCCGATCCCACAGACAGAGCCACTTTGGAATCAGAGAGAAATTTCACACTGAGGATCAGGGACAGGGAAAGAAAACTGATTGTCAAAATAAAAGAGGCCCTGAGCAGAATTGAGAATGGAACTTTCGGCGTCTGCGAAGAATGCGGCGAGGGCATTTCAGAGCAACGGCTGAAAGCGCGCCCGGTCACCACCCTCTGCATCAACTGCAAAAAGAGCCAGGAAAGTGAAGAAAAATTGAAGGGGCTGTAGCGTTTCCAAACTTACCAGACTGGTCATTTAATGGTAGCAGGCGGAAGTCCAGGCACCCTTTTCAAGCTGAAAGCGGCAGTGGACAGGTTGGCTGGAACAGGTCTTAATATGCGGCTGTTCCATTTTGGGAGGAACAGCAAACTCTGAAGTGTAAAACCTGCCCATTGTCATAGGATGGCTCCGTGTCTGAGACCATAAAAACCCGGAAAAAGAGAAAGAAAAAATTTCAGGAAGTCCATGAAGAGGTCATTACGACCCATGTCAACGCCGATTTTGATGCCCTCGCGTCCATGTTGGCCGCCAGCAAACTTTACCCTGATGCATCGCTGGTTTTTCCAGGCTCGCAGGAAAAAAATCTTAGGAATTTTTTCCTGAATTCCACCTTCTATCTCCTGAATATTACCAAACCCAAAAAAATCAACATCGATGCCGTCAAACGGCTGATTCTGGTGGACACCCGGCAGAAGGGCCGTATCGGAGATTTTGCCCGGCTGGCGGATCGCGAAGATGTGGAAATCCATGTATACGACCATCATCCCGCTGCCTCGGACGACGTACGCGGCCAGTTGGAAGTCATTCGTAAAATCGGCTCGAACACGGCATTGATGATTGACATTATTCGAAAAAAGCAGATCCCTGTTTCCCCGGAAGAAGCCACCGTCATGTGCCTGGGGATTCACGAAGATACGGGAAGCTTTACGTTCTCTTCCACCACCAGTGAGGACTATGCTGCGGCGGCATGGCTTGCCGCCCAGGGTGCCGACCACAATGTTATCTCGGACATGCTGACCCGTGAACTGACCACCGAGAATCTCTGGCTGCTCAATGACCTGATTCAATCGGCCACCACCCGGATGATTAACGGAACGGAAATTGTCATCACCAAGGTCATCACGGATGAATTTGTGGCGGACTTCGCTGTTCTGGTACACCGCTTCATGGAAATGGAAAGCCTGAATGTGGTCTTCGCGCTGGCCCAGATGGAAAACCGCACTTTCCTGGTGGCTCGGAGCCGGGTCGACACAGTGGATGTAGCGGAGATTGCCAGCGCATTCGGCGGGGGCGGACATCCGGAGGCGGCCTCGGCAACCATCAAAGACCAGACATTGATCCAGGTGGAACGGTCACTGGATGCTCTCTTGAACAGCCGTATCGGGCAGCACAGAAATGCCAGGGACATGATGTCTTCACCGGTCATCGAAATTCGTCCCGAAGACAGCATCGACAAAGCGGCCCATTACATGACCCGTTACAATATCAATGTACTGCTGGTGATGGATAATGACAGTCTCTCCGGTTACGTCACCCGGCAGATTGTTGAAAAAGCGGCTTACCTCGGACTCGGGGACCGAAACGTGAGCGACTATATGAACATTGAATTCGCCACCGTTCATCCGGATGCGCCCCTCAAACAAATCCAGGATCTGATTATTCGCGGTAGACTGAGAATCCTTCCGGTAGTTGAAAACAGACAGGTAAAAGGGGTTATCACCCGAACGGATCTTTTGAATATCCTGGTGGGGAACCCGCTGGTTTCCGATGCCCTCCACCACAGCGAAAAAAGCGGTTCGGTGGTCCGAAAACGGAACCTTTCCGGAATGCTCAAAGAACGGCTGCCGAAAAAGGTGGGCACCCTTTTAAAAGAACTCGGGGATGTTGCCGATTCTCTCGGCTACGGCATCTATCTTGTGGGCGGGCTGGTCAGGGACATCTTTCTGAAATTTGAGAACCTGGACGTGGATATCGTCATTGAGGGAAACGGTATCAAATTTGCCCGCGAATTTGCCAAAAGCCATTCAGCCCGGGTGCGAAGCCACCAGAAATTCGGTACCGCTGTACTGGTTTTCAAAGACGGGTTCAAGGTGGATGTGGCCACTGCAAGGATTGAGTATTATAAGTCCCCGGGAGCACCGCCCATTGTTGAAACAAGCTCATTGAAACTGGACCTGTATCGGCGGGATTTCACAGTGAACACCTTGGCCGTCAGTTTAAGCAGACGGTCTTTCGGGACCCTCATCGACTATTTTGGCGCTCAGAAAGATATCAAGGATAAAGCGTTGCGGGTCCTGCATAACTTAAGCTTCGTGGAAGATCCCACCCGCATGCTCCGGGCCATACGATTTGAACAGCGGTTCGGTTTTACCATAGGAAAACTAACGCTTGCCCTCATGAAGACCGCTGCAAAAATGGATTGGGCCGACAGCCTCGCATCGCACCGGATTCTGGGGGAACTGAAACTCATCCTCAAGGAACAGGACCCCATCAGTGCTCTCGTGCGGCTGAAGGAATTTGATCTTCTGAAATTTGCATCTCCCCATCTCGATCTGAACGATGCCATCAAAAGCCTGCTGGAAGAAATCAACGAAGTCATCGCCTGGTATCATCTCCTTTTTCTGGAGGAACCCATTACAGAATGGAGGGTTTACTGGTATGGGCTCACCAGCGGGATTGATTCAGATATCTTCAGGAGATTAACCCATGAAATAGGGGCCGGATGCCTGTCTCCCCGGGGCATGGCGGAACAACAACTCATGGATACCCTTTTCAGGTTTGATGGAACCGACTATGAGCTCTTTGCAATGCTCAGATCCCATGATACGGAAATGCTCCTGTATTTGATGGCAAAAGCGAAAAATGAGCGGATGAAACGGTTGATCTCCCATTTTTTCACACAGTTGAAAGGAAAAAAGATTCGCCTCAAGGGAGAGGATCTGTTAAAGATGGGGTTCACATCGGGACCCATCTTCAGAGAAATTTTTGAAAGACTCCTGGAAGCCCGGTTGAATCAACTGACACAGAAAAAAGAAGATGAAATAGCGCTTGTCAAACGGGAATTTGGGGGCCTGAGGGTTTCGAAACCCAAGACCCAATAGAAAAATCGAAAGGGGAATAAGAGGGAATGGCAAAAGGGACAATCGTAAGCGGCATGAGACCCACCGGCAAACTGCATCTTGGACATTTGCGCGGTGCTCTGCTCAACTGGAAAAAGCTTCAGGAAGAGTTTCAGTGTTTCTATTTTATCGCAGACTGGCATGCGCTGACCAGTGACTATGCCAATACGGAAATCATCAAGGGAAGTACATATGACATCATCATGGATTGGATTTCCGTGGGACTTGATCCGGAACAATCCACATTTTTCATTCAGTCTGATATCAAAGAACATGCGGAACTCTATCTGCTCTTTTCCATGCTCACCCCACTGCCCTGGCTGGAGCGAAACCCCACCTACAAGGAACAGCTGAAGGAACTGAGCCACAAGGATATTTTCACCTATGGTTTCTTAGGCTATCCGGTGCTTCAGGCTGCGGATATATTGATGTACAAGGCCATCGGGGTCCCGGTGGGAGAAGACCAGGCGCCCCATGTGGAGTTGACACGGGAAATTGCCAGGCGGTTCAACCATATATATGAAGAGGTATTTCCCGTTCCCAAGGTCCTTCTGACACCCACATCAAAGCTTCTGGGCATGGACCGACGAAAAATGAGCAAAAGCTACGGCAATGCCATTTTTTTAACCGACACGGACAAGGAAATCGCCAATAAAGTCGGACAGATGATTACGGATCCCCAGCGGGCACGAAAAACAGATCCGGGAGATCCTGAGATCTGTAACGTTTTTTCATTCCATGAAATCTACACCGACGAAAACACCTGCAAAGGAATTAAGGAAGAGTGCAAATCGGCCGAAATCGGGTGTGTCCAATGCAAAAAAATGATGGCCGAAGGCCTCAAAGCAGGGCTCGCTCCCATAAAGGCCAAAAGAAAAGAGCTGGAAAACCAATTGGACAGCGTCAAAGAAATCATAAACGACGGCAATAACCGCGCCCGTTCCATTGCCAGGGAAACCATGAACCAGGTAAGGGAGGCAGTGAAAATCTAACCTTTAACCGTAAATCGGAATAATGGACTACAACGTCAAACTGGAAATGTTCGAGGGGCCCCTGGACCTCTTGCTTCACCTGATTCACAAGAATGAGGTGGATATATTTGACATTCCCATTTCAAGCATCGCGGACCAGTACCTCGATTATCTGGAACTGATGAAATCCCTGGAAATGAGCATTGCCGGAGATTTCCTGGTGATGGCGTCCACGCTCATTCACATTAAATCCAGAATGCTGCTGCCGGGCCGAAATGAAGGGGATGAAGAGGAGGACCCTCGCCTTGAAATTGCCAGACCGCTTCTGGAATATATGCAGCTCAAGGAAGTGGCGCAAGAACTTTCAGAGCGAAAAATCCTGGGCAGGGATGTCTTTGCCAGGGGGGTTGGCACTTCTTTTGATGAATATCCGGATATGGTGCCAAAACCGGATGTGACCCTCTTTCAACTGATAGACGCATTCCGTCGTGTGGTGGCCCTTGGGGAGGGGCAAAGGAGTCTCAAGGTTTCTCTGGAAAAATGGTCGGTGAAGGATAAAGTTGAGAGCATTATTGCCCTGCTGAGGGAAAAATCAGATATTTTTTTTGAAGAAATCTTCGCAAAAAACCAGGATATATCGGAATTGGTGGTAACCTTTCTCGCCCTTCTGGAACTGGTCCATATGGGCTTGATCAAGGTTTTTCAGCCTTCTCATCAGAGCCGAATCCGTCTTTCGGCCTGCTTTGATGAAAGCAATCCATCCGTTTACAGGGGGGAGGATGGAAAAACAGCTTAAATTGATTATTGAATCCCTTTTGTTCGCCGCTGATAAGCCGTTGCGGGTCCGCGATATTCAAGAGTGCCTGGCTGACACGGGATTACCAGAAATTGCGGAAGCCATGGAGACACTCAGGCATGAGTATGAAACCATGGACCGAAGCTTTGCCCTCAAAGAGGTGGCGGAAGGGTATCAAATCAGGACAAGGCCGGATTATGCCCCCTATGTGCTCCGGATGACGAAGCGGTCTGCCGCCAGATTATCCGCTGCCGCCATGGAAACCCTGGCGATCATCGCCTACAAACAACCGGTGATTCGACAGGAGATCGAACAATTCAGGGGTGTTGATACCGGGGGAATTCTGAGAACGCTCCTCGAAAAAAACCTGATTCGGATTATGGGCCGAAAGCACCTTCCCGGCCGGCCGTTGATCTATGGCACTACCAGGAAGTTTCTGGAAGTCTTCGATCTCAATAGTCTTGAATCCCTTCCCAAATTAAAAGAGATAAAGGAGTTCGGAATCGGTGAAGCCCAAGCAACCCAGACCCACGAAAGCAAAACCCCGGCGGCATCAACCGTTCAGGAAGAAGCGGTCAAAACAAAAACCGGGGGCAAGAATTCCCAGTTCTGAAAAGGAAATTTCATTCACCCCCGTTTCACTTCCCGAAAAACCCTTCACTCCTGAAGAGCCCTGGCGGCTCAACCGCATTTTATCTTCAGCGGGGTTGACGTCCAGGCGAAAAGCCGATCAATGGATCCAATCCGGCCGAATTACGGTTAACGGAAAACCGGTCAAAACACTCGGCACAAGGGCATTCTGGGGTCAGGACGACATTCGTGTGGACGGACAAAAAATTCCATTGCCCCCTCAAAAACACCACCTGATGCTGAACAAACCTTTCGGCACCATCTGCTCCCTGAACGACCCGGAAGGAAGACCGCTGGTCACAGACCTGATCAAGGACATTACCGCCCGGGTCTACCCCGTTGGCCGCCTCGACTTTGACACCCTTGGTCTTTTGCTGCTGACCAATGACGGAGAATTCGCTCACCGGCTTACCCATCCACGGTTTCACGTCCCAAAGACTTACAAGGTAACTGTCC
>Ga0207996_1001605_pt1 | contig 15257 bp, 20 predicted proteins | sample AntAceMetag02UKG_FD_184773 | JGI IMG/M metagenome (GOLD analysis project Ga0207996, IMG submission 184773) | Saline lake microbial communities from Ace Lake, Antarctica - Antarctic Ace Lake Metagenome 02UKG (SPAdes) (version 2) | ecosystem: Environmental > Aquatic > Non-marine Saline and... | reverse complement strand
ACAGATCGGTGATCCGACAGTGGCTGACGCCATTCTTGACCGCCTGGTTCACAGTGCTCACAAGATAAAACTAAAAGGAGAATCCATGAGGAAAAAGAAAGCAAACTTGACATGAATTACAACAACAAGGTAAAGACAAAATATTAGCGTCGCTTCGCTCCGACACTCGTGTCCGCTTTCCCGTGGACTGACTGTCCGGTTTCGTCTGGACTGGGTGTCCGGATTCAGTGGAATACACATCGTGTCCCTCAGATTCCGGGTAAACATTGCGCCGTTTCATAGCATGGTGAATAGTTACAATGATTTTAGGAAAGGGGCCAAATGAGTCAGAAGCCGATTTGCCCCTCCCTAAAAAAGGCCCTCTTCGGGATATACCATTGACATATCCCGACCACAGCTGTAATGTATCATTAGGTTATGAATAGGCTATAGCGAAACAAACGAAATATTATGGAGATTTTACAATGCCCTGCGTACACACTAAAATTTTCAAAAGTAATAAAAGCCAAGCCATTCGCCTTTCCAAGGCTATTGCTTTCCCGGACTCAATTATTGATGTTGAAATCACAGCAATTGGCAATAAACGTATTATTACCCCGGCTGGTCAGTCCTGGGATGATTGGTTTGACGCAAGAGGTGCTTCCAGTGACTTTATGACAGAACGTAAACAGCCACAGGATCAACTCCGAGACCCACTCTTCTAATGCTAAAATACATGCTTGATACAAATATTGTTATTTATACCATCAACAATCGTCCTGATCATATCAGAACACTGTTCAAACAACATGAAGAGCAAATTTGTATTTCCACAGTCACATTGGGCGAACTTGTCTTTGGAGCAGAACATTCAAAACAAGTCGAACGAAATTTATCAGATATTAAAGCAATGACGGCCCGCCTTGAAGTTTTACCTTATGAAGACAAGGCCGCATACCAATTTGGCCAAATCAGAGCTGAGTTGTATCGTACCGGGCACCCAATTGGCCCTTACGACATGATGATTGCAGGACATGCAAGGGCTACAGGACTAATACTCGTAACCAACAACGTAAAGGAATTTACACGGGACCGGGGCTACTTAGTGAAAACTGGGTTACGACAAGTTAATTACCGACATAGAGCATGTAAACCCCTGCCAGTTGGCCACAATTCGTACCGGAACGGAGGGCTTTAGCCCTGAAACTTTCTGTATTTATGCAGGGGCTAAAGCCCCTGTTCCAATGTTCTGTATGAATTGTAAAATCAACTCACAAGTGTTGCAACAAGGCCTCAACTCAAAGAAAAATCCATAAATAGGTATATCTACATATTTGCATGTCTTCAGAAACTATTTAAGCTGTTAATTTTATAGTAAAATGTCTTTAATTTTCAATATTTGTAGATTCAGCGAGGGAACGAGAAATGCGAGCTAGCTCCACAATATTCCGTCAGTTAACCGCGGAATCCGGAATCGGGGGACACGATCCCAATTCAAAAGACAAAGACGAATTGGGTCATGTCTCCAGTTTCCTACCAGCGTATTCGTTATGCAATTCCGACTCAAACTCAATTTCAGTGAATAGTTACCCAATATTTTATCAAAAAAAACGAGATCGTATCTTTTTACCATTATTTTTGATACATTTATATCGGGAAAGTGATACGTTTTCCAAAAATAATCTGCCCCAGCCTGTAGTGCTCTGAAATTATGATTAACCCGGATGTCCGACCCATACTTATCTTTTTAATAGCACTTTTCGTGACTATGTTCATGCTGCCCAAGCTTGCAAACATAGCAAAAAGGATCAATCTACTGGACTGGCCAAACGAGCGGAAGGTACATGTAGAGCCTAAACCTCTCGTTGGTGGCTTTGGAATTGTCATTTCTGCCTGTTTTGCCGCAGCTCTTATTATGCCAGCGGCTGGTTTAAGAGGCTTTTTTGCAGGATTAACGGTGATGCTATTTATCGGGTTTCTCGATGATTTAAAAGAACTGGGACATCGACAGAAATTTCTGGGTCAAATCCTGGCTGTTGCCTTACTCATTTACTTCAGTCATATCAGGCTTGTTTCTTTCGGAGATCTTCTTGGGCTTGGAGAACTAGTCATTCCAGGATACTGGTTATCTGTTTGTATATCTATCTTCTGTCTCCTTGGAGTAATCAACGCTATTAACCTTATTGACGGGTTGGATGGGCTGGCGGGTGGTATTGGCTTCGTTGCATTTTTACTCTTTGCCGCGCACGCCTCTTTTGCACAAAATCAGACTTTTTTACTCCTGAACCTGGCTTTTGCAGGAGCAGTATTAGGATTTCTTCGTTTTAACTGGTACCCGGCCAAGCTATTCATGGGGGACGCCGGGAGCCTTTCTCTGGGATTTACCCTGGCTTTTATGTCCCTTGGCATGACCCAAGGCGATGATGCATGTATGTCCCCCGTCTCAGCCTTGTTGATTCTTACCATTCCCATAGCTGACACTCTGACAGTCATGACAAAAAGAATTATCCAGGGGAAGAGTCCGTTTCATCCTGACAAACGACATTTACATCACATTTTCCTACGTTATGGATGCAGCCGTGAAACCACTGTAAAAATTATTATTGGCCTCAGCATTATTCTTGGCAGCATCAGTATTCTTGGGCACGTTTATAACTTAGCAGATTCCACTCTCTTCCTGGTTTTTGCAATCTACCTGACATTCTATTTCATCTCGTCTTTCTTCATTCTTGATCTTCTCCGTTACAGCTTCAGGTTCCGTAGGCAGCGTGATTCCTGCGGCCCCCCCTGCAAATGCCTTAAATTCCTGTTTCAGATACTTGACATTCTGAACATCATACGCAGTAACACAAGGTACAACGTCTCCATTCCCGCTCAGTATTACACCACCAAAAAGGATAGATACCTAGAAGGTACGATTACCGACATATCCAAAAGCGGTTTTATGGCCTCAATCCCACAACTGGCAACACTGGAGTCGATATTTTTCACTGAAATCAATTTCGATACAGAACCACCCTCAAAGCTTCAAAAAACGAAATTCACCACTGAACATTTATGGATAGCAACCCGGGATGGTATTCACATCCATGGTTTTAAATTCAAGGATCTTACGACAGACCAGAATGCTGTGTTAAGCCAATTTATAGATGCGTTTAAAAAGTCTAAGCCGTGAGTGAAGATAGGTAGTGACAACAAATCACCTCATACTTGCATTTTTCGGAAGTATGAGGTATTCTTTTTTCCATGAAAGCTGTCACCGAAACAATAATTGAACAAGGACTTGCAAATCGTTTCATCAAAGCTTCCCAGCTTGACCAACTGATAAAAGGAAGCCCTGAACGGCGTTATGGTCTCGTTAATCGTGCAATGAAAAGCGGTGAACTCTTGCGGCTTCAGCGCGGTTTATACATTTTAGATGATCGATATCGCTCTCACCCTTGCCACCCTTTTGCTCTCGCTCAAGCGCTCTCCCCTGGGAGTTACATTTCTTTCGAAACAGCATTGGCCTATCATGGTTGGATCCCTGAAAGGGTTTTCACCATCACCACTGCTGTTCCTGGCCGGAAATCACGACAATATCAAAACAAGAAGCATGGCGCTTACAGCTTTTATCCACTTGCAATCCAAAGAGGGTATTTCTTAGAACTGGTTAGCAGGATTGAAATCGACAACCAAGTACTGTTAATGGCAAGGCCGTGTAGAGCATTAATGGATCTAATCTGCCTGCGGAAGATTGCCTGGAGAGGAATAAAATGGCTTTCAGATGGATTACGAATTGATACCAACTCTCTCAACAGTATCACCAAAAAAGATATCATTATACTAAAGCAAGTATACAAACAGAAGCAGGTAAAATCTTTTTTGGCCTCACTCAGCCAGGAGTTGCACCTTGATTGACTTGATTCAAATGAGATTAACTTCTTATGGTGCAGCCAATCAGCTAGAAGAAGAACACGCTCTCAAAGAGATTCTCCAGGAGATCGCACTATATGGGTTATGGCGCACCGGCTTCTTTAATGTTGCTGCCTTCCAGGGTGGCACCAGTTTGCGAATTTTATATGGGATGACAAGGTTCTCTGAAGACCTTGATTTCATACTGAAAAAACCAGATTCAGACTTCTCGTGGCATACATACCTTAAAGGAATGGTAGGTTGTTTTGAGGAGTTTGGACTCAAGTCAGAAGTCTTGGATAAATCCAGAATGGATCAACGAATAAAGAAGGCCCTGATCAAGGATAATTCAATTGGTAATCAGCTCAACCTATCATTTTTTCGGGGTAATCGAACAAAAAAAAATAAGATCAAACTTGAAATTGACATTGATCCGCCAGAGAATTCAAATTTCGAATACAATTACCTTGACTTCCCTCTTGATTTTGAAGTCTGCAATCAGGACCGAAGCAGTAACTTCGCTCTAAAGATTCATGCGTTGCTCTGTAGACCTTATCTGAAAGGAAGAGATTGGTATGATTTCAATTGGTACCTCAAACAAGGTGCTCAACCAAACCTTTCTCATTTACAAGCAGCACTCTTTCAATGGGGGCCATGGCAGGGAAAGAAAATTATAATTGACATGAATTGGCTAAAAAGCACTCTGTCTAAAAAGATAGAAGAGATTCGCTGGCCTGAGGCAATCGTCGATGTCGAACATTTTTTATCACCACAAGAGCAACACAGTTTAAAGATGTGGAGTAGTCGATTTTTTCTCCATAAAGTAGAACAACTTCAATGCACACAGACGCCAGAGTCTCCCTAGGAAAGGCTGTCTGAGAAGGTCCTTATTTTTAATCAGTAACATGCTTTTCAGCAAACTGAGCCATCAATTCATGGATATTATAGGGTGGACGGACCTGAAAGTAGTGATCGACAACGGAATGACCTATCTCATGGGCCAGGACCCGAAGGCTAGCATCGTCTGCCGAGATATAAATTGTTTTCTCGGAAAGTGAATAATAGGCTATATGATTCACCCGTTTGCCATATTTTTGTTTATAAATGCGGGCAACATCACTGGAATCCGGCACAACAACCAGGCGGATATGATATCTACCGGGGAACATATCGAGCACAACCTGAACTTTCTCGATAATAATATCCGTTTTAGCCAGTACCTCATCAGCCACAGTAACGACATTTTTCTTTCGCATTGAATAACGAAGTTTCTTGTTCATACGCATATTACTATTAAACTCCCGTAATACCTCGTTATTGGTAAAACTAAGAGTTGCGTATCTGCTTCTATGTTCCTGCGCCTGAACAGTACCCACTGCACCGGACAAGCAAAGGAAAAGCACCAGAACTGAAAGCCGTATTCTACTCATCAAGAAGTTGATAGGTCTCGACAATCTCCCGAATAGCCTGATTTTGCCGGTCAATGGAATTCTGAATAGAAGCACAATCTTCAACGGTGGTGTCCGATTGCTCTATTGAAGAATATTGTGCGAGAAGATCGTCTATATTTTGGGATCTTTTCCTGATTTCACTTATATTTTCAGACAATTTAGTGTTGAACTGGTTCAACTTTGCCGCCAGTTCCTTTCCCTCATCTTTTTCCCGCAGATAAATAACATCGTTAAGCTGTCCACTCACCATGTTATCAACGGCTCGTTCCAGACGAAACATGGGTCCGGCCAGCCTGTGGGTAATAAACATTGCACCAACCACTACAAAAGCACTTCCGACAACTATGGAAATCCAATGGGCTGTTAACAATTGTTTGATCAGCATAAAAGGGGTCTGACCAATCCGCAGGTCATTATCCTGATAGACCATGGTCATACTGTCTGCAGACAAAAGGGCCAAAATTCCTGCAAAAATAAGACAGCCAAGCACCATAAAAAGAAAATATCCGAGAATTAATTTTCCCTGGAAATTCTTTTTGATAAAATAATTTCTACGCTTATAACGAATCTTAGTCATTCTTCTCTTCCTCATCATACACAACAACGGATGCCTTCTTACGCAGACTGTTTATCCAGCGATCTATCTCAAGACTTTTCTGATAGCCGCCTAGCAGTTCTCCCACCCTGCCGCGTTCATACTGTACGGGATCAAAACCGTCTGCCTTTTCCATTTTATCTAAAGAAATCATGCTGACCTCTGTTCCGGTCTCAAACTGAACAATATTTTCACCCGGCTCCAAATCTGCAAGTAACAGACGTAAAGACTCTGATAAATCATCAAAAAGGACACTATTTTGTCGCCCCTGCTCTTTCAGGAGATTTCCATTTTCAAATGGAATCCGGGTAAAGGTGAACATTTTCCCGGAACAGGAGAGATAACGATTTATATCTTCTTCACTGACATCTACCTTTATTGATTTCAGTTTCCGATCGGTCAGAACCTTTATAAGGGATTGTTCATAATAATCTTTGAGAGCCTTACTGAAGTCATTTTCCTTGTCGATACCAAGACGCTGAGCCTCATCAAGCAAAAGCTGTCTCGTCACAAGAGAATTTCGTGAATCATTTGCTTCTCCGGAATGATACCCCTGTTTACGAGCCTGATTATCAATTTGTTTCTGAGAAATGAGATGTCCATTAACACTAATGGCAGTAGGGTCTTTCTGTATACTGTCTGCAGGCCACAGATAATATAAGGTAACCACTGAGCTCAGGACGACAAATGCAAGAATTGTGAAAAGGTATTTCATTATTTTTCCTTAATAAACATCACTTCAGCGTGGAACAGGGACTTTTGCCCCGAAAATGGCGAACAAAGTGAGAGACTTTGATCTCCTGTATTTATGCAGAGGTTAAAGCCCCTGTTCCAACGTCATATATACTCTCAAATCACGAATAAACACTGCCTCCTATAATCAAACCGCAAACTGCAGGGTATTAGCAAGAAAAATTTTTGTATAAAATAGGTATTACTACCTATTTACTCTCCCGACTGGGTTTTTTATAGTAGTTAGTTTTGTAAATTGTCATCAAAATAGAGTAGTATTCATTCAGACTATTTGAAAAAATTCTTCAAACACTTCCCAGGTGATTATATGAAAGTCAAAAAGGCTGTCTTCCCGGTCGCAGGACTAGGTACCCGTTTCCTTCCTGCTACAAAGGCCATGCCCAAAGAAATGCTGCCGGTTGTTGATAAGCCTCTGATTCAATATGCAGTTGAAGAGGCACTGGCATCTGGTATTGAACAATTAATTTTCGTTACCGGTAGTGGCAAAGGGGCCCTGGAAAATCATTTTGACCGCTCTTTTCAGCTTGAAGAAACACTCAGAGAACGTCATAAAATTGAACTTTTAAAAGAGATCGAATCACTTGTTCCTGAATCAGGGACCATTATTTACACCAGACAGAGTGAACCTTTGGGCCTTGGCCATGCCATCTGGTGCGCAAGGGACATTATTGGAGATGAACCCTTTGCCGTTCTTCTGGCAGATGATCTCATCAAAAGTGAAACCCCTGTCCTCCATCAGATGATCCAAGAATTTGATCGACTGAGAGCCTCCACCGTGGCAGTCATTGAAGTGCCAAAAGAGGAGACCTCCAAATATGGTATTCTGGATGCCGATCACACTACAGAAACAACTTTTCGTGTGAAAGGGATGGTTGAAAAGCCAGCTGCTGAGGATGCGCCATCTAATATGGCAGTCATTGGCAGGTATATCCTGACCCCCAGAATTTTTGACATCCTTGGCGGCCAGGGAAAGGGAGCTGGTGGTGAAATCCAACTCACCGATGCCATGTCACAACTCCTGAAAGAACAACCTATTTTTGGCTATCGTTTTGAAGGAACCCGCTTTGATTGTGGCGATAAGGCTGGATTTCAGATGGCCAATTTAGCCTTTGCACTTGAGCATCCTGAGATTAAGGATACTTTGCTTCCTTATTTGAAAGAGATGTTTTGTTAAGGACAGGCTGAAGGGAAAGAAATAACTGATGCGTGACCATCGGAAGCTGCGTGCTTTTGAACTTGCGGATGAAGTTGTATTACTTCTTTATCGGGCAACCAGAGACTTCCCTAAAGAAGAGGCTTTTGGATTACCTTCGGTTTCTTTCTATCGCCTTTGGATCTTTACGAAAACTAAAATATCAGGTAAATCTGTCGAAACGACGTGGATTTATTAATAAGCAACATGCCATACAAATTGAACCGAAAATCGAAGAAACAGAGAAAGTACTAAGCGGCCTAATCCGCTCACTACGTCAAAATTAACATTTCCCCCTCACTTCAGCCTAAAAACCTTAACCCTTCAGCCTAAACAAATGCACTCTCCAAACGTAATAAGACAACCAGCAGCAGTAAGTCGTCCACGCCGGGAAACACTAAACGGCCATATGAGCATCAATCTCTGGTTTACCGGACTTTCAGGCTCTGGAAAATCAACCTTGGCCCATGCCGTTGAGGAACGATTGCATCTGATGGGTTGCAGAACCTATGTTTTTGACGGCGATAATGTACGACACGGATTATGTGGTGACCTTGGTTTCAGCCTGGGAGATCGCAGTGAAAATATGCGTCGTATCGCTGAAATGGTAAATCTTTTTCTTGATTCCGGAGTTATTTCTCTCACCGCTTTTATTTCTCCATTAAAGGCTGATCGTGAAAGGGTTAAAGAGATTATTGGTGCTGAAAATCTTATCGAGGTTTTCTGCAACTGTTCCCTTGCAATCTGTGAAGAACGTGATGTTAAAGGATTATACAAAAAGGCAAGATCCGGTGAGATCAAAAACTATACCGGTATTTCCTCACCCTACGAAGTCCCTGAAAATCCAGATATTGATCTTGACACAGGAACACGTCCTCTGCGTGACTGTGTAAATGACATTATTGGTGAATTGCGAGAACGGGGAATTATCTTGAACTGATTTCCGTTACGCTCGTTAAAAGTCCACTGATCCGTCATTCCTTAGTTTAGTCACCAGAAATCACGGATTACAAATAAAATATCATCTTTTATTTTTCTGCCAGTCTCCCCATCCTTTTAATAATTTCGCACCGCACAGTCCCGCAATCAGCCTGGCGAATTGTTGAGGTACTTTTTTATTAATTTTCAATTTGACAAATGCTGCAATACAATGATAGGTTTCCTATTTTCAACAGGTGAAAACATTTAGAAACTCTCAGATTACATACAAAAGGAGACCATCATGAAAAAAGCTCTACTGCTCTTATTCACCCTTATGTTCCTAACCGTAAATATAGCAATGGCTGCAATCAATATTAACACAGCCGATGAGAAAACGTTAGCCACACTTCCAGGGATTGGCGAAGCGAAAGCCGCCGCAATAGTCCAGTACCGTCAAGACAATGGCGATTTTAAGTCCCCTAAAGATATAGTGCAGGTAAAGGGGATCGGTCCAAAAGTTTTTGAGAAGCTCTCCAAGGAAATCACCATCGAATAACCCTTCCGCACCTTACAATCACCTGCCCCCTTTTCATCTCTTATGGAAAGGGGGGATCTTCCCTCCCTGTGCGCTTAAATAAAGCTATCTATTCCTGTTTACATCCCCTTCGCTGTCACGTATAATTCGCCAAGTAAATCTTTCGCACAATAACTTCCTGATATAATTATATGCTTCCTGCAATCGAACTCCATAATATCTCAAAAACTTTTACTGAACGAAACTGGAAGACATTTTTGTTTCGCAAACCCCGCCAAACCCTTGCCCTTGACGACGTCTCCCTGAAGGTTAAAAAAGGGGAAATTATGGGCTTACTTGGACCAAATGGTGCCGGAAAAACAACACTTATTAAGATCCTTTCCACTCTGGTTACCCCTGACAGCGGTGAAGGCTCAATTTCAGGACTCTCTTTAGCCACACAATCCCTGGCAATCAGAAACAAAATAGGAATGGTCAGCACTAATGACAGGACTTTCTACTGGCGTCTCACGGGACTTGAAAATCTCGACTTTTTTGCCACTCTCTACAACTTATGTGGTTCAATAAAAGCTGAACGAATCACCAAGGCCTTGCAACTCACCGACATGGAGGACAAAGCCGATTCCCGTTTTATGTCCTATTCTTCAGGCCAAAAACAGCGTCTGGCAATTGCAAGAGCCATGCTTTCTGATCCGGAAGTTCTGCTAATGGACGAGGCCACCACCAGTCTTGATCCCATTGCCACCAGAAAACTCCTTACCTTCACCAGAGAAACTCTTGCCCGCCAAGAACAGAAGACCATTATCTGGTGTACTCACAATCTTCATGAAGCTGAAGACATATGTGATCGTGCGACTATACTCCATAGAGGCAAGGTTCTTTACAGTGGGAAACTAGAAGAACTGTCAGACTCTGAATCTCCCAATATTGAATTGGCATTCAGTAACCTGGTTGATTTTTTTCAGAATTCACCACTTGCTGGTGCAGGAATTGATACCACAAGGGACAAGTCAGCATGAAAACAACCCAAACAATTTTTGCTAAACCAATCGCTTTTTTCAAGCGTGACTTCAAAATCGCAACCAGCTACCGCATGCAATATGCCACCCAGGGATTTGGTATTATACTCACCACCTTTTCATTTTTCCTTTTATCCAAGATGTTTGAAGGCACTCAAGTATCCCAACTAGAACCATACGGTGGTGATTATTTTCCATTTGTCCTGATAGGTATTGCACTTACTGACTACTTCACCATTTCCACCAATACCTTTGCCAACGAAATCAGAACCTCACAGATTGTTGGCACCTTAGAATCACTTCTGGTGACCCCAACTTCCATCATTACCATCCTGCTTTCATCCTACGTTTACAAACTACTCTCCACCAGTTTTCGTATTTTCTTTTATATTCTGGTTGGTGTTTTTCTATTTGATATGCTTTTGCAGCCTGTGAATGTTATTGCATTATCGTTAGCCTTCTTACTCACCCTGCTCCCTTTTTTTGGCATTGGTCTTGTCTCGGCTGCTTTTATTATTGTCTTTAAACAGGGGAATCCCATTGGTGGGTTAATGGCTATAAGTTCCGGATTACTTGGTGGGGTGATGTACCCTGTAACCGTCTTACCTGGTTGGCTTAAACCTTTTTCGACGATTCTTCCAATAACTCATGGACTGGAAGCAATACGTCAGATACTCTTAAATGGTGCAGGACTCACAGATATTCACCGTCAATTACTATTTCTTGCTATCCTATCAGTTTTTTCGCTGGTAACCGGTATGGTTTCAATATATTATGGACTTAGGATTGCAAAAAAAGAGGGTTCTTTACTCCATTATTAATCTCCAACCTCCCCCCCTCAATCGTGAGGCAAATGATGATTAACAAAAAACAAAGCTTTCAGCTGTCAAAAGAAGTTCTCAGTCAAGATATTGATGATGAAACGATTCTTCTGGATATGAAGAGTGAAAAATATTTTGAGATTAATGATGTTGGGGGCCGCGTTTTGGAGATTCTCAAATCCGGTGCAAATCTGAGTGCTATTGTAGATATATTATTAATTGAATATGACGTTGAAAGGAGCCAGCTCGAAGACGATATAAGTGAACTTCTCCAGCAATTTCTTGATGCCGGATTTATTCACCCCAAGACGTAGTTGAATATGCGAAGGCGGATCGAGCAGTTAACGGAATTTTCATTCTCGGACTGGAGAATATTCATCCAATCTCTTTTTCTTTTGCCAGCGGTGGCGGTTATCCTGAAGCTAAGCAGTCTCAAAAAAACACAACAACTCCTAGACCGCTACGCAGCTCCACCACAAGATCAAACAAAGGACAATGCCCAACAATTGCAAGAAGCGCGGGACATTGCCAGGATAGTGAATATTAGTGCAAGACACGGCCAATACAAGGCAAACTGCCTTAAACAAGTACTAGCTCTACGGGTAATTCTCAATAAAAAAAAGATCAGAACGACCCTTCATATCGGTGTAAAAAAGAACCCAGACACACCGCTCGAGGCTCATTCCTGGTTGGAATGCGGTGGAATCCCACTTATCGACTCAGCAAAGAATTTAGAAAATTTTTCATCCATCCATAGCAGCAAATAAGCCTCTAAATGTTCTGACATCCAGAACTACCCACCAGTTATAATAAAGACCCATTGTCTATGGTCTACTACCGGGATGACCAGTAGTTGGACCATTCTCTGGAGGAGAACCTGTGGTTCCCTGCGTAAGGTCATGGATGCTTCCTAGAAAGATCAATGCTGGGGGACAATAATTTTTTTTGACTGTTTTTGGTTTTTCACATACTTTCATTAGTTTCCTCCGGATGATTATTGTTGCGCCTTCAGCCATAATACAAAACAATATATATTTACCATATTAATAGCATCTCTATTCATAATAGAGAAATTATTGACATTCGTCAAATTAATTAGATCTTTTTGCCCAATATATTGCAACAATAACTTGCTTTCTTGACAAATCCGACCCGCCATTTTGGTGACTAATTGTGGGTTTTGCATTATTCCAACAATAAACTCATACCCCACATGCTCTCTCCCTCTACGCCAGCAAACCTCCGCTGGTAAATATTTTTCGGCACAACATCTAAGATGGTATTTGGACCATCCATTGCGAACAAGCACATTCCATGAACTGTTCACACTGTATTCAATCAATCTTTTATCAAGCATTGGATGCCTAGGCTCTATGGAACATAATGCAGCAACTCGATCATAACGTTCAATCGCAACAGTGAGATCAGGGTGGAGAATAGTCTGTATGTGCTGTCTTTGGTAGGATTGATTACCATTCAACAAGCCATACTGCCTGTATTGTTTAAGGCGCTTAGATACCTCCAATCTCTGATACACATCATTTTTGAGAATTGTCTTATTTTCTTCATTAGTAAAAGAACAACCGAAGGGAATTTTTTCCTTTAGCAAAGAAAGCCAATGAGGAGCAAAGGCCTGCTTTATCGTCCTGTAAAATAATCTTGGGTATGATTGAGAAGCTGAATAGTATTTTTCTTTTAAATGCCTCAGTTCCGATAAAGCTAAACGAATGTGACCCTGGCGTAAAAGTAGAGAAGGGTATGAAGCCGGAAGCGAATGCACCATGTCACCATCCACACCATCGAGAACGACACGACTATTATTCTCCCTTGCTGCAAGATAAATCAACATAGGCAATACCATATGAGCATCGAAAGGATTTTCAAGCAATCCAAGGAGTCGATTCAGTTCATTTTGATGTTTAGCAATGTACACTGGCTTGATTGATATACAGCTAAGTCCTCCCTGATCAACAATTAATTTTGTAAAATAATTCTCCCTGCATGTATCAGTATTGTTGGATGAAGCAGAATACACCCGAAAAGGAATGGAATGGTCATGGCCTTTAAGACTTCGAGCGACCCCAACAATCGCCGATGAATCCATACCACCACTCAACATAGATGACACCGGCGAATTACTGCGCAAACGTACCTTTACAGCCCTGGTAAAAATTTCATCAAATTCTTCCAATTGCTCATTATCTGATTTTGCACTGGAATCACCATGCCCTTCTTCTAACTGCCAATACCTATGTATAGACACACCCGTAGATGACACTTTGAGATAATGCGCAGGAGGGAGGCGGAAAATATTTCGATAAAAGGTACTGGTTTTATCTATTCCTTCAATTTGATACCCAAGAAAATCACCAATACGTTCTTCATTGATATCTTTGGGAATCTCAGGAACATGCAAAAGAGCCCGTGTTTCAGAAGCAAACACCACCATGGTTTCTGAGACATAATAACAGAGTGGCTTCACCCCCATATGATCACGGACACATAAAAGCTGACGCAATTTTCTATCCCAAAGCGCAAAAGAAAAGTCTCCGAGCAAATGTCCCGGACACTGTTCTCCCCATTGGCGGTATGCTAATATAATGAGTTTACTATCCGGAATCAATGCTAGTTGCTGACTATCGACATGTAAAGCAGCAGCCAATTCTTCACGATTGTCTAATCGAGCATCTACAGTAATATACAAATCGTTAGAGGCATCAACACCAGGCAATATCTCGAAAAGAGATTCTGGGGTCGAGTAAAGCATACAATGGAAAAAACCGATGGAATCCCGATGTAAAGCAGAGCAACCGTCTGGGCCACGATGTACCATGGACAAGGCCATACTAGCCAGGACGGAACGATCCGGAATACCTCCCTTACGCTTCAATATTCCACCAATAGCACTCACAACTCAGTGAAAGTCTCCTCGCCATTGACACTGTGCCCCGAGCAAATTGCATCAGTTATCACCTCAATAGCTTTATGAATAGTGGGTAAGAACAATAGATTCCTCGTATACGCCAAGGTGTACACAGGAATGTTCATTTGAGTGCCACCAGCCAAAATCCTCAACCTTGATAGTAATTCTCTTTTATCAACCATCTCCATCTGAAAAGAATTTTTTAGAAATTCTATGGTTGCTCTCGCATTAGATAGGCGGTCGATTGATAAAGATAACGAATTGGAACCTTCTTCCGGAGCTGAAAGAATAAATATCGCAACAATAGGAAACATATGTTCAACATGCTCACTTTTTCGCCGAAGAACAATACGTTTTTTTGAAGAATAATGGGCAACCCCCCGTAGCTCATCGCCAGGTAGGGCCAAACAATCAAAAGAATCTTGCCATAATCTTGACCCGGCATAACTGGGAATACCAACAACGCCGTTATTGATATTTTTAAACATGATACAATCATCAGTGAGGAGTTCTTTTCCCTGCCGATGAAAACTCGTAGCCAACGTTGATTTTCCCCAACCGCTCTCACCCAGAAAGACGATACAACCCTCACCTGTCCTTACGGCACTTGCATGTAAAACCGTTCGACCTTGACCACTTAACACTCGTGGAATAACCTGATCCACAAGAAGATGCCTAACCGTTTCCTCCGCTACGGCAGGATAAGGAGAACAAAAAATAGTATCTAGCTCTTCAGAAATTTCAAAATCTGCAATATACGGAAATCGGAGATAATATTCTTTGTTTTTAGCAAATGAAAGCGTGACTTCTCCCTGAGGGGTTTCCCAGTGTTGAAACCATGGGAGGGCATTGTTTTTTTCAGGAGTTGACGAAAGGAGATGAAAGGAAAGAGAAGGGTTGCCCTGTGACACTTTTGGGAGTTCTGGCAATGAAATATTGCTCTTGAGCAGGATGTCAAATATCCTGTACATATTACTTACTTAGGAGGGGGGATTGAGAATCAATACAGAATTGCATCCTAACAAATCATGCCGAAGGTACTGTGAATGCAGCGGTTCCCGAACCAGCCTGAATTGCACCAATAGCGGCAATTCCTAATTTTGGTTTCGTAAACTTTTACAACATTAGACACCCACGTTAGTAACGTGTTGCGCATGTGTAACCGGCTGAATTT
>Ga0207996_1001602_pt1 | contig 15263 bp, 10 predicted proteins | sample AntAceMetag02UKG_FD_184773 | JGI IMG/M metagenome (GOLD analysis project Ga0207996, IMG submission 184773) | Saline lake microbial communities from Ace Lake, Antarctica - Antarctic Ace Lake Metagenome 02UKG (SPAdes) (version 2) | ecosystem: Environmental > Aquatic > Non-marine Saline and... | reverse complement strand
TCAAGAAGGGCTTTTGTCAGAATTAATTGGCACTCAGGAATTATATGATGATGAGGGTGCTGTCATAACACTGTTCCTTGAAGAGCTTGACACTTATCGCAGGTTGACGGCAATCAAACTTTATCGTTCAATTAATAGAGAAGCAGATTATGAGCTAATTTCAATATCAAATACAGTTGCTGATAGTGATGAGACATTGACCGGAACAGATGCTTCTTGTATGGTAAAATTCTTTTTTAACAATGCCGATGTAGGGGCTTATGATTTTATTGGGGGCTCAACAGAGTATTCACTACGAATAACTGTTGATACGGGAGCTGGTAATCAAGATAGTTTTTATGTTACCCAAATGAGAATAAATGAAACGGGAGAAGGAAATAAAATAATTACAATGCAAGACCCTTCTTCTATGATGGCAGGTTGGAGTTCAACTTATGGCGAACATCAATATCCTATCGTAGCATGGGAATTGATAGAAGACCCAACGGGAACAAATGTTCAGATAGCATCAGCTTCAGATGGAAGTGAGCTTCAATTCGACACAAATGTTCTCACTTTCAGTAATGCAAATGCAAATAAAATAAAAGTTGGTGATTTAGTAAAAATAATAGGTGGAACGGTAGTTGGCACTTTATATATGCAAGTTAATAAAATAATAAATTCTGGCAATGATTGTTCTATTGGTTTTACTGAGAATATTATTTCTAGTGGTGCAAATTATTTTTCAGGCAAAACATTCTATATATTTGTTGATGGTAAAACTAATGCTGTTGTTGGATATTCAGCAGGTGGCGCTACGATTGACTTTCTTGACTTACGGCAGGCCTCAACTTCCCCTCACCCTCTTGATGGTGAAGTCTCTATTCAAGTAAATAGTAAGTACGGCCGGTATAACAGTGGCCGGATGTGGCAAGTAAACTCTATCCTGGACCCCGCAGGAGTCGCTGAGGAGCAAGTAACGCTTTTAATGTATTCCGAGTACAACCAACCGGATGTAATGCCTGTGAGCAACGCTATACAGCTTTATGATAAAATGGGTGGAGATACACTTGGTATTGAAATATTATATGATTTTGTTATAGTCATTAAAGAACACACATTATTCATGGTCAATCCAATTATTGAGAATGATCCCTCTACATGGACGGTTAGCGAGTCTCCTCATGGTATTGGATGTGTAAGTGATATCGGCCATGTAGTAGCTAATGGTAGCCTTTACATTATCTATTACGATGGTATTTATGAGTTTACGCCGAATAATCTAGCTGAATCTGACAGCACCCCGCTTGAACGACTTAAAATTACAGACCCGATAGAAGATATATTTTTAGCTTTGACCGATGTTCAAAAAGAAGCATTGAGAATATATCACGATAAAATCAGGAATGAGATTATAATATATTCTATGACCTTTAATTCAAGTGGTTCTGCAATGTGTTTCAATCTATTTGATAGGTCATGGAGACGGATGAGTTATGGCTCTGAGGACCCAACATTATTTTTACATAATGGCGAGTCTCATCTTATATTATTTGATGATGGTAGTGCTGGTTTTCTTGATATAAATGCTGAGAGTGGTAATAGTGTAATTGTTCCTACATACCGGACGCTAGACTTTACTATTGGCGTAGATAAGTATGAAATATTGAGACATTTTGAAATTACATATAAGTCTGCTGAAACATTAGCTTTTAAGATTTATGACGCTGAGACAAATACAGAGCTATTTACATATACGCTGCCGGTAAAATCAAGTGCAGCAGGTACGGAAAAAATAGGTGTTCGTGAACGGGCACGAAAGATGTATATTAAGATAACAGGCGCATCAACAACTAACGCAGTTGAAATTCATCGCTTAGTTCTGGTGCCGGAAAATTCTTCTGAATAAGAAAGGACAGTAAAATGGCAACAATCGAACAACGCGCACAGGACAAGCTTGGCTTGAATCCGAGTTTGCAAAACCAGGTCGTAACTGGCACTGAGTATTACTATCATTTGTTTGGTGGTCGCCGGTGGTATTTTGGGACCGGTAGCCCTTCCGGAGTTATATCTGCCTTCCCTGGCGATGTAGCAATTACGGACGAAGGTATGTTTATCTGTAACGGAGACGGTTCGGGTGGAGCGGGGACAGTATGGTTCTCTAGCTCAAACGCTCCATTAACCGAGACTTGCGAAGCTAACACTGAGCTTGCTGTAACCCATACACTGAAGCATGTAGCTAATGTATGGGCCGTGAATGCAGCCGGTGAATTTATGGATGTTGAAGTTTACGATGTAACAATTGCCGGATTTAAGGTTAAATCCTACGCAGCTGGTACAGTTTACTATCGCTAAATAAATATATAACAATAACTTAGGAGAATAAAATGAAAAAGTTATTTCTATTACTATTGGTGTTTATGCTTGCGTTTTCATTCGTGGAAGCGAAGGCTATGAATGCATCGACTTATAACTTTCAGGAGTCTTTACTCTATAAGCTCACTGGCCCGAAAATTAAATACTTTTCAGCAGATACTACATTGGCTGGGAATGATGATAGTACACTTGTTACTGAGAAGGCAATCAAGACCTATGTAGATAATGCCGCTAATTTATCTACACTCGTTGCTGATTCGGACGGTGCAGGTTTCTACTCTCTCGACAACCAATCAATCACTAACCTTGCTTCAAATGGTGCTGGGTATTGGTTTGATGGTGTTGATGATAAAGTTACAATGACTAAATTTAGTGGTGCGAGTGGCTCAGTAAGTATGTGGGCCAAATGTTCGGATGTAGCTGGGATACATGGAATTGTTAGTTGGGCAGACGAAGGAGGAGCGTCTAATTATTTCCATCTATCTTTTAAAGGAAGTAAAATTGTATTAACAAATAAAGATGGTGGAACAGAATCAATATTAACTGGTAGCGTTACTGTCTATGATGATATATACTATCATATAGTAGTCATGTCAGATGGAAGTACCTATACTCTTTATGTTAATGGTAAACGGCAAACACTTACAGCTACTGCTGGAACTAACAATGGGTATTGGTTCGATGCCATTACCGGTGTAGATAACTTCATTGTTGGTGGATTGCTTAGGTCAAGTTTTGTTATTCCATTTACTGGTACAATTAATGCTATTGGTGTTTGGAATAATATCCTAACCGAAACCCAAGTAAAAGACCTATACTCCAACGCTAATATCCCGTTTAAGTATGAGGGTGCGAGTAATGCAAATTTAATCACAGCAGTAAATGATAGAGATTTTAGTGGTGGAACGATTGGAAATTGGACTTGTGGAAGTGGAAGTGGAAGTGGTACTTTTACCTATGATACGACAGCTATTTTTCCAGACGCAAAACAAGGGTTACTCGCAGCAGGTGGCAATGAAACTTATTTACAAGCAAGTATATTAACAGCTTATATGACAGCGTTTGAACGGGGGAAAATATATACAATATCTGCTGATTTCTATGCCCCAAATACCAATACTAATTTTGATGATATTATAATTTATCCAAAAAATATGGATACAGATATAGATGAATATACGTCTACACGACATACTTTGACCGCCGATACAATTACACACTTGAGTCAGGTTGTTACATTTACGGGTGCTGATGTTGATGGTGCTTTTAGAATTGGTTACATATTTAACAGTGGGGGTACAGCTGTACTTGGTGATAAATTATATATTACCAACATTTCAGTCACCCAAACTGGCAACGTAGCAGACTATAATAGCAGTGGTGTTGGTGCTTATACTTGGGTGGATTGCTCAGGTAATGAGAATCATGGTACAAACTCAGGTGCAACTCGGACTAACATTCCATCGCAATATCCGAGTGTAGCTGTTCGAGCATTTACGGTTGATGCCTCAATGACAGATGCTCTACCGGCTGATTACTTGCTCAAGTACATTTATGTCGAGAACCAAAGTGCTGTCGCTGATACTCTTGATTTCGGTACAACTGCGATGGGTTCTGAACTTGCAACTGGTCAAGTCATTCCGGCAAGTGAAACAACTGTCATTACTTTAAACAAGGCAATCACAGCCGAAAGTGATATATATGTTTGGGACACTAATGGTAATGGCTGGGGTTCAACTCACTTAATCAAATTTGTTGGAGAGGATGTCAAATGAAAAAGCTAATTATACTTCTAATATGTGCCGTACTTATGTTGAGTGCGGCTATTACGGACCCGATTGTTAAGGATGTAGATTATACGGTCCCGTATGGTCGGGTGGCTTTTGTCAATCTTAACGATGCCGAATATCTTGACGATGTGCGTGTTGTATTCTTCGGTGATATATTCAATAAGGACAGCGTAATGCTTCAGGGCAACGCCTACTGGCTTGATAACCGGGCACCCTTCCTCGTAACACCTGTGGAGCTTGATAGCCTCTTAGCATGGAGAAAATAATGAAACGATTGCTTGAGTTTGATATTCATTATGAAAGCGACCAACCAGGTTCAAGATGGGAGTATGTAAAATGATACAATCAAATTTTATAAAATGGGCACTAAGACTTGCTGGAATATTTGTTGCTGTTATCGTGGCAACACTATTACTGCATGAAGCCGGAACAAACCAATACCTTCTGTATGGTGCTATTATCGCCGGAGTTATTGTACTATCCATTACTGTATTTGAAATGGTAAAATATTTCAAGAACAAAGAGGGAAAGAAAGTACAATTCTTCAATAACGATATGAAGAGCATAATATGGGATAAGCACAACAAGGTGCACTTTTACTTTGCTATGGCAATTACGGCTATCGCTGTCATTCCCTGGTGGATGGGTATTGCTATTCTAACAGTGTGGGAAATTGGCGATGGTTTTAAACCTTGGTGGTACGACTATGAACCTACCGGACATAAACTATTGGATTGGTTTAGGCGTGAATGTTTATACTCAAATAAATTTAGCTTCCAGGATTTCTTTATTTGGAATATATCCGGGTTTGCTTGGGGCTTAATGTTCCGCAACTTATTCATATTACTGATTAAATAAGGATTTTGTATGACACCTCTTACTAAAGTACCTATGTGGATGAAGATTGCTGTTCTCGCTATTGCAATTCTAACGGCTGTGTTTGGCGTAGTCTCAAACATGTATGATTTCAAAACTAAGACAGAAACAGCAGTTGTAAACTCAACCGAAGCTCTTAGACAAAATAAAGAATCAAATACATTGTATCTTGAACTTGCTGATGCTGTTAAAGGTTGTAAAACAGATATGACATTAACTAACTCTGTTCAAAAGGGTGAAATAGCAGCTCTTAAAAAAGATATTAAGTCTCTCAAAGCAACGGATGTAAAAAACAATGAGATCATAAACGCTCAAACTGATGCGATTAACGCCCAGGTTATTGCGACAACAAAGTTAGTTGAAAATACAAAAAGCCTTAAAGAGGCTGTAATACGACTTGAAAACAAATAGGAGTACGATATGAAAAAAGGTTGGAGAAAACTTATCCTTGGTGGACTTGGAATTGTATCTATTACAGCAGTTGCCTTGGTAACAAAGGACGCTACGGTTGTCCTTGCCGTTGGTGGTATGATTACAACGCTTCTTGGGACTGTGATGTATGGTTATAAGGAAGAATACAAAAACTCAGAGAAGTAGTAACTTTGGGCCCCGTACCGCTTACCTCCTTATACGGGGCCCTTTAAGGAATTAAAATGAATTTAACAGTAACACTATTATCTGTTTTGGCATCGCGTCTTTCAGACCCGGAGAACAAGCAATTCACTCAAGCCTACTTGCTTAATGAGCTTAATATAGCCCAGCAAGAAATTATCAATGAGCTACGTTTGGAGTATTACGATAACATCGCGACTAAAGACACATTAATACTATTTGATGAGAACGGTGAATATGAATTACCGGACACAATATTAGGTGGTAAAACTGGTATTAAGAAGTTGTTTTTATATCGCCTAGATGTTGCTGCTAAAACTCAGACAAAAATAGCGGCTAGAGAGCTCAGTGTTCAGGCTATAAATAAAATATTACAGAACGGCTATTATGAGGGTTCGGCGACAGAACCTAGGTATTATGTTCTTGGTGGCAAGGTTAAGATGTTTGCCGGAACAGCAAAAGTCCAGACAAGTGCTGCTGAAGAACATGTACATGATGTTACGGGTGTCAGTGGAGAAGCCTTTGCAAGCGGCGGGGTGCTTTCGTCCTCAAACGATGCGTATAATGGCTTTTATCTAAAAGCTGTTGCTTCTGGGAATTATTATTTAATAGATGATTATGTTGGGACAACGAGACAATTTGTAATAGGTCCCGGAGCGTTCCTTGCGGCTGATGATGGAGTTATTGAGTTTGAGCTTTATACTCCCTACAAAAACAACTATTGTGGTGCCGGGTTACTATCCGCTGTCCAACAGCCAACTGATATGAGCTTAGTGTCCTTAAATGAATGTGAATTAAACGAGGCTATTATCCCGGCAATGTTGTATCTTGCAGAGTCGGCAGTATGGGGCTCAGACGGTAAAGCCGACAGGTCCGTTGTGAAGTATAATAAAGCTATGAAGCAAGTCGAAAAATTAAACCAAAAGGTAATACCTACTGACGGTGTAGGCCCTAGAGCAAGGAAGGATTAACTATGTTAGCTGCAACTGCGATGCTTATCGGTGGTGCTATCTCAGGTGGTATATCTCTCGCACAAGGAATTTCGGCAAACGCAAATCAGCGTAGAATTGCTGCTATACAAAGGCGGCAAGGCCAAGAAATGGGCAGTTATTATGATGAACAGGCCCGGCAAGCTGATATTCAGTCTCGCGGCTTTGGCACATCTTCTTATGGTAAGTTTCTAGCTGAACAATCTAGCCAGGGTATTTATAGTGCCCGTGAAGAACAAAGCTATCTAAGTAATGTCAATAGAGAAACGGGAGCCTTAGCCCAGGAAGCACAGCAAACATACGCTGGTCATTTGGCTACACAGGGCCTAGAGGGTAGTGTCGCCGGTGCCCGTGGACTTGCTCAAATTGAATCTGAGAGAATGGGTGTTATTACTGACGCTCAAGAACAATTACAATCATCTGAGAAAGCTGCTATGCTTGACGCTAAAGGTAAGTTTGCTCTTGGTGATACACAGCGCGAAGAACGATATGGCCTACTTGAGGATAAGTATAAACTTGCCGGTATTCAGGCCCGCTATGCCGGAGAACTTGGTGGACAACAATCTATTGGCGCTGGTAATCAAGCTCTAATGGCTGGTATTGGTGGCGCTGCTGGAGCGGTTGGTGATTATATATCAAGTGGATATGAGGCTGATGATGTATCTTCAACTCTAGCTGCATTACAAGCTCAAATTGATGCTGAGACTGACCCGTACAAAAGAGACCTTCTTATAAAACAAGGCAATGATTTCATTAATAGTTTGAAATAGTTTGAACCCGTAATCGGAGCATAAAATGGCAGATGGAATTAATAAATTCGCTGACTATCTAAAGACAAGGAACTCATTCGCCAGAGTAAGGAATGCTGAAAAGGCTATTGCTGAATTTCGTGCTATTCCGGTTGGACAATCTGCGGCTACTGGTTTACGGCAGGCTGATGAAGCCCGCCAAATTAACATAGATACTGGTAAATATAACCTCGAACAAAAGAAAATCATTGACCCTATTAAGTTTGAGACAACCGAAATAAATAGAGACATTGCAAAGCTTAAAAAAGATGCGCTTACGGCTCCGGCACAGAAGCCTCAAAAAGCATACTTTCGGGGTTTTGAATTTGAAGTTAATCCTGATGGTGGTATCAATTTCTCAAAGGATGAAGTTGCCAGAGATAAGTATGACCAGGAAGTTATATCAAAGACTGTTGGTGCTGGGACATATAGCCTAGTTTCTGAAGGTTCTAAGCGTACTGTTGAGGACAAGATGCAGGCGTTTACTCCTCTTGAAATTGAGAAGGCCAATGCAGCGCGATATGACAGAATGCTATCAATTGAAGCAATGAATGTGGCTAGGTCGTTCAGCATGGCCAACCCAAATACTCCAATTGGCCCAGCAGTGGCTTATAAGCGGATTTTACAAGGGGTTGAATATGCTAAAGTATATCGAAGCATTCTAGGGCCAAGGGTAAAAGAGTCATTAAATCCTGACTTAGATAGACAGCTTGCAAATAGCGCAATTGATGCTGGATTCGATGTTGATGATTTTGGTGCTTTTATATATGGTGGAGAAGGTTCAGACATAGGAGGGTTCGCATTAAGAGACGCATTAGAATATGCTGATTACTCAGTGAATATATTAGGTAAATAGTATAAAGGGTAGGCAATGTCAAATATTCCAGAAGCATTTAGACAGGCAGTAGAAGACAGGAAAAACAAAGAACTTGTAGATAGAATGAATGCAAGTGTAAAGACTGACAACAATCAATTAATCAGAGCTGGGACCGGCGCTAAAACTGAAGATGAAATTAGCCAGTTGGGGCAATCTCCAACTAGTGGCGAAGATGCAATCAAGATGATATTTGGTGGCGCGTCTCCTACGGCTTCTATTGAAAAAGATAAAAACACTAAGCAGCTTTATAATAACATGGAAGGCCTATACTCCGGCGTTCAAAACAATTTCAATAAGCAAGTGGAAGGGTTATATTCTGATGAAGAAAATATTAGCACTAATTATAGTAAGCTGTTTGGCCTTAATAGCGATGAGAAAAGGTTCAAAGATAAAGGCCAAAAGGAAATAACCAACGATGATTATGGTTCAGCAATTAAGGAAGTTGAGAAGAGCATCCAGTTTTCCGCTAAAGCAGAACAGTTATATGACATAATTGAAGCCTATAAGCGCGTTAAAACCGGCGCACAAACAGACTATGATGTGGCCGTACTTAACCGATATCAGCAATATGAAGACGCAAAAAAAGGTATTTGGGGATCAGTGGGGAGCAAAGTGTTCAATAGCATGGATCTGGCGGGGCGATATGGCTTGCTGGACGGCTTAAAAGACGGAGCGGCTGACATTGACCAGGGTGAGTTAAATGAAGCTCTTACATGGCTTGGTTCAGCGAATGGTAAAATCATTGTATCACAGCGCATAGCAGATTATGGCCTTGCAAATGATACTCAAAAGATATCAAGTCAAGCTTCGGCTGGCCTCATCCAAGAGACAGAACAATTAAAGAATCCGTTTACTACGATTGGTGGTTTTCTTCCTCAGCCTGAAATTCCTATGACTAACGAGATTGAGGCTATAAATAGTGCAGTTAAGAACTCATTGCCTAAAGCTATGCAGGTTCTTTATGATAGCCCGGTAGTGAGTGATGGTGAAGAGTTTGCTTCCGTACTTCCGGAAGATTCTGAGAGTAATATTATGGGAATACTAGGGGACAGTAACCCTGAATTATCAGTTGCTAGTCAAGAACCTGGTGTCGTAAATAAGCTTCTAAAAGCTTCCTATGTAAAAACATTTTTAGGATTAAATCCGGATGCTGATGCAGGCGCTATAAAAAGCATAGGCTGGGAGAACATTGCAGCCGGTATGGAAGACCCTAAATTCTATAAAGAAATTACTGATTATAATATGCCGACTTATGAGACATTCCTGGCCCGTGTAATGATTGACAATAATCCGGGTATGACCAATAAGGAAGCGCGCAAAGTAACCCGGCAGGTAAAGTCCGGAGATGTAGAAAAAGCCCGTGCTACGATGAAACAGATTAATGGTGATATTCCGGATAAGGATTTTCAGGATGGAAGTAATTTTGACTATGAGTGGGACCCTACAACTGAATCATTTGTAAAGCGAGACCTTGACGGAGAAGGCAGAGTGAAAAAAAGCGCGTATTCCGGGTTATTAGGCACCGTTGGAGGTGTTTATGCTGGAATACGGGGCACAGCTGATTTGATTTATGATTTAGCCGGTGCTATAATAGAGCAAGTTTTACCTATTGATGTAGTAATAAAAGGTAAAAAGTTCAGTACATTTGGTTTGACTGCGGCTAACTTCAAAAAGAATTATCCCGGCATAGAGAAAGCAATCGAAGTAATATTACCGTCTGAATATATGCTTGGCGAAGCACAAAAATACTCATCAACACAATATTTTGACAATAATATATTTGGCTATATTAAAGAAGGCGATATGAAAAACGCCGGTAAGCTCTTTGGCTATCAAGTAATTGAGAATTTACCACAGCAAGTTGTCCTTCTTTTAATTGCGATGGCAACCGGCAATCCCACATTTGGTGCTGCTGCGCTATCAATATCATCCGGTGGGCAGCAATATCATTCAGTCAAAGATAGAACCGACATGACGACCGTTGACAAATATAATACCATGATACAATATGCCGCGTGGGAATTTATCTTTGAGAAATATCTTGGGTCTGTTAAAATACTTGAGAAAACAATGGGGCCAGGCAAGGAAGTCTTTAAGGGTGGCGTTATGGAGGGCCTTTGGTTGGCCACTAAAAACTTTGGTAAGGCTGGAGTAATGGGGAGTGGGGAAGAAGTTGGAACTATCTGGGGGCAAAACCTTACTGATATGGCCGCCGGTGTTACGCCAGAGGGCCCATTTTTAGAAAGAATGTTTTCAGGGACATTTGATGCGGCAGCGCTTGGGTTTGCACTAGAGGGCCCAACTGGTATGGTTGGAACTGCGCATAATATAGTCAAAACTAAAGCCGTAGTTAATAATATCGCAAAAAGGCTTGATAATGTTACCTCAGAAAATGTAATGTTTATCCTTCCCACTGTTAATGGATTAAAAAAAGCTGTAAAAAATATGGCTGACGGTAAGTATAAAACACTTCTCAATGAAAAGCTTGAGAAGGTTGAAGCTATTGCAGAAAAAGCCGGGTACGCCTATATAGTTGAAGATGGTGGCGAGCGTGTTGTTCTAACAGCTATGTATAAGCCCCTAAGCACAGAAGAAAATGAGGAAGGGTTCACTGAAGCTACCGGCCAGGATCATCAGGCATTTACGACTGAGACTGAAAACAATATCAGCAAAGCTAACGATGTCTCCGGAACTCCGGTTGAACTTGAAGCTCCGGACCATTCAGAGATTTCAGCAGGCCTTGTTATGGATAATGCCAGGAACAAGCTCGAAGAGACAAATAATATGGAGGAAGCACAGTTTATTACCCCTGAAGGCGATATGCTTCAAGAGGGTGAAGGTGCTACGCTTGAGGGTGCTTTTGATGTTGATGGCCAGCTTATTGATAATGGCCGCTTTGAAGATGATAGGACCGGCACAGAACTAGCATTCATGGATATGGGTGGTGTGATGATTGACCCTGTTACCGGTGGTGTAACAATTATGCGGCCTATGTCCGAGAAGCAAGAGAAGGCTGTTAAGAAATACTTTAAGACAGACCAAGAGAAAAGTGTTACCATTGTGGACGCTCAAGGGAATATCATTTCCCAGACTGATTATTCAGCCAATTTTAAAGGCGCTGAGATACTGAAAGATATTAACTCATTCTATCGTGCCGGTAAAATACCCACATCAACCTTGAGTGAACAGGATGGTGTTGCTAAGGTAAAATCCGATGGTGAGAATGAAGTTGTTGAGACAAACGAATTACAGGCCATGGAAGACATGATAACCGACCTTGAAGGCGTTGGTGCGGAAGTGAGCGAAGATGGTATGGTTACTGTCTATCACTATACATCCAAGGCCCAGGCTAAGAAGATACGGGAAACAGGCGAATTTAAGGGCCAAGAGAACGGTATATTCCTTACCACTAAAAAGGGTGGCGAAGGTGCTGCAATTGGCGATGCTGTTGTTAAGCTTGAAGTCCCGGCATATATGCTTCAACTAGATGAAAAGTTTACAGATGAAGCTCATTTACGATTGAAAACTGATAAGCCCGGCCAAGCTGTTAATTTGTCTCAGAATATGCAAGTTGATAAAGTGGCCAAAGCTAACTATAAAAATATTGATGCTGGTAGATTCCCTGCTCTTGCTGCTACTATGGATAATGGCGGTATCAAGATGCGCTATGTTAATCCTAAAACTGGTGAAGTATCAACCGAGCGGAAGCCCGGATGGAAGCGCCAGGAAGAAATGGCCAATATACCTAAGTCCGTTGTATCAGAAGGCGGGACAGCCTTGGATGTTATTGCTGCCGCACATGATGAACAGACAAAAGGCGAAGGTCTTCAGAACCAGAATGAAGATGAATTTTTACAACAACTCCTCGATGAGATAGAAGAGTATGAGAGCGATGAATACCAAGGTGAGACACAAACAGAACAGATGCGTGATAAATTAGGCACAAAACAAGCCCTAAAACAGGCTGAATATCGCAAGCTAGTAAGAACAGCTCCTCCGGGAACAGTTACAAAAGAGTTTGAGCTTGTTCGCGATGATGCGGCCTATGGCTGGCATGGTGAAATTGATGGTGTACCGTTCCATATTTATCGTGATACTAATTACTTCTCAACCGGTGCTTGGTTTAATGCTTCAGATAATGGAGTTTCCGGCGTACATCCTCTTGGTTTTTCAAAAGAAGAGGCTATCGCTAGTCTCCAAGCTAAGATGGTAGATGAATCAAAGCAGGCCCAGATTGAAGCCTCTAACACGATTGAGGACGATATCAAACGCGGTTCTATGACCACCAAGGCTGAAGCTGAACTTAATGCTGATACTGGTGTGGATGCTGAGACAAAGCTAGCCGGTGTTACTCAGATTAAAAATACAGATAAGCCGGCAGATATGCCCGCTCAGGCCCAGGTGGACGATTCAATCAAAGAGACTCAGGATATTGAGTCATTTAAGGCCACTAATGAGGAAGAAGGTGAGAATACAGTTGAGACGGACTTGACACAAGCCTTGGCCAAAACCCTTAATTATACCAAAGAAGATATGAAGGACCCGGCTAAGAAGCGTGAAGTTAAGGATGCTATTTCTATTCGACCGGATAACGCAGAAGAAGCGATTGCCCAGCAGAGACTTTACAATAACCTACTTAAGAAAAAAGGCAAACTAAAGATAACCAAAGAACTTACTCTTGGTGAGCGCATTCGTGGCAAGGCCAATGATGCCCTGTCTGTTGCCGGTGCCGCTGTAAATGGATTTGCCAGAGAACTTGTAATGGCCGGAGAGCGGTATGAGTTTAACAATGGCAAGATATCAGCAAGCTTTATGGGTGAAGTTATTCCTATGCTTGAGAACATTAAATCGCTCAGGGCACAGGACCCCGTTATAGCTGATGCAATCGAGAGAGCTATGTTTAGCCAGAACGAACAGGACGCTATGGATATAGCTGAGAAGTATGTTGGCGAGGAAATGGTTGAGAATATTATCAGGGCCCGCAAAGCCCTTGATTTAGCTTATGAATATGCAAAACAGGTATTCCCGAATCTTCAGAGACGAAGCTTTTACTTCCCTAGATATGTCCGAGACTACCTTGGTCTAAAAAACGAGCTTTATAGCCACTTACTCCGGGAAGCTGGAAAGACTGATGCTGAAATTTCCGGTATCAATAATATGTTTGAGAAACAATTAGAGACTATGATTGCTCAGGGGAAAACGATTGACGATAACCGCCGAGCTCTCTTATATGAACAATATATAAACGACCAGATATTCAGCCGGACCCAATCTGCAAAAGGGATGCGGAATACTAAAAGCCGGGTTATTGACAATATGACCCCTCAGATGCAGCCGTATTACTTCCCTATGGCCGAAGCAATGGAAGCTTACTTTAAATCACTTACGAAGGCCGTAGAAGCCCGCAAGTTCCTTAGTGGTGTCTATTATGCAAACAAGCTTGATAGAGCCTCAAGGCGTACCGGGGCCTATTCTGAGGTTATGGCTGAGATAGAACAAGAAGATAGAGAAGCACTCATCCAGGAAGTGTTCGGAGATAACGATGTTCCGCTGACTGATAATTGGGATAACGCTGTTGCCAAAACCGTTATAGAGCTTACCAAACACGCTGATTTTTCCGAATATCAATTCGAGCGCATGGAAAAGTATCTCTATACATTGTTCAATAAAAAACGCATGGGACCGGTATCTCTTGGTATCGCGAATCTCACTTATTTAACAACATTGAGTCAAATACCCAAGTCCGGTATTCGCCAGCTAGGTGATGCTGGTATTGCTATGTTTTTCAACGGTGCCTTCACAACCGGTACATCAGTGTTTAAGATGGCCGTCAAAAAGTTGGGTGTTGATTGGGTGAACAAGGGCATGGAACAAGGCCGGATGATTGTTAAGACTGACCTAGAAGGAATCCTTGGCGAATTGACTGTCATGGAATCTGTTGCTCAGGCAGGTGGCTATGATATGAGTAAAGTTGTTAAGATAGGCCTTAAGGCTTCCGGATTAAACTTTATGGACACATTCTTTGCCGGTGCTCTAATTGAAGGCCATGCTGACAACATTACTAAGCTCCTTAAAAAGACTGAATTTGACCTAGACAAGGGTACAATTAAAATACAGTTGGGCAATCGGACCTTCCGGACCGTACCATTGGATGAAGAGTCTGTTACTGAGCATAAGAATATGAGGATATATCGTGCTGAGAGTATGATTAGGGAAATGCAGATGTCCCTAGGTAAAGGATTCGCTCAGACGGCAGAAGCTATGAAGCGTGGAGATTTCAAAAGCAATGATGCTCAATTCTTACTCTACCAGCAATTAAGTAAGGCCCGTCCAATTGGTATCACAAACCAACCGGCGCTCAAGTCAACTAGTGCAAAACTTAAAACCCTCTATATCCTTAAAACCTTCAGTATAAAATTGATGGATATTTGGAGACAGCAGATATTCCGTGAAGTTAAGCAGGGTGTAGAGACGGGCAATATGGCTCAGTTTGCTAATGGATTGGCCAATGGCGCTAAGTTGGTTACATACTTCACACTAGCGAATGCTTCAGCGAACTTCTTAATTGATGTGATTATGAATAGGCCACTGGACCCATGGCAGGTTGTTGGTGATGCTGCGCTTGAAGTCTTAGGCTTTAACCGCTGGCAGCTCTATATGTTTGACCAACAAATGAAGCGTGGTATCTCACCACAGGAAGCTTTGATTAAGGTTATTGCCCCGCCTATCTTCAATATGTCGATTAAGGCATACACTAGTATGCGCCGGGTCGTTCAGGGTAAGTCAAATTTCTGGCAACAACCAGCTTGGATGATGGTTCCCTTTGTTGGTGCCGGGTATAACGCTTGGCTAGGTGAATCAGCTATCAAATATGGCCGGAACCCTAGGCTGGCAATCAAGTATCAAAAGTTTCTAAACAGGAACAAGAAAAAACCTACCTACCAAACTAGGGTAAAACCTAGGTATTGACAAAAGG
>Ga0207996_1001600_pt1 | contig 15275 bp, 13 predicted proteins | sample AntAceMetag02UKG_FD_184773 | JGI IMG/M metagenome (GOLD analysis project Ga0207996, IMG submission 184773) | Saline lake microbial communities from Ace Lake, Antarctica - Antarctic Ace Lake Metagenome 02UKG (SPAdes) (version 2) | ecosystem: Environmental > Aquatic > Non-marine Saline and... | reverse complement strand
AGATAGTGGACAATTTAAAAAAAGAAGACAAAAGAATATTAAAAAAGAAATTCTTAGCCTTATTCAGGAAGAATGGAAAAATTTGCTTACTGATTCTATTAATAAAAAATATCTAAATGAACTAACGGTGAAAATTGAAAAACGTGAGATAGATCCTTATACTTCAGTAAAAAAAATATTGGATTTATTGATTAATTCATATAAATAATAAGGAGGGTGTTTATTGATGATTGAAAAGATAGATCATATTGGGATTGCAGTAAAAGACCTGGAAAAAGCCTGCGATGCTTTTGATAAATTAGATATCAAAGTTGTAGGGAAAGAAGATGTGGAAGAACAGAAAGTGAAAGTAGCCTTTTTACCGGTAGACGATAGTGAGCTTGAGTTACTGGAATCGACTTCGCCTGATAGTCCCATTACTAAATTTATTGAAAAGAAAGGCGAAGGTATTCATCATATTGCTTTTAAAGTGAAAAATCTTGATGAAATATTAGAAAAATTAAAAAAGAAAGGAGTAAGGTTAATAGACGAAAAATCACGATATGGTGCAGGTGGAGCTAAAATAGCATTTTTACACCCTAAGAGTACCAATGGTGTTCTTATTGAATTATGCGAAAGAGACGATTAATTAAAGTAGAATTCAGGAGCCGGAATTTAGTATTAAAAATAATTTTGTGTTATGTATGGAGTTATTATACAATTTTTTTGACTCCTTAATAGCTTGTAAATAGATTAGAGAAAGGTGGTAAAAAAAATTAATGAAAGCATCAATTGATGAACTGATGAAAAAATTAAAAGAAAAGGAAGATAAAGTTAAAGCCGGAGGAGGGGAAAAAAGGGTAAGATCTCAACATGAGAAAGGTAAATTTACTGCTCGCGAAAGAGTGAACCTTCTTCTTGATGAGAATAGCTTTGTTGAACTTGACCTTCTGGTTGAACACAGATGCAGTAATTTCGGAATGGAAAAGATCGAAGCTCCCGGTGAAGGGGTGGTGACCGGTTATGGAACCATCAATGGTCGATTGACTTATGTTTTCGCTCAAGATTTTACCGTAATCGGCGGTTCATTGGGAGAAATGCATGCTAAAAAGATATGCAAAGTAATGGATATGGCAATGAAGATGGGTGCACCATGTATTGGTGTTAATGATTCCGGTGGAGCCCGCATTCAAGAAGGAGTTGATTCCTTAAGTGGTTATGGACAGTTATTCTATCGTAATACAATTGCTTCCGGAGTCATTCCACAAATTTCAATTATTGTTGGTCCTGCCGCAGGCGGAGCGGTTTATTCTCCTGCTATTATGGATTTCGTTTTTATGGTAAAGAAAATCGGCATCATGCATATCACCGGACCGGCAGTCATAAAGGCAGTTACCGGAGAAGTAGTAAGTTCAGAACAATTAGGTGGTGCAATGACGCATAATAAAAAGAGCGGTGTTGCTCATTTTGCTGCTGAGAATGAAGAAGAAGTATATAAGATGGTAAGAAAAATGATGGGATATTTACCTTCTAATAATATGGAAGAAGCACCTTCTGAGGAATGTCATGATGATTGTAATCGACAGGAAGAAGCACTTTTGACAATTGTTCCTACGGATCCTAACAAACCTTATGAAATGAAAGACGTGATTAAAGATATTGTAGACAATGGAGATTTTTTTGAATCACAAAAATATTATGCCATGAACATGATTACAGGATTTGCCAGATTAAACGGAAAATCCATTGGTATTATTGCCAATCAACCTAAAGTTCTAGCCGGTTGTCTGGATATAAATGCATCCGATAAAGCTGCACGTTTTGTTAGATTTTGCGACGCATTTAATATTCCCATTTTAACCATAGTAGATGTTCCGGGATTTTTACCCGGTACTGCACAGGAATATGGTGGTATTATACGTCATGGTGCAAAATTGCTTTACGCTTATTCTGAGGCTACTGTACCAAAAATTACTTTAGTAACCCGAAAATCTTACGGAGGTGCTTATTTGGCAATGTGTGCAAAAGACCTTAGAGCTGATCAGGTCATAGCCTGGCCTACTGCAGAAATTGCGGTTATGGGCTCGCAGGGTGCAGCTAATATTATCTTTAGAAAAGAAATAGCTAAAGCCGAAAATCCCGAAAAAGTCCGGCAGGAAAAAATTGATGAATTTCAGCAAAAATTTTCAAACCCTTATGAAGCTGCTAAGAGAGGTTATGTGGACATGGTTATCGATCCCAGGGAAACAAGGCCTTGTTTAATTACAGCCCTGGAAATGTTATCAACCAAGAGGGAAAACAGACCCGCAAAGAAACACGGAAATTTCCCGGTATAAAAATAGTATATAGTCATTAGTATATTGTATATAGCGAACAAAGGAAGGAAAAGAAAGAAAAAGAAGAAGAATAGATTCCCGCTTCTGCGAGAATGACACAAAATGTTGCCTTGATTTAAAGAAAGTTTTATACTTTTTACTTTTATTTTTCGCTAAATGCTTGAATGCTAATACTATTCACTAACGACTATTTGACTAATATAATAAGGAGGAAAAGAACAAATATGTTTGAAGGAATTAAAGGGGCTTTTCAACTGGCAGTTATCGATATGATTTTGGTATTTATCATTTTAAGCGGATTAGCCTTGGTTATGGTATTGTTAAAAAAGGTTGTAACACCAAAACCGGTGAAATCACCAAAAGAAACCAAAATAATATCTCCTGCAGTGATCAGCGTTCCAAAAATTCAAGGTGAAGAAATTGAAAGTAAATTGATAGCTGTTATTACAGCTGCAATTACATCATGTTTGGCAACGCCAAGAAGTGAATTTAAAATTGTAAATATTAAAAAATATAAACCACTCATTAACACTCCCTGGAATGCAACAGGGAGACAGGAAGTAATGTTGGGGAAAAATATTAAATATTAATTTAGGAGGAAGACTTATAAAATGAAAAAATTTAAAATTACGGTAGACGGTAAAACATATGAAGTAGAAGTAGAAGAGATAGGTGGAGGAATAAGTCCGGTTGTTTCAACTCCTACACCAAAAGTAGTAAGCATCCCGGCGCAAAAAGCACCAAGCACTCCAAAACCCAAACTACCCGTTGCATCGGCTGAAGGTGAAGAGGTAATTGCTCCGATGCCGGGCAAAATACTACAGCTGAAAGCTAAAGAAGGTGATAGTGTATCAGAAGGCGATACAATATTAATCCTGGAGGCTATGAAAATGGAGAACGAAATTATTGCCAATGCTTCCGGGAGCATAAAAAAAATAAATGTAGCTGTTAATGATATGGTAGATACCGGTGATGTTTTAATGGTAATAGGTTAAAACAGAAAGGAGAATTTAAATGGATATTTTATTAAAAGTCCTTTCTATGTTTCAAATTTCAGGTTATGCTAATCTTAGTATGGGTAACATTATTATGATAATAGTGGCTGGCGTGTTACTATATTTTGCCATTGTTAAGAAATATGAGCCATTACTGCTTGTTCCCATTGGTTTTGGAGCATTATTGGTGAATTTACCTTTAACAGGAATAATGGAAGAAGGCGGTCTTTTATATTTTATTTCATGGGGGATACAACACGAAGTGTATCCTTGCTTGATATTTATGGGTATAGGGGCGATGACAGATTTTGGTCCCCTGCTATCCAATCCGATAACTTTTCTTTTGGGAGCAGCTGCGCAAGTAGGCGTTTTTGTTGCATTAATTGGATCGGTATTATTGGGATTTAATATATTTGAAGCAGGTTCTATCGGGATTATCGGAGGTGCAGATGGACCGACAGCTATTTACCTTGCAGTAAAAATGGCTCCTCAATTATTAGGAGCGATTGCAGTCGCAGCCTATTCTTATATGTCGTTGGTTCCATTAATTCAACCTCCAATAATGAAATTATTAACCACACCTGAAGAAAGAAAGATAGTGATGAAACAGCTTAGACCTGTTTCAAGAATCGAAAAAATACTTTTTCCACTTATTTCAACAGCTTTAATAGGTCTTTTGTTGCCCGCTTCGGTTCCTATTATCGGTATGTTAATGTTGGGAAATTTGTTTAGAGAAAGTAGGGTAGTAGAAAGATTATCTAATACTGCCCAAAATGAATTAATAAATATTGTTACTATATTTTTAGCAACTTCTGTAGGAGCGACTATGCAGGCAGAATATTTTTTAACTTTCCAAACCATAAAAATAATCATATTAGGTTTAGTGGCATTTTCTTTTGGAACCGCAGGTGGTGTTTTGTTTGCAAAGTTATTGAATAAAATTGTAGGCGGAACCATCAATCCTTTAATCGGAGCTGCTGGAGTATCTGCTGTTCCAATGGCAGCCAGAGTAGCTCAAAAAGTTGGCCAGGAAGCTAACCCGAGTAACTTTTTACTTATGCATGCCATGGGCCCGAATGTTGCTGGAGTTATCGGGACTGCAGTTGCAGCAGGTGTTATGTTAACCTTACTGCAATAATTATACAATAATTATTTTATCGTAAGTTTTGTAAACCGTATTTAGTATTTTAGTATAGCTTATAGTGAAAAACATTATGTTTTTCACTATAAGACTTGCTATTATTATTTAAAAAATAAATTAATAAAATCAAAATTATCTAAGTAAATATTTACGACCACTTTTACAGAAACTTATTAGTTTCATAAAGAAAAATTATTTTTAAAGCGCAGGATTTAGTCTATAAAATTTTAGACTTTAGCCTGCGTTAATTATGTGCTGTTATTATTATATTATTAAGATTAATCAAGGAGAATTATTTAAAAGTTATGGTAAAAAATAGAGAGATAAAGAAAATACAGAATGCTAATACCCGGGGGGAAAATGCTGACTCGTTAAAGGAAGACATCTATTTGAGTGAAAAAAATACAATTGACAAACAATTGACAAACCAACCCCTGAAAATTACAGATACAACTCTACGTGATGCCCATCAATCTCTATTGGCAACTAGAATGACTACTAAAGAAATGATACCTATATGTGAAAAATTAGATTCGATTGGATTTTATTCTTTAGAGGTTTGGGGTGGAGCAACTTTTGACAGCTGTATTCGATATCTTGATGAAGATCCGTGGGAAAGATTAAGAATTTTAAGAAAAAAACTTCCCAATTCGAGACTTCAAATGCTGTTGAGAGGACAGAATATACTTGGTTATAAGCATTATTCCGATGATGTGGTTATTGAATTTATTAAAAGAGCAGTAGCAAATGGTATAGATATCATCCGTATTTTTGATGCTTTAAATGATACCCGTAATATGGAAACTGCTTTCAAGGTAACCAAATCAGAAGGAGCTCATATTCAAGGAACCCTTTGTTTTACAATAAGCCCGTTTCATAGCAATGAATTATTCGTGAAAAAGGCCATAGAAATGGAACAAATGGGGGCGGATTCGATTTGCATAAAAGATATGGCAGGTCTGATTTCTCCTTATGAAGCTTATAACCTAACTAAAGAAATAAAAAAAATGATTTCTATCCCTCTTCAATTACATTGTCACTTTACCAGTGGAATGGGCATGATGGCTTATCTAAAAGCTGCGGAAGCAGGGATAGATGTAGTTGATACCGCAATTTCTTCTTTAGCTCTTCAAACTTCACAGCCTGCCGTAGAGCCTTTGGTTGAAACATTACGGGGAACTCCTCGAGATACCGGATTAGATTTAAGGTTAGCTTATGAAATTGCCGCTTATTTTAAAAAAGTAAGAGAAAATCATAAGGAAATGGAATCTAATGTGCAAGGTATAGATACCAGGGTATTGACTTATCAAATTCCCGGTGGCATGCTTTCTAATTTGGCAGTTCAACTAAAACAACAAAAAGCTGAAAATAAATACGAAGAAGTTTTAAAAGAAATTCCTCATGTACGAAAAGAATTAGGCTATCCACCACTGGTTACTCCTACCAGTCAGATTGTAGGAACTCAAGCGACTTTAAATGTTATTCTGAAAGAACGCTATAAAATGATTCCGGAAGAAGTAAAAAAATATCTAAAGGGTTTTTACGGCCGGCCGCCTACTACTATTGATCCAAAAGTAATTAAAAAAGCAAAAATTAAAAAAGATGAAATAATTAAATGCAGACCTGCTGATTTATTAGAACCTTCTATTGAAAAAGTCAAAAAGGAAGCACCATATTTTACAGAAAACATAGAAGATATTTTATCTTATATTTTATTTCCGGAAATAGCCAGAGATTTTTTAAAGAAAAAAACAGCTAAAAAATACCATCTGGGAATGGAAATACTAAACGGTACTAATAATTATGATGAAGAAGGATATGGAGTGTAAAACAGTATGGAGTATATCACTCTTCCTCCTGTAGGATAGGCGTCCCGCCTGTCTATTGGTATTGAAAAAGAAAAAAAGGAAGCCAGGAGTCAGAATAAAGAATAAGGAAGTTGATTAGTAAATTTATTAATTCATTCCATTAGCTGGTTAAGAAAATCAAAAAATAAGACAAAGAGAAAAAACATATTTTAATCGTTAAATTAGCAAATTGGTAGATTTTATAGTTTTTAATTTTTAGCTTAATAAATTATACGCTAAATGTTGTACGCTTTTCTTATTACTTATTACTTATTACTGTATTTTATTTCTCCATACTTTTTTCTCTGTTTTTTTCCCTGCAATTTTAACCCGAATCTTTCCTTGGGTTCGATACCAGATACTATATCTCGATACTTTCTTCTATTAAGCTTTTACTTACAATTACAAATATGCTAAAATATTTTATGTTTTCAAAATTGAAAAATAAAGGATGAAAAAAATTGTCTAAAAAAGTACCTCAAGTTTTTGTTTTTTTTATTATTATAGCTCTGGCCGTATCTGCTATAGTTCTTTTTAACCGTTCTGTTTTGGAAAATCAATTTAAACAGGTAGAATTAGTAATGAGCCTGGATGAATTAAGAGAGCTGGCATATCAGGAAGGATACAAAGAAGACGAATTATTAAAAGAAATAAAAATTGCCGGAATTAATTCAATTGCAATTCATGAAGATAGCTTAGATAAGTTGAGCTTATCCGGAGATATACTATATTTTTCCAATAGAGAATTTAATAAATTCCAATTCTTCTTAAAGACGCTGAATCTCATAGATAAAATTCAGCTTTCGGGAGGAGAATCTTACATTGTGTTTAAAAATGAAAAAGAATATATTCGCATCAAAGATTATTTACAGCGGCAATTGGGAAAAAATACAATAAAAGATTATAGTTTTTTAACTTTCAGGAGTTTAAAAGTAAAAGGAAGCGAGGAAAAACTTGAAGCATTGGGATTAGGATTTTCCCGGGAAGACATCCAATTAGTAAAAGATATTGGCTTTGAAGTGATATTACGTTTTAAGAATTTTTCACAAATAGGTAAAGAAGATATTGATTTCAAATTCGAAGAAAGTAATGAAGCTGGTAATATTTCAGGAATCATTTTTGATGGAGAATCAGTATTAGGCTATCCATCCAAAGAAAACATGTTTTTAACCGCTGAACTTCTACGGACAAAAAAGTATCCGTTTGGAATGATTGAATTTGCAAATCAGGAGGGTATTAAAACTATTGCACACTCAGCAAGTGAATTGGCGGTAAAGGTGCACAGTATTACGAAAGAAGAAATGGAAATTATTTCTACTCAAAAGGCTTTGGAACGTTGGATTAGAGCAGCAAAAGAAAGAAAAGTAAGAATATTTTATATCAAACCCTTTCTGAATGAAGAATTAAATCTTTTAGAGGAAAATACATCTTATATAAAGAACATAAAAGACAATTTAAATGACTGTGGTTTTAGCACCGGAAAAGCAAGTCTTTTTAATCCATATCAAGAATCTAATATTTTTATACTAATATTGATTCTGGGAGTAATTTCCGGTGGAATCATCCTTTTGAAAAATATTTTTAATTTGAAAAAAATACAAAATTATGCTTTATTGGTGTTGGGAATTTTATTTTCAATAGCATTTCTCTTATTAGGAAAAGAAATACTCTTGATTAAATTATTTGCTCTATTGTCTGCATTGATATTTCCTACTTTAGCCATTATAAGCAATGAAAAATATTTTTTAGGAGATAGTTTTTATTGCGAAACAAAAAGTACTAAAAAGACCTATCAAGAAAATTCCGGATATTTTATAATGATTAAAATAGTATTGCTTGGATTTTTTAGAATTATTTTTGTTACTTTGTCCGGAGCCCTGCTTATTGCAGCATTATTAAGTAGTGGAAAGTTTATGTTAGGAATTGAGCAGTTTAGCGGTATCAAGATTTCTTATCTTCTTCCCCTGCTTTTGGTTTTAGGTATCATGTGGTTAAAGCAGAATGAAGGTAAATTATTAATTTTGGAAACGATAAAAAAACCTATTCTTATTGAACATGTTATAATTTTAGCTTTTTTTGCAGTATTCCTGGTTATTTATGTAGCTCGATCCGGAAATTTTTCCTTCCTGCCGGTATTAGGGATCGAGGAAAAAATCAGGGTATTTTTGGAAAAAATACTTATTGCCCGTCCCAGAAATAAAGAATTTTTAATTGGTTATCCTGCATTATTATTAGCTATAAGCATGAATTATTTAAAAATAAAGGAGTTTAAAATACCTATAATAATCATTGGAACAATTGGGCCTGTTACTCTAATTAATACTTTCTGTCATATTCATACTCCTTTCTTATTTTCGCTATTACGCACATTTAATGGGGTTTGGCTGGGATTATTGATCGGATTATTTGTAATTTCTGTATTCTATTTTACAGTAAAAATATTCAGGAAAATGATATCTAATGAAAAAATCTAAAACCATATTACAAATGATGATTTCGGGTTATTATGGTTTTAAAAATACCGGTGATGAAGCTATTCTATATTCCATGGTAAAAAATATAAGAGCAAAAATACCTCAAGCAGAGATAACTGTTCTTACCAAAAACCCCTTGGAGACTTCCCGTGATTATCAAGTAAATTCAATCAATCGAATGCAGTGGATGCAAATATTGAAATGTTTAGCGCATACCGATATTTTTATAAGCGGGGGAGGGGGATTACTTCAAGATTCTACCGGACGAGGTTGGAGTATCCTCTATTACTTAGGATTAATTTTAATGGCAAAAATATACCGGATTCCGGTTATGATTTATGCACAGGGAATTGGTCCGGTTAACCGGCAGTTCAATAAAATATTGATTAAATGGGTTTTAAATCAAATTGATTTAATTACAGTTAGAGACAGGCAATCAAAGGATTTATTAAAAAAATTAGAGGTTAAAAATCCATTAGTGTATGTTAATGCTGATCCATCATTTTTATTGGAAAAGAAAAATATTGATAACATATTAGAAAAAATTCCACGCTTAAAGGAATTCATTGACGGCAATAATCAGCCACTTATAGGAATTTCGGTTAGAAAGTACAAAGGAAACAGCGAGGATTTGAGAGAAAAATTTGCCTTAATAGCAGATAATTTAATTCAAGAATATAAAGCAAAAATAATTTTTATCCCATTTAAAGCAGATGAAGACGTTTATTTGAGTATGAAAATAATGGAATTAATGGAAAACGGCGAACAGGCATATGTTTTAAAAGAACAATTTGAACCTGAAATATTATTAACCTTAATTTCCAGATTATCCTTTATGCTGGGAATGAGGCTTCATTCTATTATGTTTTCCTGTTTAGCACAAATCCCTTTTCTTGCCTTTAACTATGACCCTAAAGTAAAATATTTTGTATATAATTTAGATTTGCCTGAATTGCTATTAGATTTAGATGATTTATCTTTAAAAACGGTTAAAAAAAAGATAGAATATATTAGAGAAAATAATGATAAAATAATAAAGTTATTATTAAAAAAAGTTAAAGTTTTAAAAGAAAAAGCGAATATCAACAACGATTTATTATTTCAATTGCTGGAAAATAAGCAAGGAGGATCTCTTCCCTTAGATGATTAGAATGTTTCATGTTTATAAGACCTATCTCAATAGAATAAAAGCCTTAAAAGATGTGAATACCCATATTAAAAAAGGCGAATTTGTATTTTTAATCGGTCCAACTGGAGCAGGAAAAAGTACTTTTTTAAAATTAATTTATCGTGGAATTCTTCCATCAAAAGGCCAGGTTATTATTGACGGAGTAAATATTGCTCGTATTAAACCTAAATTTGTGCCTTATCTCAGGAGAAATATAGGAATCGTCTTTCAAGATTTTAAACTATTATATGACAGAACGGTTTATGAAAATATTGCTTTTCCCTTAAAGGCTATCGGTGCAACCAATTACGAAATTAAAGAACAGGTTAAAAAAGTCATACGATTGGTAGGTTTAGATCATAAAAGAAATACCAAACCGCATTTATTATCCGGAGGTGAACAACAGAGGTTATGCATCGCGCGGGCTATTGCCAATGAACCCCTGATTTTATTGACGGATGAACCTACCGGAAATCTGGATCCTGAAACATCTTGGGAAATTATGAAACTCTTGTTTCATATTAATATGCGGGGAACAACAGTGATAATGGCTACACATGATAAATTAATGGTAGACAAGGCAAAAAAAAGAGTGCTTAGAGTTGTATACGGGAAAATAATTGAAGATACTCAAAAAGGAAAATATTAAAATGGTTTTTGAAAATTCCGGATTTTATTTAAAAGAAGCCCTACACAGCATCAAAAGAAATATTTTGATAAATATCGCTACTTTTATAAGCTTTACAACCATTTTAATAATTCTGGGAGCATTTTTATTAATCTACGCAAACATGAATCTTTTTTTAGAAAACATGGAATCACAATTGGAAATTATCGCATATCTAGAAGATAATATTTCAGAAAAAGAAATAAATGGATTAAATGAGAAAATAAGTAATATTACCGGAATAAATGAAATAAAATATATTTCGAAAGAAGATGCTTTTAAAAATTTGTTAACCGACCTGGGAAGTCAGCAGGATATATTAACTGCAATTGAAGCCAATCCTCTTCCCGACTCTTATATAATAAGGTTAACAGATAACAGGAATATTCATAAAATTGCTGATAGTATAGCAAAATTTAACCATGTCGATGAAGTTGAGTACGGCAAAGGGATTGCGGAAAAATTACTTAAATTCACTTCCATTTTTAGAAAAGCAGGATTGATAATTTTAGGTTTTTTAATATTTTCATCCATATTAATAATCTCAAACATTATTAAAATTACAGTCTATACCAGGAAAAATGAAATTGAGATAATGAATTTGGCTGGTGCTACCGCATGGTTTGTCCGATGGCCCTTTATTATCGCCGGTTTTTTGCAGGGATTTATTTCTGCTATTTTTGCCGTATCTATTTTATATAAAACCTATTTCTTTACGATAAATACCATTCAGCGAAACATTCCTTTTTTAACATTAATTTGGGATAAACTGGAGTTATTACCGATAGGTCTGGCAATTGTTATACTCGGGAGTTTAATTGGCATTACAGGGAGCCTGTTTTCAGTAGGTAAATATCTAAATGATTAAAAAACCATTGTTTTTAAAGAATAAAACAAAGATTAAAATTAACTTAATACTTATTTTAATCTTAATCGTGCTTATTTCTTTCTATTCTCATGGTGAAACCAGCACTGTAAACCAAAAGATAGAATCGGAAAATCAAAGGTTAAAAAAGATAAGTAGTGAGATTGAAACTGTAAAAAGGGAAATCAATAACCTGGAAGAAAAAGAAAATGGTTATTTGGCATCATTACATAAAATAGAAAAATTATTAGCCGATACCCGGGAGGAATTACAGGAAATCGAAAAAGACCTAAAATTTACAGAAAATGATCTAAAGAATACCGAGGAAGAATATGTTAATCTTAAGGCGGATTTAAAGAAAAGGATGTTATACCTAGAGAGTAGATTAAGGGAAATATATAAACATAATAGGACAGATTATCTGGCAATTCTATTTAACAGTAAAAATTTTTCCGATTTTCTTAATCGTTATAAATTTATAAAAGATATTTTATCTATTGATGCAAAAATCATTAATGATGTTCGAGAAAAAAGTCAGCATTTGGAAGAGAAAGAAATCAGCTTGGAGAATAGGAAAGAAGTATTATATTTATTAAAGAAAGAAGTAGAAAAAGAGAAAGAAAATATTGACTATACGATTAAAGCAAAAGAATCAATTATTCATAAGATAGATTCTCAAAAAGAAGCCCACCTAAAATCCTTGGAAGAATTAAAACACTCTTCTGAAGAAATAAAAAATATTATTGTAAAAATGCATCAAGAGGAGCTTGAATCAAGAAATAAAGATAAAGATATAAATAAAGAGAAAGATAAAATTATAAATACACTTAAAGCAAAAAAGGGAATATTGGCTTTACCTATACAGGGAAAAATTATTTCGAATTTTGGAAGACAGAAAAATACAGATTTTAACACCTATACTTTCAATTCCGGAATTGACATCAGCGCACCGATGGGTGAAGTCATTCGTGCAGCGGGTGCAGGAGAAGTGATATATACCGGTTGTATAAAAGGATACGGTCAAATAATCATCATTAATCATGGAGGAAGAATTAGTACTTTATATGCACACCTATTTAAAACAATCATCAAGAACGGTGATAAAGTTAAGAAAAGTCAGATTATCGGACAGGTTGGTGATAGTGGTGGTGTTTCCTCACCCAGATTACATTTTGAAGTCAGATCAGAAGGAAAACCAACTGATCCTATGAATTGGTTATAACTGAAATTATATAAAATATGGCGGTGAAAAAATTGACAAAATTTAAAAGAAAACAGATTATTGTTCTGATTGTAATTCTCATAGCAATCATCATAGTTGGTACATTATTATTCAGTAATGTAGGAGCAAATGGCAAGACTGATCAGGAAGAATTATTTAATAGCCTGGAACCATTTTTTGAAGTTCTTACTCTAATCAGAGATGAATATATAGAAAAAGATGTTGACATGGAAAAGGTGGTTCAAGAGGCAATTAGAGGTATGTTAAAAGCTTTAGATGACCCTTACACCCGATACATGGATCCTCAGAGTCTCAAAAGAGAACAGGAAGATATGTTTTTAGGTCATTTTGGAGGATTAGGGATTATTATATCTGTGAAAGATGATGAATTAATTATTATATCACCTATAGAGGATACCCCGGCATATCGGGCTAACATAAAAGCTGGAGATATTATAGTAGAAATCGATGGAAAATCAGCTGAAGGAATTAGTGTTGATGAAGCTGTGAATAGTCTGAGAGGGGAAAAGGGTACAGAGGTGACCGTAGGAATTAAAAGAGAAAATGTTGAAAAGATATTAGATATCAGTATTATTAGAGATATCATTGAAGTAAAAGCAGTAAAAAAAGAAACTATGGGGAAAGATGATAAGATCGGGTATATAAGAATTACCACTTTTAATGTAAATACAGAACAAGAACTGGAAGATGCTTTAGATGATTTCGCGAAAAACAAAAAGATCATGGGGATTATTCTTGATTTACGTAATAACCCCGGAGGGTTATTGGATAGTGCAATAGAAGTTTCCAGCAAGTTTATCAAAGAAGGACCGATTGTACATATTAATGACAGGGAAGGAAAGATGATGACTATAAAATCTCGAGGAAATAATTATCCCGATTGGCCGTTGTTTGTTCTAATCAATGAAGGGAGTGCCAGTGCTTCAGAAATTGTAGCCGGTGCCGTACAGGATTCAGGAAGAGGTAAATTGTTAGGGAAGAAAACTTTTGGTAAAGGTGTTGTGCAACAGGTTTTTGACCTGGTAGATAATTCAGGAATTGCCATCACTACCTCTGAATACTATACTCCCAGCGAACGCTCTATTCATAATATAGGAATTGAACCGGATATTTTAATAGAAATTGGCAAAGATCTTGAACAGGATATGCAGTTAAACAAAGCTCTGCAATTAATGGAAGAAGAAATAAATTAATTTCCCCGGGGTGGTAATTTTTGAAAAAAAATAATAGATTAATTGTAAACTTAATGGCAATATTGGTTATATTAGCTGTTAGTATAGGGGTTTCGGATTTATTATCAAAATCTTATAGAAATAAAGCTTCCTCTTTAAATGGACAACTAGCTTTTGTTTCGGCGTCTGATGAAAAAAAAGGATCCGAAGTGATTGAATATATTTCCGAGCCAGAAGAAACTACTGATATTTACGAAAGCGAGAAACAAATAGATTTTATTATTGAAGATATCGCTTCATCAGAAGCAGAGGAAGAAATAACTACCCTCCTTCGCATCGCTTTTATTATAGATGATTTTGGTTATGAAAAAGGAATTGCAGAAAAAATGATGGACCTGGATTTTCCTTTAACACTATCCATACTTCCTTTTCTTCAATATTCAAAAGAAATAGCCGAAGAAGGATGTGAAAAAAATCAGGAAATTATGCTTCATTTACCAATGGAAGCAAATAATTCTTCTGTAAATCCCGGGCCGGGAGCAATTAGGTCCTATATGTCGGAAGAGAATATTAGACAGACCGTTAGAGATTGTATTGATTCTGTTCCTTGTATTTCCGGAATGAATAATCATATGGGTTCGAAGATTACCGAAGATGAAAGAATAATGAAATTCATATTTGAAGAATTCAAGAAAACTGACTTAAATCTGTATTTTGTAGATAGTAAAACCAGTCAGAATTCCATAGCCTATGATTTGGCCCTGGAGATGGGGATAAATTCAATGGAGAGAACAGTATTTCTGGATAATGAAGGTGACATGGATTACATCAAAGGACAGTTATTGGAAGCAAAAGAACTAGCATTTAAAAAAGGTAAAGTAATTGCAATTGGTCATAATCGTATTAACACTTATTACGTTCTAAAACGTATGGTACCTGAATTAATTAAAGAAGGAATAGAAATAGTGTTTGTATCAACACTTATAAGTAACAACCAATAATTATTATCTTCATTTTATTTAATAAAGCAGAATACACCACACCCGATGATATATCAAATAAAAAAAATAGTAGGGATTGCGTTATTGGGTTTTTTAAATTATAATGATAATGTTTTTTTGAAAAAAATGGTTGGACAATTAGTTAATAAATTTTAAAAATAACTGAGTAAATAAATAATTTTTCGTAGTATTCCGGGATTTTTTTATTAACTAAAATAACAAACCAAATACTTATACAATACGTCAATTAAGGATGGAAAAAAAATGGAAAATAATAAAATTCGACTTAGATTTGCACCCAGTCCGACAGGTATGCTACACATTGGAGGAGCACGAACCGCTTTATTTAATTGGCTTTTTGCCAAACACTATAAAGGGACTTTTATT
>Ga0207996_1001599_pt1 | contig 15280 bp, 9 predicted proteins | sample AntAceMetag02UKG_FD_184773 | JGI IMG/M metagenome (GOLD analysis project Ga0207996, IMG submission 184773) | Saline lake microbial communities from Ace Lake, Antarctica - Antarctic Ace Lake Metagenome 02UKG (SPAdes) (version 2) | ecosystem: Environmental > Aquatic > Non-marine Saline and Alkaline... | reverse complement strand
CGGCACAATAATAGGAACAAGGTCGTATTTCATCGTCGCAGTTACCAAATCAATAAAAGTAACGCCGGGCTCTGCAATACAGATTCGCTTCTCCGTGTTGATATGGAGAATCTCGTTCAAGTCGCTTAGGTCGATCTTCTCGTCTGAATACCTTTTATCACTCAATTTTGGAACTTCGTGAGAAACAGTTTTTTTCTTTAATGACACGGGTTTCGTGCTTTTGCGATCTTTTAATTGTTTTATAATTCTATTTATTTTTTGTTCATGAGTTGGCATATTTTACACCGATTATAAATTAAAGATTGTAATCATTATATAAATATTTTCATTTAAATTTAAATTTATTTCCTTTTAAAAGCCTATTAAAAGTTCCTTCTAAAAAACATTTTTTGAATTGCGTATAATGTTTGGCAGCTGCCACGACTCTTCTTGCTTCTCTTCTTGCTGATTGTTGGCACGCTTGTTACCTGCAAAATCTTCAAAAGCTTTCAACTTTATTCAGTCTATCCTCAATCTTTTCCCAATCACCGAGATATGCTGTCATCAAACTTTTCCAGAGTTTGCCGTGATTCGGAATATTGAAATGTAAGAGTTCGTGAACAATTACATAATCACCGATTTCTTTGTCTAAATCTAAAAGTTCTTTATTAAAATTAAGGTTTCCTTTTGTGGAACAGGAAGCCCATTTATTATTCATTGGTCGAATTGCAAGAGTATGAAATTCAACACCAATTTTCTCGGCAAAACATTTTACTCTATATTTAAATTCGATTTTGTTTTTCCAGAATTCCATTTATTTCATCTCTTTTGCACTTTCAAGTATTTCAAATAATCTGTTCACAATCGAAGTAACTTTATCGAGATCATCTTCTTTCGCATAAATGGCAAAAGTAATCTGTTTTCGCAATTCTCTGTATTCCTTTTCTGCTTTGAACCAATTCGGATTATTAATAAAGGCAGTTTTAATTTTATCGGTAACATTTTCGGCATCAGGAATTCCGTTTTCTTTTAGCGTTTTAAAAATGAAAAAAGTTAATCCGTCAAAACCTTGTTCTGCTTGCTCTTTCTTTCTGATAACATCATTTTCAAGTTCTTTGATCAGTTTTTCAATTGCATCTCTCGTTGTAACTTGCCTGTTTTCCCAGCTTTCTTCGATTAATTCTGCTCTGTCTTTTAATGAGATCAGGAAAGGATCATCTTGATTATCTTCAGCAATTTTCTCGATACTTTTAACAAGATTAATTACCTTAGTTCCGTTTGGTTTAAATTTCTCTTTTATTTTATCTAATGACTTTTCATTAATTTCTACAAATTCGTTGCTAAATTCAATCTCGGTAGAATCTATACGTTTATGAATTAATTCATTTGTCTTCTTTTGGAATTCTTTATCAACATAGATTTTCTTTGCATAAGCCTTTCTCACAATTGCATAAATTGCTGTGATTGTGGAATAATCATCAATGTAAGGTCGCAAGAAAGCATCTGGAGATATTATCTCATAAAGCATTTCGAGTTCTTTATAAAATTTGAAAAATTCTTTTCTCTTATCTTTATCACGAAAATGTTCAATCAAATAATCAGTATCTTTATCATCAAAATTTCCTGAAACAAGTTTCAAATATTTGTTCTTTTCCATTTTTTCTTTGAAAAGAACTTTCAGAAGTTTTAAGTCTTTGATAATTGCGTTGATCTCATCACTATCAAAAGCAAGAGCTTTTTGCAGATTTTCAAAAATCCCTACAAAATCCAAAACAAAACCGTGCGGTTTGACCATATTTTGCTCAGGATTTTCATAAGGTCTATTCACTCTTGCAATTGCCTGCAAAAGTGTGTGATCTCGCATTGGTTTATCAAGATACATCGCATAAAGAATCGGAGCATCAAATCCTGTTAAAAGTTTTTGCGTTACAATCAAAATTTTGGGTTGCTCATTGTATTTTGTAAATTCCTTACGGATTTGGCGTTCTTCTTTTTTATCAATATGGAATTCCTTCAGAAGTTTGCTGTCATTGTTATTGCCTGTATAAACAACTTCCGAATATTCGGGAGGAAGGAATTTATCGAGTGCTTCTTTATAAAACGCACAAGCTTCTCTATCCACTGCAACGAGAAATGCTTTGTAACCGAGCGGTTCAACATTTTCTGTATAATGTTTGGAAACATATTCCGCAACTTTATCAATTCGGTTTTTCCCTTTTAAGAAGTTCTTTGTATTCACTGCCCTTTCCAGAATTTTATTCAATTCTTCAAGATCATTCACACCGTAAGCTTCGGAAAGTTCCAAAAATTCTTTCTCCAAAGTTTTCTTTGGAACAAGTAGTTCATTCGGAGCAATTGAATAATATAGCGGAAGTGTGGTTCCGTCTTTAATACTTTCTTTGATAGAGTATTTGTGCAGATAACCTTTCTTGTCATCAATACCGAAAGTTTTGAAAGTTCCTTTTCCGAAGACAGTTTTATCAATCGGAGTTCCCGTGAAACCAATATAAGTTGCGTTGGGAATTCCAGCCATCAAATAATTTCCTAGATCTCCTTGAGTAGTTCTATGAGCTTCATCGATCAAAACAAAAACGTTACTCCGCTCATTAATATTTGCTGGCATATCACGGAATTTATGGATCATTGTTACGATAATTCCACGATAATCATTTCTTAATAATTCGTTCAAATCGTGAATACTTTTGGCGTGTTCGATATTTCCCACACCGAGAGCATCGAGATTTTTTATCATTTGATCTTCGAGTTCGTTTCTGTCTATCATCAAGAGAATTGTCGGTTTTTCAAAATCAGCAGCTTTGAACAGGATTTGAGCTGTTTTAATCATTGTGAAAGTCTTGCCTGAACCTTGCGTATGCCAAATCAATCCTCTGGTTTTCTGCGGATTCTGTGCTCGTTTTACAATCTTTTCTACAGCAATTTTCTGATGCTGACGCAAAATATATTTTCGTAATTCTTCATCTTTTTCTGCAAAGATTATAAACTCTTTGATAAAATCTAAAATATTCTGTTTGGAGCAAAACGATTTTACTTTTACTTCCAATTGTCCGATCTGTTCATCTTTCCAATTAAAGATATGACGGCGGATCGTGTTCCAGGTTACACCATACGAAAAGCCGATGCTTTCGGTGGAAGTGAAGATCATTTGCGGAACAAACAATTCTGGAGTTTCGCTGTGATACCTGCGGATTTGGTCGATTCCCAAAGCAATTGCTTCATCTTTGGTGGAATTTTTACATTCGATAACGAGAACGGGAATTCCATTAATCAGGAAAACAATATCTTCACGAACACCGTATTTGCCATTGAAATAATAAAATTCTTCCGTAACTTCATAAATGTTGTTTTCAGGTTTTTCATAATCGATCAGCTTCAAGTCGAGTTCTCGGTTTTCAGTTTTGTAATAGTATTTCTGCTCTTCTCGCAGGAATTTCAAGAATTCACGATTTCCTGAAATATTAGTTTGCAAAAGATCAAATTTGCGGATGAGTTCTATTTTGGTTTCTAAAAAGAGCGGATTGAATTCTTTTACTTTTTGGTAAAGTATATCTGCAAAATACAGATTAGCATTTTTGGCTTTGTCTTGAATATTATGAAATTCATCAGAAAATCCTCGTTTTGTTTCTGCTTCTGTTCGTTCAACAAAAGTCCAGCCGATTTCTTCAGCATACTTTATAATTCTGCTTTGAACTGATCTATGTTCTGTTGGTATTGGCATTTTTATTCCTACAATTTAACTTCCGAATGTCCCCGATTTATCGGGATCTTCGGAATGTTGACTCTTTCCAAACAATCGGATGACCTGCGAACAATCCGATATTTTTCCAACTTCTGAATGTGCGAAACCCTTCGGAATGTTGGACTTTTCGCTGCACAACAATCGGAAGATCAGCAAGCTGAACATTCCGATGTTTTCATTTCTTGTGATTAAACAAGTAATTTTCAATTTTTTCATACTCTTTTGCTTTTTTGTAATCTTCAAATTGCTCGAAATATTGGGTTAGGTTATTGAAATACTCATTATAAAAACCCAGATTTACAATTGTATCTTCTTCAAGATAATTCAAAGATGAATACTGCTTTAAAAAATCTGAGTTAGGATTATTATGAATATAATGTGTGATATTCCCCAGATATTCAGGTTTATTGATAAGCTTTACTTTTACTTTGCTTTCAAAAAGAGTTCCGCTACGATCATATTTAGTGTTATATTGTTTCACATAACGATTAAATATATATTTTATCCAGCCAGATATGGGTTTAGAAGATAGCTGTTTTACTAAAAAATGATAATGATTTGGCATTAAGGAGAACGCACATAAATCTAAATATTCTTCGATTTTGGATTCGGTAATAATCTGTAAAAGCTTTTGATAATCTTGTTCTTCCTGAAAAATAAGTTCTTTGTTACAACCTCTGTTGTAGAGATGATAATATAAACCTTTTTCAAATATCATATTTTTTACCATCTTCTCAACTTCCAAATGTGCGAAGCTCTTCGGAATGTTGACTCTTTCCAAACAATCGGATGACCTGCGGACAATCCGATGTTTTCATCTTCTCTCGAACTCAATTTCATTCACTCTCGTTTGCCCTGTCATTAATTGATGCAACATTGATTTGAATAATTCTTCAAGTTTTGTTTTTATATCAATATAATTATCAATTTTCTTATCTAATATTTTAAATACAGTTGTAATTTCAACTTGTTCATCGTATTTAGGTAGTGGTATTTTTAAAACAGAGATTTCATTTTTATTATAGTTAGCTTGATTAACAGCTCGTCTTGATAATTTTATAAAAACTCCAATTTCTCGAAAGTAATTCATCAAATAAGATAAAAACCAATTATGTATTTGGATCTCATCGCATTTTATTCTAAGAATGAAAGAAGCAAAAATATGTAAATCATCTTGCTCGGTGAATACAGAAGTTTTACCAATCAGGTATGCACTATTTCTCCAATTAAATAATACATCTCCATCATTTAATTTTAAGCGATTTATTGTTTTTTCGGGAGCTTCGGTTTTCCGAATCTTTAAATAAGTTATTTTTCCGTCTTTTGTCATATCGGCAGTGCTGACTATTTTTATACCATCTTTTGGTGGGATTTTGGGGATCGCTTTTGAAAGGCCATAATCAATATATGAAACTGCATTTTGAAGTTCAATTACTTCCCAACTCTCAGGCACAAGTCCGATTTCAGTTTGTTTTTGTTTTTCTCCATAAAGTCCTTCGGTGAAGAGTTTCTGCATTAATGCTTTTTTCAATTCAGTTGTGGTTTCTATAATTTGTTGTTGCTTTTCAATTGCCTTTTGGATGGTGGAAAGCACATAAGCGATGTTACGTTGTTCGGGGAAAGGTGGTTGAGGAGCTAACAATTCACTTAAACGAGATTTCGATAAATTTGGAATTGTAGTTATATTTGCGCGACCAAAATACACTTTCCCGATTTTAAAAGCATATTTCAACCAAAAAAGATAATATGAAGGGTAAGTATCAGAATTTATTTTCCTCAATCTGTGTAAATCATTTTGATAATAGCAATTCTCAATCTCTTGTTTCCAAATAGCAGTTCTCCCGATATCTCCACCCTCACAAACTAATAAATCATTTTGATGTAATTTTAGTCTTTTCTCATCAGATTCAGAGAAATGCATTTGGTCTAAAATTGTTAAATCCAATTTTCCCCAAAAAACATTTGCTGTTCTCAAAAACCTTTTTTGATTATTACCAATCCGATTCCTTTTAGAAACCTGTTTACCTTGTTGAATTGTGAATAGTGAATCTATTCTTTTTAATTCCCAATCTACAGGAATTAATCCAATTTCTGTTTCTTTAAATCCGGTCATATTAATAACCGATTTTGTTCAGAATACTTTTCAATTCTTCATCAATTTCTTTTGCTTCTGTTTCCAATTCTTTCAATTCATCTATAATTTCAGCAATTGGTCTGTAAACTTCTGCGTCAGTTGTTTGTATATAACGGGAAGGAGAAATATTGTAATCGTTTTTTATTATATCTTCTTTCTTCACAATTTTGGAGAATTTTTCTTCTTCTTTTCGGTTCAGGAAAGTATCAGCAATTTTTTCAATTCCGCCTTCATCAATATAGTTTTTGGGATCACCTTTCACAAAATTCTTGGAAGCATTCAAAAGGAAAATTTCTGCTTTTTGTTCTTTGTTTTTGTTTAAGAAAATTATTATTCCAGGAGCAGAGGTATTGTAAAATAAGTTTTCGGGAAGATAAATAACACCATCAATTAGGTCATTATCCACAAACCATTTTCGCACTTCTTTTTCTTTGTTTGTATTGGCATTTCCCGAACCGCGAGAAGCAGCTCCCGTATCCAAAACTACAGCTGCTTTTCCGTTATCGTTCAAACTTGCCAGAATGTGCTGCATCCAACCCCAATCTGCTTTGCTTCCAGGAAATCCTGCACCTTTGGGAAATCGTTCCAGTTCATCATTAGTATAAACTGCTTCTTCAAATCCTGTCTGGTTCCACATTGGATTTGCCACAACTCTGTCAAAAGTTTGTAGTTTTCCGTTTGACTTGCGCAACTTGGGATTTTTCATTGTATCACCGATTTCGATTTTGCCTTCCATATCGTGAATTATCATATTCATATTTGCCATTGCCCAAATTCCCGCTGTGTATTCTTGCCCGAACATTTTAAGCGGAGCATATTTTTCTTTGGAACGCAAATTCATTTTCTTCTCTAATTCGATTTCACATTTTATCAGAAGTCCGCCACTTCCACAGGTCGGATCATAAATTTCCATTCCTGGTTCGGCATTCATAATTTTTGCCATAATTATTCCGACTTCTTTGGGAGTGTAAAATTCACCTGCACTTTTTCCGCTTCCTTCTGCAAATTTTCGAATCAGATATTCATAACTTCTACCGATAATGTCCGGCTCAACATCTTTCAATCCAAGTTTCTTTTTACTTATTTCTTCTATCAGATTACTCAATTTGTCATCGTCAATATCTCGTTGTCCGTGCGTTGTGGCGTTAAAATCTACTCGGTCGATAATTCCTTGCAGTCGCATTTGTTCTCTGGCAATATCACGCATTAATGTTGTAAGTTGTTCACCGATTTTTGAGGATAATTTTCGGATAACAGACCAGACAGAATCTTCATTTGGATTGTCTGGTTTAATCGGTAAATAAAATCGAACTATTTTTTTGTCGTTTTCAACAATTTTAAATGCTATCTCTCTTGTTCCTACTTCTTCAGCAATTCTGTTTATTTCATCGTCAAAAACATCACAGAGTCTTTTTACGAAAATCAAAGGTAAAATGTAATCTTTAAATTTTGCTGCGTCTTTTGCTCCGCGAATCGAACAAGCTGCATCCCAAATCCAGGTTTCAAGCGACTTGTTGTTATTTTGTTTTGCCATTTATGTTTAACCTTCTTTTTTTACTGAATATCTTTAAGACTCATTTTACGTCACTCTATTTTTTTGCAGGTAATGTTCTGCGTGTGCGCTATAACTCTTTCTGCATTTCTGTTTGCTTATTGTGGGCACGTTTTTTATTGGAATCTCTTAATTATCATCTCTTATAGGTAAAAAATCATTGTCACCAAGTGATTTTATAATCCCTCTTAATATTTGATTTTGCGAAAACTTGATAATATATTTTCGTGAAGATTTTCGTTCAGTTTCAATAAGATTTCTCTCTTTCATCTTTCGTATCCATCGAGATATTTCTGATTTTTTTTTGCCTTTGAAAATATCTTGAAGGTCAGAATTTTGAAATACTTGTTTTTTTATTGCGACATCTAATATTTTTTTTTCAATATCGGTTAACAATTCTCTGTCTTTTGAATATCGTATTGCAGGAAGTAATATTGTTTTTGCAATATAGTTATAATCCAATAATTTATCTATTTTTTCAATTTCTTTTTTTAAACCGGATAAAACATAATAGCACCAATCTAAAACATCCTCTTTTTTCCCAGAATCTGCTTTTGATAAATAATGATAATATATTGACCTATTTGAACAAAAAACAGCTGTGGGATTAATAATTCTACCTACATTAATGTTGAATCCAAGTTTTACAAGCATAGCATAAGTGAATAATCGAACAGTTCTACCATTACCATTATCAAATGGATGTATCCAAACAAATCTATGATGAGCAATTGCTGTTTTAAGTAAATCATATTTTGAAGAATCGTTGTTGTTAATAAATTTAAGAAGTTCATCCATATAATCAAGAACATTAGAATAATCAGGAGGACTAAAATCAGCACCTGCAATAACAACATTTTTCTTTCTATATTCACCAGGAGTAATGCTACCTTCAGTAGTAAGATTATTTACAACAATTTTATGCAATTCACTGAGAAAAATTCGATTAATATTAGTATCCAGAATATTATCATCAATAAATATTAATGCCTTTTCCATATTTCTAATTTCAATTATTGATTCATTTATTATTGCATTTTCATCTAAAGTCGTTTCAATATATTCTGCAATAGTTGTGTGATTACCTTCTATTTTTGCAGAACCAATGCTTTCTAACATATGGAATATTTGCTTTATTTGAAAAAATATTTGAGGATGTGTTGAACCTCGGAGTTGCTTCATTCGTAAATAATCCAATTCAATAATCAAATCAGTAATTTTTGAATCAAAAGTAGGTTGAACAAGTTTTAGATCAATGTGTTTAAATTTATTCATATTATTTAACACTCCTTAATAAAAGATTTAACATTGCCATCTTCTTAATGATTGCTAAATATAATATTACAGAATCGACGTCAACTATTTTAATTAACAATGATAATAATAATAATTAACAAAAAATAACAAAAATTAATAAAAATTCACAGAGTTTCCCATAATGTATATATCCCCGTCATTTTTATCGCGGACACTATAGATTTGAGGGTGTATAGGATATTTGTCTTGAATTTCAAGATTAGATTTGTTCATTCAATTCCAAATTCTCTAATGGGCTAACAATTTTCTTTTTAGCGAAATGCTTAATGTGCTTATAATTTTTTCTCGCTTCCATTTGCATATTCAATCCAATCTCGTAGAATTTTATGAGAAATTTGCCGAGCTAAATATTATCGTCAAGAAAAAAGGGGAAGTAATGTTGGGCTTTGTAACCAATATTTCGAAGAGCAGCATCCTTCAACAAGGGTGTTTTCGTGCCACTTAGGAACGAGACAAATAGCTGATATCTGGAGCTTGGCTCAATTTTTCCTTTAGCACCATTGTCTCTATTTATCATTCATCAAAATTCATTTCTGAATATTCAATTTTCTCGATCCAATCAGGAATACTGAATCTTAAAACCCAGCAAAACACATAAAACATTAGTAATGGAATAAAAGAGAATATTGTCATAACGGTGCTTTTATTTGAAATTATCAGCACCAGGATTAGCGGGACAACAAACATAATTGCGAAAGTTATGATCCATTTCCATTTTTTTAATTTTATAAGCTTTTTTATCAGATAAGGAGTATAAATAATTGCGGTAAATGTTAGAATTATTGATACAATAAAGTAGCCAATTATAGGATAGCTTACATAAAGAACAGCAGACGAACCCGCATATGTTAGAGTATGATGGAGTTTTCTCATTATAAATTTTTGTCTCTGTTTATCAATGTTTTTATAGTTTTCCAATTATTTTACCTTTTTACCTTTATTGTTCCTGCTGCTAAACAAGCTATAATTACGGACAGGCGTGCCGCGGAAGAAAAGCAGACAGCAAGGGCATTGACATTGGTAGTATTCATGCTTTATTCGTACTTCATAGAATCAACCGGATTTGCGAGGGATGCTTTGATCGAGAAGAAACTCATAGTTAATAGAGACACACCAAGACCAGCTAAACCGGCAATAATAAAAATCCAAAAACTAATTTCAGTTTTGTATGCAAAATTTTCAAGCCACTTATTCATTAAATAGATAACTATCGGGACAGTTATAAGTGTGGATATGATACTCAACCATATGAGCTCCCTTGAGAGATGTTTCAAAATACTGAATGGGGAAGCACCGAACACTTTGCGAATGCCGATTTCTTTTGTTTTTTGTTTTGTGATGAACATAGTAAGCCCTAATAAGCCAAGGCATGCCACAAAAATTGCAAATAATGTACAATAAGTTATTGTTTTACCAAAATTTTGGATTCTCCTATATATCATGTTAATTTTCTCATCTATAAATAAAAATTTAAAGGGAGCTTCTTTTCCTTTGTTAAAATCATTCCATGTGTTTTCGATATGCTTGATTGTTTTTGGAACATTGTAAGGAGATATCCTGATGCCAACTTCACCGATTATCTTCAGAGGGCTCAATTCTATAATAATTGGCTCAATTTCATAATATAAGCTACGATAGTGAAAATCCTTAACCACACCGATTACCTGTTTGTTGTTAATTATTTGTCCGATAGGATCATTCAAGTGTAATTTTCTTACAGCGGTTTCGTTTAAAATCATCGAGTTTTGAGCATCCTCTGTAAATTCACGTGAAAAATATCTACCACTTACCAATTCTATTTTGAATGTTTCAAAAAAATTATAATCAACTTGATTATATTCTGCCAGAATTGTCTGGGTTGAATCATCCAGAAGGGGAACATCAATGATAGTACGGCTATCTTCCGGTGGTAAGTCCATGGCGCCAGTCGCTGAGATGATATCCGGGTATTTGGATAACTCTGTCATAAATGCTTCATAATGCTCACTGAAATCACCACTGGTCAATTCCAAACTTAAGAGCTGCTCTTTATCAAATCCCATATCGGAATTTATAACAAAATAAAGTTGTTTGAAAATAATAAGGGAAGAAGAGATCAAGCAAATGAAAATAATCATTTGTAAGCAGATCACAATTCTGCGGAAAAGAGATTTCGAACTGGTTGTGGATATTCTGCTTTTTAGAATTATCATCGGATTAAGACGGGATATATGAAATGCTGTAAAACTGCCTGATGCTAAACCCACAAACAATGTTATCAAAAGCAAAGAAAGTGGGTACACGTAATCTTTGATATAATCGATCTCAAGGGTTGTGTGAAGAAACTTCGCAATTGCTGGTCGAAACAAATAGGTTAGACCTACAGCAACCAGACAGGATATAAATACAGTAAATACTGATTCAAACAAGATTTGTTTGACCAGACTCTTTCTTTCTGCTCCTACTACTTTTCTTATCGCAATTTCTTTGGAACGTAGCATGGATTGAGCTGTAGAGAGTATAATAAAATTCGTGCAGGCGATAAACAAGATCAGGAAGGCAATACTCGAAAATAAATATATTTCAGAAAGATTACCGCTTATTGTAGAATTATTTGTAAAATCATTTGAATGAAGATATATTTTCCGCAGGGGTTGCAAATCATATGAAGTCTGCATACCTTCTTCATGATACCTTGCTGGGATTTCATTTATTTTCTCTATAAATATTTTACTATCACAATCTTCTTTTAGAAGCACATATGTTAGATAATAAGTTAAATACCAATGTTCTTCATACTCGCCACTCGCATATCTTTCTTGTATAAACTGGAAAAAATTCTTAGCAATATCGATGTTAACAAGAAATGGCATCCAAAATGTAGAATTCTTCGGAACGTTTTTCAGAACTCCTTTTACAGTAAAATCTATAATTTCTCCACAAATTCTTACCGATAGGATTTTTCCCACTGGATTTTCATCGGGAAAATATTTAGCTGCCCTTGTCTCGGAAAGTAGAATGTCATATGGTTCTGTTAAGGCATTTTCTCGTGAGCCATAAACAAATTCCAGTGTCAGTATATCAAGAATGTCTGGATCTGCGCAATTGAAAAAATTCGATTCAAATATTTCATTGTGCTCTATTTCCACATAAATTCCTCTTATGCGTGTAACTGCTTCTACTTCGGGATATTCATCTCGCAAAACGGGTGCCAGCAGATATGATGTTCCAGGTGTTATCCAATCTAAATCTTCCTTATGAGTTAATACACGGTATATTCTATCAGCTTTCTTGTTATAGGCGTCGTAAGATGTTTCATGACGAATATACAGCACAATGAGAAAAACCAGCGCCAAACTGATAGCCAGACCAAAGATATTTAGAAATGAATAGACTTTATTCTTTTTTAAATTTCTCAGGAAAATCTTAAAGTAATTCTTTAACATCAAATCCTTTATATTTTTTTATCTGCAACGTATTACCCACCACTTATGTATCCCAGCACATTTATTGCGTGAACACCCACGAATTTTGTAGTATCTGCACAATATTGCGTGGATTTTGCTTATAGTTTCTTTCATAAAATCTTTCCATATCCTGCATCTTTTTCCAGTCAGTTTCAATAGTAAAAATAATATTCGCCTCAATTCTTGCTCTTTTTAGAGTTTTTCCTTCCTTTGTTGTCAAATTTAATTGAGCTTCTTCAATATTTCATCAAAATTATAATTTTTGTTAACAGTTATTTCCGGATCTAATATAAATTTTTCTCTTTTCATATTTCCTCTTCCACCTCCGGCAATATTTAAAAGTATATGATCATCTTTATTAACTGTTCCACTTTCTATGGACTTTATTAAAGAAGCAACTGTGATGCCCACCGGCGGCTCTATATCATATCCCTCAAGTTTTTTAAATAGTTTCTGTGCTTCCACAGCTTCTTCATTTGTGATGGAATAAAACTCACCTGAAGTTTCCTTCATAGCATCAAATACCCCACCTTTTATTGAGTACGCAGGAAATCTATTTGTAAGCACGTGTGCATAAACCTGCTTAGTCAACTCGATAGCATTTTCATCTTGATATTTCGAGTCTATTACTCTTGATCTTCTCTGCCACGCTTCATACATGGGAACAAATGGATAATTTTGAGAGCTATGTATTTTAGGTAGTGTTTTTCCAAATCTGCCATCTTCTTTAAGCCGTAATGAAGCTTCATAAACTGCAATCGCTCCAGGTCCGGAACCAAGTGACTGAAAATAATGGTCAGGAAGATGCCCTAAAAACCTTGCTGCATCCAACATTATTGTTCCAATGCCATCCCTTCTCGCAACATTAAGAGCTCCGCCTTCAGAAACAAATTTATTATTTTTCCCAAGCTCATTTGCTAAAGCGATAGAGTTATAATAATCACATCTTCCCTGCATGGATATAAGTGTTACGTAGGGATTAGAATTTCTAAACGACCATATTCTATTTAGTCTCGCATCTTCTGTAACCGATAGTACTATTGGATATTGAAAAATATTGGAATAATAGATAAATGAAGTCGCCACATTGCCGTCGGAAGAAAGAACAAAGGGTTTTCCATATTCCTTTGTTTCAATAATTCTTTGGAAAGACATCTCTGCTTCAATATCCTTGAAAGTGCCTGTTCTCATTGATTCATTTGAGTTTTGCCGAAAAGTATTGCGACATATTAAGAGGTGTTTTAATCCAATAAAATCTGCTAATTTCCTACTCTCACACATAGAAAAGGAACTACAATTCTCTGATAAGTGCCTACTGATATTTTTGAAAGGTAACCAATTAATGTATTTCAAGATGCCCTGATTTTTCTCAATTACTTCTAATTGTTTATTCTCATATTCAGTTCTCAATACCGAGTCGCATCCATTAACACATTTTGTCACATACTGATCTTCTGAATACGTTTTTCCACATTCGATACATTTAATATGATATTTCACGTTGAACATTTCCTTTCTTTAAAAACAATCGTTTATGAATTCTATTTCATTAATATCAGCTTCTTCGTCTGTACCATATTGCTATTTATAAAAATGCTATAAAGATAAACACCTGCAGATAGAATTTTATCGTTGCTGTCCTTCCCATCCCAGGTTACTTCGCTCCTCGCTCTACACCTAACTCTCTTTCGGTATTAGCAGTGTAAAACTCGTTCCATTTTCCCTGTCTAATTTCAAGGTTCCCTGTAACTGCTGAGTAAGCATGTCGACAATTGATAAACCAAGTGTTGCCGGTTCATGAATTTTAACATCTTTGGGAATTCCTATGCCATCATCCGATATCTTTATCTTAAAGTGTTTTTGAGTGTCTTTTAATTCTATATGAATTTCCCCTTTTTCCCTTCCCTCAAAAGCATATTTTATTGCATTCGTTATGATCTCATTCAATATCAATCCCAGTCTATCTAATATCTCAATACAAATCGTGAGCTCATCCAGAGAATAGCTGATATTTACTTTATTGTGGTTATCATAATTATTTTTAAGTTGCTCTGCAAGTGATTCAATATATTTCCCCATATTCACCTCAGATATATATTCAGACCCTAATAATAACTCATACGCTTTTGCCATTGCTTGTATTCTGTCCTGGCTTGCAGCAAATCCCTTGGCAATATCTTCTTTTGTCTTTATCTCTCCTTGTTGAAGAAGTAAGAGACCCGAAATTACTTGTAAATTATTCTTTACTCTGTGATGTATCTCACTTAACAATATTTCTTTTTCTTTTAGGTCTCTCCTGATCTGCTCATCCGCTTGTTTATGCTTGATAGCAAGAGCAATTTCTTCTGAAATAAAAGTTAAAATATCAATATCTTTCTCAGAATAAAGATTGGGATCATCATAACTTTGAACTGCAATTACACCAATTACTTTATTTTCAACTTTTAAGGGAACACCCAGCCAAATCACAGATTGGGCTCCAATTATTTCAATTTTACCTTGTTTGGTTAATTTGTTTTGTAATTTTCTGTCAGCATATAAAGGTTTGCCTGTTTTTATCACCAAGGAGGTAAGCGTTTTACCCGCTGGGAAAGTTACAAAATTATCTTTTTCATCAACATCAAAAGGAAGTGAGATCACATCAGTTTTTTCATCATATAAAGCTACATAGAAATTTGTAGTATCGATTACATTTTCCGAGTATTCTCTTATTTTAATGAAGAGTTCATGCAAATCGTCAACTTTGTTCAAAGCATCTGAAATGTTATATAATGTTTTTTGTATGTTCTCTGCCTGCTTGCGTTCCGTGATATCGTTAATGAGTAAAACTGCGCCTTCAAATTTGTTATCTTCAAATATGGGAACACCTTTTAGTGTGATATAAGTTTTTTTTCCATACACAGAAATAAAAAGATTTTCTGTTGCAATTTCCTCTCCCTTTAAGAGATTATTGAAGACAGTAGAAACTCCAACATTTTTTACTGAAGAAAGTTCTCTTATATCCATTCCAATAGTTTTTGATTCTTCACCGGGAGGTACTCCTAAAATCCTCTCCATTTCAGGATTTTCATAATTTATCTTAAGTTTCGTATCCA
>Ga0207996_1001598_pt1 | contig 15283 bp, 11 predicted proteins | sample AntAceMetag02UKG_FD_184773 | JGI IMG/M metagenome (GOLD analysis project Ga0207996, IMG submission 184773) | Saline lake microbial communities from Ace Lake, Antarctica - Antarctic Ace Lake Metagenome 02UKG (SPAdes) (version 2) | ecosystem: Environmental > Aquatic > Non-marine Saline and... | reverse complement strand
GCGTACGACAACTTCATCCCCGTCTTTTTTATATTGCGCCATTATTCTTTTTACCGTTGCGACCCCTATGCCTAAAGCATTTGCTGTCCGTTTAGCGGCATCTTTTGTTGAAGTAAATTTTCCAAGCCTTCGTTCTTTGTCAAAATGATTTTTCAATCGAACAATTGCTTCGACCATTTCAGCAGGAAGCTGCTTCCCTTGAAAAGACATTCTCATATCTCCCTTGAAAAAGATGACATTTCTGATTTTCAAGGGAATAATTAGCATACTTAATAAATGATGTCAATATAAGTATCAAGATATACGGTATGCACTATAATTACACTTATTTGTCAAGGGTTACTGGAAAATCAAGGGCGGAAAAACAACCTCACGCAAAGACGCAAAAAACAGGAAAGAAAATAGGGAAAATGGGATAGAGGAATCTTGACACGTCCCCTTCTTTTCGTTACTATTCGTGCTGAAAACCGGGGACTCAAATATGATGCCGAGATTTGAAAAAAGAAGATCGTGTTGCCTTTCAGATGGACAAATCCTACTGCTTTAACAAATACTTTTTATGAGATTATCAAAATCATTGAAATCAAAAACAGTTGAACTGGACAACATCGGAGTCATTTTACTGGAGCGCAGCAGCCGGGCACGCCACATTAATATCTCAATCCGGCCGTTCAGAGGCGTGCGTGTGGCTGTCCCCTTCGGGGTATCGTTCGATGCGGCTGAAAAAGTTGCCGCCGAAAAGGCCCCCTGGATCAGCAGGCACCTGAAAAAAATAAAGGCAGAGGAGCAGGAAACCCGGACATTGCCCGGCAGCGGGCATATCAACCGGGCAAAAGCACGAAAAAAACTGGTCAAACGGCTCGATGAATTAACTGTCAAATACGGATTCAGCTACAACCGGGTGTTTGTGAGAAACCAAAAAACCAGATGGGGAAGCTGCTCTGTGAGAAACAACATCAACCTTAATGTCAATCTGGTAAATCTGCCCCGGGAACTGCTGGATTACGTTATCCTGCACGAGCTGATGCATACCCGGATCAAAAATCACGGCAAAACTTTCTGGAAAGAAATGGACCTGATCATCGGAAATGCAAAGCAACTGGATAAAGAATTAAACAGGTATAAAATTTTTACCCTGTTGACCTGATCGGTATCTTTAGCTTGCCATCTTTGCACATATTTTCAATGGGTTGCATAATAAGAATCCGTCTTTATCATTGTTTGGGCCACTCCCCAAAAGGTCGATGCCCAATTTCGAAGGAATGAGGCTTTCAGTCGAAACGATGATCAAGACCCCAATTGTCAATTTTCTGATGACTAAATCGGTGGAAAGAATTTTGAGTTCCATCTCGCCGGAAGGTATACATGTCTGCGATGTTACGGTTTGACAATATTTTGTTCACGATATAATAAAATCAGAGATCATGGTAAATGATTTTTTTCTGACATAAAAAACACGAATTTCAGAATTAAAATAATAAAGAGGTGGGAAAATGGATCGGTTGGAAATTCAATCTATTTTGAAAGACTGCGAGTTTTTCAGTAAATTTAAAGAACAGGATCTTGGCGGAATAGCTGATTTTTGCCGGTTGAATATTTACAAAGTCGGAGAATATGTTTTCCGACAGGGTGATTCCGGCGAAAACCTTTACGTTATTGTGAATGGCCATGTGATTCTGGAAAGATCCATAAATCTGGGAACCCGCAAGGGCAGCGTGATTATTAAAATGCTGGGTAAGGGCAAGTTGTTCGGGTGCTGGTCCAGGCTTCTGGGTGACCCGCAGAACTTCATGTCTTCGGCCGTTTGTAACAAACCCACCAGGGTTCTGGTACTCAAGGGAAGTGCCTTGTGGACCATGATGAACAATGATGCCGAATTTGGTTTCAAGATGCTTCAACGGCTCTGTTTTTTGCTGCGCGACAGGATTCAGTCGGCGTATGGTGCCATGGAAAAGATTTAGCTGGATTAAAAGGAATGTTTTATGCATCAGGCCCTTACGGCAGAAGAAGAACTTATTTTAAACAATATTCGCTCCCGTTTGTCTGAATTCGGCAAGCAGCGGAGCCGGATTATCCCGCTGCTGCAGATGATACAGGAAGAGATGACCTACCTGCCGCCTGCCGCCATAGCGATCGTGGCCGAGCATCTGGAGCTTTCGGAATCGGAAGTCTATGGCGTGGCCACGTTTTACAACCAGTTTCGGTTTAATCCGCCGGGCAAACATCCGATCAAGGTCTGCATGGGAACGGCCTGTCATGTCCGAGGCGGGGATATCATTCTGGAAAATTTCGAGCGTAAGCTCGGCATTGCCGAAGGTGAAACCACCGAGGACCGCGAATACAGCCTGGAACGGGTCGCCTGCGTGGGATGCTGTGCCCTGGCACCAGTCGCCATTGTAGGGGATATGGTCCAGGGAAATATGGCCCCCAGCAAGGTCGAAGGGATCATCACGCGAATCCAGATCGAAAATGAAGTAAAAGAGAGAGAAAAGCGGCAAAAGGAATCCAGTGAATAATCAAACACCCGAACAGATCTATGCCGCTCTGTATGCAGAGGCTGAAAGACGCCGCAATGAATTCGAAAATGCCCCCGGTGCCAGGATCCATATCGGCCTGGCAACCTGCGGCATTGCTTCGGGTGCCCTGGAAACCAAGGCGGCCTTTGAAGAGGTGATCGCCCTGCGCAACATCGAGGCCCGCATTCATACGGTGGGATGTATCGGCCACTGTTATGCGGAACCGGTGGTGATTATCGATCATCCGGATTCGGGATTCCCCCCCATCTTTTATCCAAACGTGACGCCGGGTAAGGCCAGAATGCTGGCCAAATTGTTCCTGGAAGAGGGGGACCCCCGGCTGGAGCATATTCTGGGCGCCACCGAGGAAAACGATCTGATCCCAACCGTGAACGAATTCAGCCGCTTCAACATGGAAAAACGGGTGGTCATGGAAAAATGCGGCCATATCGATCCGGAAGATATCCATGACTACATTGTTGAACAGGGGTATTCCACCTTGGTGAAGGTGCTACAAAACCAGCCGGAAGAGGTGATTCGGGAAATCGAGCAATCCGGTTTGCGGGGCCGGGGCGGGGCCGGATTTCCCACCGGCAAGAAATGGGCCTTTGGCAGGGCAGGGGCTGCAGATGAAAAAATCGTGATCTGCAACGCGGATGAGGGTGATCCCGGAGCCTATATGGACCGCACCATTTTAGAGAGCAACCCTCATCAGGTGCTGGAAGGGATGATCGCCTGCGCCTATGCCGTCGGAGCCCACAAGGCCATGGTGTATGTGCGGGCGGAATACCCCCTGGCAGTGAAGATCGTTACCGGAGCCATAGCACAGGCCAAAGAACTCGGGCTTCTGGGTAAAAATATTCTGGGCACCGGTTTTGATCTGGATATAGATGTTTTCCAGGGATCCGGCGCTTTTGTTTGCGGCGAGGAAACCGCCCTGATCCGATCTGTCGAAGGCTTTCGTGGTATGCCGCGCCATCGTCCGCCCTACCCGGTGGAAAAAGGTCTGTACGGCCTTCCTACCGTGATCAACAATGTCAAAACCCTGGCCTCCGTTCCCCCCATTCTCTCCCGCGGTGCAAGCTGGTACCGGACCATTGGAACACCCGACAGCCCGGGAACCGCTATTTTTTCGGTGGTGGGCAACATCACCCATGCCGGCCTGGTGGAGATCCCCATGGGGGTATCCCTGCGAACCCTTATTTTCGATATCTGCGGCGGTATCCCAAATAAAAAGAAATTCAAGGCGGTCCAGATCGGGGGGCCTTCGGGGGGATGCCTGCCCGAAGAATTTCTCGACACCCCCATTGATTTTGATTCCCTGAAAGGGGCCGGCGCCATGATGGGTTCCGGGGGTATGGTAGTCATGGATGAAGATACCTGCATGGTGAATGTGGCCCGCTATTTTATTGAATTTACCCAGAATGAATCCTGCGGAAAGTGTACCTTCTGCCGGATCGGTACCCGGCATCTGCTGGCTATTCTTGATCGCATTACCAAGGGGGAGGGACGCGAGGGAGATCTGGAGCAGCTTGAACGTCTGAGCATCGACATTAAAAACGGTTCCCTGTGCGGCCTTGGAAAAACAGCACCCAATCCGGTGCTGACCTCCCTGAAATATTTCAAAGATGAATATGAAGCCCATATCTATGAAAAACGCTGCCCGGGGATGATGTGCCGGCCCCTGACTGCCTTTTATATCGATCTGGATAAATGCGCCCGCGGCTGCGACGCCTGTGTGGGATGCTGCCCGGTGGATGCTGTTTTTACCACCCGGAACAGAAAAAAGGGCATCGATCAGGTCCTGTGTGTAAAATGCGGGGAATGCATGGTGGCCTGTCCGCCCGATTATGATGCGGTTGTAAAAATATCGCCGCCCGAACTGGCCCCGATTATCGAACGTCCGGAAGAAAATAAAATAAAGAATACGAAATGACTGAAACAGATCAGGTTACACTGCATGTCGACGACAGGGATATCACTGCCGAAAAGGGAACTTCCCTGCTGCAGGCCTGCCTGGATAATGATATTTATATTCCGAACCTGTGTTATCTCGAGAAATCGGACCATCCATCGGCCTCCTGCCGGCTCTGTCTGGTTGAAACAAACGGCAGGGACCGTCCGGTCACTTCATGTACCGTCAAGGTGACACAGGGCATGCGGGTCAAAACAGACACGCCTGCTGTCCGGCGCCTTCAGCGCAGTGCCTTTGAGCTGTTGCTGTCGGTTCACAAGGTGGAGTGCCGCACCTGTCCTGCCAATAAAAAATGTGAATTGCAGAAAATTGCCAAATTTTTAAATGTCGGCCTGAAGGTCAAAAACCTGGAACTTTACCTCAGGGATGTTGAGGTGGATACAAATCACCCGGTTCTGGATTATTTCCCCAACCGATGCGTTTTGTGCGGTAAATGTATTCAAGCCTGTGAAACGCACAATCACATCAGTATCTTGACATTTAGCGGGAGAGGGTTTAATACGCTGGTTCGTTATTACGGGAAGGCGGATCGGGCTGCTGTCCCCTGCGAATCCTGCATGGCCTGCGTTGATATATGCCCGGTGAGCGCCCTGATACCAAGGCGGACGCCTGTTAAAAATAGTGGTAAATTGTGATCTATGATCCATAAATAGTGCCTGATTTTTAAAAGGTATATAAATTCTCGGCCAAACACTAAATAGTTCGTATAAAAGATAAGGAGAGAAAAAATGATTTGCAAGACACACGAAGATGTGTTCCGCACTGTTGCTGACAAGAATGTCAGTTTTATCCAATTCTGGTTTACCGATGTTCTGGGGGCCTTGAAAAGCTTTGCCGTAACCGCCTCGGAACTGGAGCTGGGCATGATCGAGGGGATGGGCTTTGACGGCTCTTCCATTGAAGGATTTGCCCGGATCGAAGAGAGCGATATGATCGCCAAACCGGACCCCGCAACCTTTCAACTGGTTCCCTGGCGCGATAAGGAAAGACCGGTGGCGCGCGTATTCTGCGATATCCTCAACCCGGACGGAACGCACTACGCGGGTGATCCGCGCTATGTTTTAAAACGCCTGATAAAAGAGACGAGCGATCAGGGCTATACCTTTTATGTGGGGCCGGAGCTGGAATATTTCTATTTCAAGGACAACAAGGGCACTGAAATACTCGATAAGGGCGGATATTTTGATTCAAGACCGCTGGATGCCGGCAGCACGCTCCGGCGGGAAACCATATTCGGCCTTCAGTCCATGGGCATCGATGTGGAGTACAGTCACCACGAGGTGGCCCCGAGCCAGCACGAAATCGACCTGCGCTATGACGAGGGCCTGCGCATGGCCGACAAGACCATGACCTACCGACTGGTGGTAAAGGAAATCGCCAGGCAGCATAATGTATATGCCACCTTTATGCCCAAACCCATGTTCGGAGAAAACGGCAGCGGCATGCATGTGCATCAGTCGCTGTTTCAGGGTAAAAAGAATGCATTTTATGACGGCAATGATAAATACCATCTTTCGCAAATGGCCAAGCACTATATTGCCGGTCTCCTGCGGCATGCGCCGGAGATTACGGCGGTGACCAACCAGTGGGTCAACTCCTACAAGCGGCTGGTGCCGGGCTATGAGGCCCCCGTGTATGTATCCTGGGCCCGGCGTAACCGATCGGCCATGGTACGGGTGCCCATGTACAAACCGGGCAAAGAGGAGGCCACCCGGCTCGAGTTCAGGTCTGCGGATCCGGCCTGCAATCCCTACCTTGCCTTTGCAGTCATGCTGGGGGCCGGTCTGAAGGGAATCAAAAATAAATATGAATTGCCCGAGCCTGTGGAAGAGGACATCTATGAAATGAATCCGGCCGAACGTAAGGCCCATGGCATCACGGACCTGCCGGAAAACCTCTACGCCGCTATTAAGGAAACTGAAAAAAGCGAGCTGGTGAGAAATGTGCTGGGAGAGCATGTATTTAACAAGTTCATCGAGAACAAGAAGATCGAATGGGATCAGTACCGGACTCATGTAAGCAGGTACGAACTGGAAAAATATCTGCCCCGGATGTAGGTATTTTCCAATATATTGAGCATACAGGGGGGGGGCAAAACAATGCAGAATCCAGTACCCAGAGTGGCTGCCATCCATGATCTTTCCGGGTTTGGCCGGGCTTCACTGACCGTTATTATCCCGGTTCTGTCCACCATGGGAGTCCAGGCCTGCCCCCTGCCCACGGCTGTTCTTTCGACCCATACCGGTGGTTTCAAGAATTATCATTTTGTGGATCTGACCGAAGAGATGGTCCGAATGATCGATCACTGGAAGGCGCTTGATATTGCATTTGACGCTATTTACAGCGGATTTCTAGGTTCACCCCGGCAGGTGAATATTGTCATCGACTTTATCAAATCCTTTGCCCGTCCCGAACAACTGGTGGTCGTGGATCCTGTAATGGGAGACAACGGCAAACCGTATAAGACAATGGGCTCCGAGATGATCCGGCAAATGCGGTTGCTGGTCAGTAAAGCCGATATCATTACACCCAACTTTACCGAAGCGGCGTTTCTTCTGGATGAACCCTATCCCGAAAGCATTGAGGAAAAACAGGTTAAAAAGTGGCTTATAAGGCTTTGCGATAAAGGACCGGGCAAGGTGATCATTACCAGTGTACCCGTACCGGGGCGACGGAATTTGTCGGGGGTGGTGGCCTTTGACCGGGAAGACGGCCGTTTCTGGAAGGTGGACTGCACCTATATCCCTGCCCATTACCCGGGCACAGGCGATGCGTTTGCCAGTGTGATTGTCGGGGGCCTTCTGCAGGGGGACAGCCTGCCCATCGCTCTGGATCGGGCCGTGCAGTTTGTATCCATGGCAATCCGATCCACCTTTGGCTATAACTATCCCAACCGGGAGGGTGTTCTTCTGGAAAGAGTACTCACAAACCTCAGGGCTCCTGTTACCTCCAGCAGCTATGAGATTATGAAATAATGTTAAACGCCTGTTTGACGCAAAAAATCAACCCGCCCTGTCGCAGACTGTTTGTTACGGATTTTGACGGCACCCTGCTACGTTCCGACCGCACCCTGTCGGGCAAAGACCGTGAAGCCATCAGGGCCTTGGCGGATCATGATGTGATCCGGGCCGTGGCCACGGGGCGTTCTCTTTATTCATTTATGAACTCACCGGGTGCTGATCTGCCGGTTGACTATATAATTTTCAGCACCGGCGCCGGCGTAGCCACCCATCCGGCAGGTAATATCGTTCGAAAAATAAATCTTGCACCCGATGCCGTCGAACAGGCCATAAAATTTTTTATGCAATCAAATTTTGATTTTATGGTTCATCACCCGGTCCCGGACAACCACCGGCTGGCGTATCGGCGTACAGATCGGTATAACCCCGATTTTGAATCCCGGCTGGCAGGGTATGAGAAATTTTCAAATCCACTGGTAAGCAAGGCTGCTGCGGGATTCGGTCCGGCGGCCCAGCTTCTGGCCGTGGTACCGGGAGATGAGACAGCCACTGCACTTTCTATGGTTCGAAAGGCTTTGCCGGGTTTCAGCATCATCCACTCCACATCGCCCATGGACGGCCGATTCACCTGGCTTGAACTCTTTCACCCGGAAGTTTCCAAGAGCCAGACCGCCGCATGGCTGGCATCTGAACTGAAAATTCCGGCGGAAGAGACCATGGCCATCGGTAACGATTTTAATGACCTGGATCTGCTGGAATGGTCCGGCAGCAGTTTCGTGGTAAACAATGCCCCGGATGATCTCAAAGGCCGTTTTCAAAATGTGGCATCCAACAACACCTGCGGGGTAGCTGAAGCCATCGACATGTGGCTGGGAAGCTAAAGACTGACACGGCTTTTCACAATCGTCGGATATGGCTTTCGTTAATCAGATCGAGTCCTGCATCGGCAGGAATCCGATGAAAAAAAGGCTCCCGAAGACAGGGGGTAACTTCAAAACTACAATTCAAAGGGTGTCAGGCTTTCGACACCATTTTCAGTCACAACAAGGGTCTGCTCAAACTGGGCCGACAATGAACCGTCTTCGGTAACAGCGGTCCAGTCATCATCCAGGATGTACAGATTGTGCCGGCCGATGTTGATCATCGGTTCGATGGTAAACACCATGCCCGGAATCAGGGCCAGACCTTTTCCCCGGCGGCCGTAATGCGGAACCTGGGGGGCTTCATGGAATTCAAACCCGACCCCGTGACCCACAAATTCTCGGACAACCGAGCAACCCCGGCCTTCGGCATATTTCTGGATGGCCCAGCCGATATCACCGATGGTGGCTTTGGGTCGTATCATTTCCATGCCCCGTTTCAGGCATTTTTTGGCAACCGCTACAATCTTCCGGGCATCCGGTCCCGGGCTGCCCACAAAAAAAGTTTTATTGGCATCTGCAAAATAGCCGTTCAGGATCGGCGTAACATCAACATTGACGATATCGCCGTCTTTAAGAACGTGTTTTCCGGGAATGCCGTGACAAATGACTTCATTCACGGACGTACAGACGCTCTTGGGAAAACCGCGGTAATGCAGCGGAGCCGGAACCGCACCATTTTTTATGGTAAATTCATGGACCAGGGTATTGATCTCTTCGGTTGTAATTCCCGGCCGAATTCTGGACTCCACCAGATCAAGTGTGTCAACGGTCAAGCGACCGGCCTTTCTGATGGCCTCGATATCCTTTTCCGTCTTGACGCGAATATTGTGCTGCCTTGCATACTGATTCGTAAGATACTCGGCTCCCATCTCTTTTTTACCCATACAGCATTTTTTATATTTAAGACCGCTGCCGCAGGGACATGGATCATTACGGCCTATTTTCGATCTGCTTTTTTTCATCGCCAGTTTACAAACCTCGCTGTTTATTTTTAAAAATATATATTCCCATCAGATATAGGAGAGCAATTCATAGGTGTCAAGAAGGAAAACAGGGGCTCGCGCAAAAATAACTTTACATTTTAAGCGTTTCTGCATCGGGCCTATGGCGGATAGCCTCTGGAGGTTTTTGCAACCCCGAACTCGTTGCATACCAGGGGGAAAGCCAGTAGGAGGCATAAGTGTCGGGGGAAAATACATGTTGTCTGCCCGGTTGATCCGTGGCGCTCTCGAATGGGCGGACAAGGGCGGACTGCAGGCGTGTTAAACAACAAAAGCGGGGTGGTTGACAGCTTAAAATCAGGGGATATAGGAGCCATGCGGCTTGCTATATCCCTCATGATTTGCTTTACTTCTCCGTCGACATCACTGCGCGCCGGGTTATTTTTCTATTCCACGCCGGTATATTTCAAATGCCAATTTCAGGGTCTGCTTGAGATAGTCCTTATCCTCATTGATGATTTTTTTACTGGCTTCCCAGAGCACAACACCGGAAAACAGGGCCCAGAACGTATCGGCCAGGGCGATGGGATGCTTGTCAATAAATTTTCCTGTTTTGGCACCCTCTTCAAATATCGCGGCGATGGCTCCCAGGGCCTTGCGTGACAGGGTTTTAATCTCCGCCAGCAGTTTGGGTGATAAATTTTTGAGGGTCTCACTCGACTGCAGATGGAACATGTTGATAATAATCAGGGGATCAAAGTCATACACATCATACATGGCTTCCATCAGGGTATCGATTTTTTGATCCGGCCCCAAGTCCTTTTCACTGTTGACATGTTCCACCCTTATCAACAGATACTGCAGAATCCGAAGTGACAGGGACGCATACAGCTCTTCCTTGTTTTTAAAATAAAGATACAGTGTGCCGGGGCTCAGTTCCGCCTCCCTGGCAATATCTTCCATTGTTGCCTTATTAAAACCTTTATCGGAAAAAACCCGTTTGGCGGCAACAATGATCTGCTGGCGTCTCCGCTCTTTCTCTCTCTCTTTTCTTTCCTGGATTCCCATGATTCAACATCCTCCTGAATTGCATTTAATAAATTAAAATACATTTTATTTTAAACCGTTTGCTTAGTCAAGAACAATATCAATTAGGCATTGCGGGTAATTCAATTATATGAATAATAATCAGACGATCTTGTGCTCGAAATAACTGCGATTGTAATTCCATCTTCCCCAAAAAAAGGCCGGCTGCCTTTCCGACCGGGTATTTCGGTTATATTTTCAAAAGATATAGAAGAAATAGGCATCCTTCATTTACCGGTTTATATTTTTTATAAAAAGGCATGTGTTTTTGTCTAATTCAGAATGCAGAAGCTTAAAATTATAAATTAGATAAAGCAGTTACATGCTTGTGTTTTTCCCCATTTCGAGTTTCAAATTTCCAACTGCACTACCAAGATACAAAATCAACAACGTGTAAACTGTTTTTGATTTGCCATGAAGGATACAAAACTATTCAGAATATTAATTATCATCCTTACAGAATTTTTTATATGCAGTGAACTCCATTTATAGTCAATGATTACTTTGACATTTTTAAAATTAAACAATAATATTTAATCCGATTATGCTCAAAAATCAATAATTTTCACCGGCAAGGCACCTGCCGGAAACAGGATGAAGCATGGGAAAAATCGGCATCAAAACATATGATAATTATATCAAGGCCCTAATGGATATCAGCCGGGTAATTACTTCCGGCCGTTCCCTATATCTGAATGAAGGAGTGGTGGGCTTTGGGGGTCTCCAGCAAACAGCCCCTGACCATCCCCCATGCCCTTTGCTCCATGTTGATTTCCCCCCTACCTATTGTAATATGATTCCAATTTGATCCAATAACAACCACAATATGGAGTTTTTATGGTTTTATCAGAAAGCTATCTGCCGACCGAATTTTATTCCCAATTCAAGATCTTCCATGAAATCATGTCCATCAAAATAAGGGAGATCCTGCTTGTCGCCAGTTCCTATGATGCGTTCATCCTGGAGGAAGACGGCAGTCTAGCGTCCCGAATTATTAACGAATACAGCGGGCTGAACCTGAGTATGCCACCCCGGGTGACCCGGACATCTTCGGCAGGTGAAGCCTTGATACTCCTGAATGACAGGGCCTTTGATCTTGTGATCACCATGCCCAACCTGGATGATATGGATGCCTTTTCCCTTGGCATCGAGGTGAAAAAAGTCAACCCGGACCTGCCGGTTATCCTGCTTGCCCACAGTACCCGCACCATTTTGCCGATTGTCGACAAAAAAAATATTTCCGGAATCGACAAGGTATTTGTCTGGTCCGGCAACACGGATCTGCTGCTGGCCCTGGTGAAAAACGTCGAAGACCGCCTCAACATCGAAAACGACACGCAAAAAGCCCAAGTGAGGGTCCTTATCCTGGTGGAAGATTCCCCGGTATATTATTCTTCATTTTTACCGCTGATTTACAAGGAAATCGTCCAACAGACCCAGGCGGTTCTGGGTAGCGGGTTGAACGAAGATCATCGTCTGCTGAAAATGCGGGTCAGACCCAAAATCCTGCTGGCTGAAAATTATGAAGAGGCCATGGTCTATTATGAAAAGTATCGCGATTATCTTTTCGGCATCATTTCCGATACCCGTTTCCCCCGCAACGGCCAAATGTTTGACGATGCCGGGGCTGTGCTGCTGTCTCAAATTAAACGGGATATACCGGATCTGCCCATGGCGCTTCTCAGTTCAAACCCCTACAACCAAAAAAAAGCCATGCAGATCCCGGCCCTCTTTCTGGACAAGAACTCTCCGAATCTGCTTGCGGAACTGCACGATTTTTTCATGGATCACCTGGGGTTTGGCGATTTTATATTTCGGATGCTCGATGGAACACAGATTGACCGTGCATCAAATCTCAGGGAACTGGAAGAAAAATTGGCCCATTTGCCTGAAGAATCCCTGTGGTATCATGCCCGGCGCAATAATTTTTCCAACTGGCTCATGGGCCGCAGTGAAATCAACCTGGCCTCCGTATTCCGCCGGAAACGTGCTGATGACTTCAAATCTACTAAGGATATGCGGGAATATCTCATCTCCAATGTCCATGCCCTGCGTCTCTGGCGCCACAAGGGTGTGGTGTCCCAGTTTAATCCCCTCACATTCGACGCTGAAACCATGGACTTTGTTAAAGTCGGCCAAGGGTCTTTGGGCGGAAAAGCCCGCGGGCTGGCATTCATGTCGATTCTTTTGCACCAGAATCCGCAAATTCATGAAAAATACGCCCAAATTGATATTAAAATTCCGAAATCCCTGGTGATCTGTACGGATGGCTTTGAATCCTTTGTCGCTCAAAATCGTTTGGCACATTTTGCTGTTGGTGATTATTCCGACATCCGAATCCGGAAGGCCTTTTTAAATGCCAAAATGCCGGAATGGCTGGTCAAAATACTTGAAGCCTACCTGACCCAGGTAAAATACCCTTTGTCCGTACGCTCTTCCAGCCTGCTGGAAGACGCTCAGTTCCAGCCCTACGCAGGTCTGTATGAAACCTATATGATCCCCAATAACGATCCTCAACTGCCCGTCCGGCTACAGCGTCTTGTCACCGCTATTAAACTGGTCTATGCATCCACTTACTATGAAGGTCCCAGGGCCTTTGCCCAAAACACTTCAAAGCAGCCCCAGAAAGAATCCATGGCGGTAATTATCCAGCAATTGTCAGGCAATGAATACGGCGATTATTTTTATCCGGCCATCTCCGGGGTGGCCCAGTCCCATAATTTTTATCCTATTTCACCCATGAAAGCGGAAGAGGGGATCGTGCATATTGCCATAGGACTGGGCAAAGCTGTTGTAGAGGGTGAACAAACACTTCGCTTTTCCCCTGCATACCCTGAAATTCTGCCTCAATTTTCAACCGTGGAAGACATGCTGGCCAATTCACAGAGATCTTTTTATTCGCTGAAAATCAGGGACTATCCCGAAACGTTAAACTTTCAGAAATACTCGAATCTTGAAAAGTTGAGCGTGGACGAAGTGGAAACGGATTTTCCCGTCAAAACGCTGGCCAGCACCTATATCCCCGACGAACACCGGGTTCGTGATTCAGGCCATCTTCCAGGTCCCAAAATCATGACTTTTGCATCTATCCTTAAATACGATTTGTTGCCCCTGCCGCAACTATTGACAACTCTGCTTACTCTCGGGCATAAAGGTATCGGTTGTCCCGTGGAAATTGAATTTTCAGTTAATCTGAATCAAAACAACCGGCAAAAGGATGAGTTTTATTTTCTTCAGATGCGTCCCATGGCCCCCAATGAAGCGCGCCTTGAGGTAGAGATTACCCGGGACGATATTCAAAAAGCGATTTGCCGCTCATCCCAGGCCCTGGGCAACGGGATGAACCATTCGATCAAAGACATCATTTTTGTAAAACCCGAAGATTTCAAGTCGGAAGCCACCGTGCAGATCGCCGGGGAAATAGGGCAGATCAACGCGTCTCTGGTAAAAGAGAAGCGACCCTACCTGCTGGTGGGGCCCGGGCGCTGGGGCTCTGCCGACAGATGGCTGGGTATCCCGGTCAAATGGCAGAATATATCCGGCGTCAGTGCCATTATCGAACTTAGGAATGCGGCCATCAGGGCCGAACCCTCCCAGGGTTCCCATTTTTTTCAGAACATTACGTCACTGAGAATCCCTTACATCACCGTCACGGAAGATTCGGATGACTTTTTTGACTGGCAATGGATAAAAGATCTGCGGTCGAATCAGGAAACAAAATTTCTCCGACACGTACGGCTGGAAAATCCATTGCTTTTGAAAATAGATGGACGAAAATCAGACTGCATTATAATCGGGACTTGACGAATGATTTAGAACGTGTTTATGCATGAATTCAATAATAGATCCATTAAAAAATAAACGGTATATCCGACGATATCACCATAACGTGTTCAGTAAATATTAATAGGTACAACCCAAAACTTTAAAGGAGGTTTTTATGACCGACATTCTGCAATCAATCAAGGAAAGAGATCCTGGTGAAAAAGAATTTTTCCAGGCCGTTCAGGAAGTTGTGGAAACGGTACAACCTGTGCTGGATCGCAATCCCGAATACCGCAAGCTGGCTGTGCTTCAAAGAATCACGGAACCTGAGCGGGTCATTTTATTTCGGGTACCCTGGCAGGATGATCAGGGACAGGTACATGTAAACCGCGGCTTTAGAATTCAGATGAACAGCGCCATCGGGCCTTACAAGGGCGGTCTGCGTTTTCATCCTTCCGTGAACCTCAGTATCCTGAAATTTCTGGCATTTGAGCAGGTTTTTAAAAACGCTCTGACCACCCTGCCCATGGGCGGCGGGAAAGGCGGTTCCGATTTTAACCCAAAAGGAAAGTCAGATAATGAAGTGATGAAATTCTGCCATAGTTTTATGCTCGAACTCTTTCGTCACATTGGCCCGAATACGGATGTGCCGGCCGGTGACATTGGTGTCGGCGCCCGTGAAATCGGATATCTTTTCGGCATCTACAAGCGGTTGAGCAACGAATTCGGAGGCATCCTGACCGGCAAGGGCCTGGGCTGGGGCGGCAGTCTGATCAGACCGGAAGCCACCGGTTATGGCAATGTTTATTTTGCCGCTGAAATGCTGGCGACCATCAATGACTCCCTGGAGGGTAAAACCTGCCTGGTGTCCGGTTCCGGCAACGTGGCCCAGTTCACCATAGAAAAAATCACCGAACTGGGAGGCAAGGTCATGACGGTTTCCGACAGCTCGGGCTATATCTTTGATGAAGAGGGGATTGACAAAGATAAACTGGATTATATCAAACGGCTTAAAAACATCAAACGCGGCCGCATAAAAGAGTATATCGACAAGTATTCCCAGGCGGTCTATACCGAAGTCGATACATCCCTGGACTATAATCCGCTCTGGAACCAC
>Ga0207996_1001597_pt1 | contig 15287 bp, 17 predicted proteins | sample AntAceMetag02UKG_FD_184773 | JGI IMG/M metagenome (GOLD analysis project Ga0207996, IMG submission 184773) | Saline lake microbial communities from Ace Lake, Antarctica - Antarctic Ace Lake Metagenome 02UKG (SPAdes) (version 2) | ecosystem: Environmental > Aquatic > Non-marine Saline and... | reverse complement strand
TGCCGTTTTTCTATACAGAGGAACGCCGGAAAGCAGGTTCATAGCTTTGGGTATATTTTTAATTGCCGGCATAACAGATGCTGTAGATGGATGGATTGCTCGCAAAAGAGATCAGGTGTCTAAATTTGGTAAACACGTTGATCCAATAGCGGATAAGATACTTCTTATAACAGCTTTTATAATGCTAACGATGGATAAGAGCATTCCTGCTTTTCTTACCATTATAGTCATTGTACGCGATATAGTTATTATATCCGGGTTTTTTATACTTTGCGTTGCTTTAGGAAGTCTTGAGCCCAAGCCTTCAAAAATCAGCAAATGCACTACTTTTTTGCAAGTTTTTATGATTATTTACGCTTTGTTAAATATAAGCGTTCCTTCAATGTTTTTTATTGTATGGATAACAGTTGGGTTTACGGTGATATCAGGAATTAATTATATTATATACGGAGTGAAACTATTAAGTGGTAACAGAAAACCATAACCCCATTGTTGCAATTCTAGGTCGTCCCAATGTTGGTAAATCAACGCTTTTCAATCGGATAATCGGAGAAAGAAAAAGCATAGTAGACTCTTTTTCCGGTCTGACACGTGACAGAATCTATGGAACTTGTATATGGGGAGAAAAGAGTTTTGAGATTATAGATACCGGAGGGCTGAATTTCGAGAGTCAGGATAATATAATTGCGCAGGTTAGATCACAGGTTGACATAGCTATTGTTCAGGCAGATTTTATAATTTTTATGGTTGATGCTAAAACGGGTGTTCTTCCAGCAGATAAAGAGATTGTAGATAAGATTCGCAGAGCGGATAAAAAATATATTATAGCCGTTAATAAAGTAGATACTGAAGCAAAAATTAATGATGTTTATGATTTCTATCAGTTTGGAACTGATGAACTTTTACCAGTTTCAGCATCTCACGGTTTAAATATTAATACTTTATTAGATAAGATAACAGAGGGTTTTTCTGATAGTGAAAATGCAACGTCATCTGATGAGATAAGGATAGCTATTGTTGGCGGTCCAAATGTTGGAAAATCTTCCTATATAAACGCAATACTCGACGATAAGAGACTTGTAGTAGATGACAAACCGGGCACAACAAGAGATGCTGTAGACAGCTTTTTAGAGTACAAAAATACAAGTTTTGTATTAGTTGACACAGCAGGCATTAGAGCGAGAACTAAACTAAAAACAGATATTGAAAGATATAGCGTAATAAGATCGCAAAAAGCTATAGAACTGTCCGATATAGCTGTTCTAATTATGGATATAACCAAGGGACCAACGCGGGAGGACAAAAAAATAGCCGCTTTTGTCTGCGAACAGGGAAAGGGCTTAATAATAGCAATTAATAAAGCTGATTTATCAAAAGAACTAAATATTGATAAGGAAACATGGCTCAAGCAGTTTAGGGCTAACTTAAAGTTTCTTAATTTTGCGCCTGTAGTTTTTATATCTGCGTTGAAAAAACAAAAAATATTCTCGATAATGGACCTAACGTTTGATGTGTATAAATGTTATACAGAACGCATAAATACTGCCGTGCTTAACAAAATGTTGGAAGATGCTAAAAAACGCAGACCATTTTCTTCTACATCCAGTAAGCAATTGAAGATAAAATATATAACTCAAGTGTCAACCCGTCCGCCTACATTTGCATTATTTGTTAACAATAGAAAGTTGATGATGGAAGACTATCTAAACTATCTGAAAAATAATCTGTATAGTAATTTTGGATTTAAAGGTGTTTCAATAAGATTTAAAATAAGAGAAACGAAATGACGATTATATTGAAAATCATGGCAATGATCGCAGTGAGTTATCTTTTAGGTGCAATTCCAACAGGTTTTATAATTGGTAAATTAATAAAAAAAATTGATATTAGAGAGTTTGGAAGCGGGAATGTAGGAGCAGCGAATGCGTTTAGAGTGCTTGGAGTTATCCCGGGAATCATAACGTTGATTATTGATATTGCCAAAGGGCTGATTTGCGCAGGTATAATAGCATCATTTTTCCATAGAGGTCATCCAGCCCAATTTTACAATTTGTTTCAAATAATAGCAGGTATAAGTGCAATAGTCGGTCATAATTGGACTGTATTTTTGGATTTTAAGGGCGGCAAAGGAGTTGCAACAAGCGCGGGTGTATTTCTCGCCATATCACCAATAGCTATATTGTTATGCGCTGCAGTATGGGGAATATGCGCTTTACTTACACGATATGTCTCACTGTCCTCCATGATAGCCGCAATAAGTCTGCCTATTTTCATAGGTGTTTTTAATTTCAGGGTTTGGAATCTTGTTTTTGGAATAATTGCAGCCGCGTTTGTTGTTATAAGACACAAAGGCAATATAGAAAGACTTTTGCATGGAACGGAAAATAGGATTGGGAAGAAAGGTAAGATACTATGAATGACACTTTAGCTGTCTTTGATAATTTTAAAATCCGTAGATTTTATAATGAAGAAACAGAAATATGGCTTTTCTCGGTTGTGGATATTATTGCAGCTTTGACAGAACAAACGGAACATAAAAAAGCACAAAGTTATTGGACGACTTTAAAAAACAGACTAAAGGAGGAAGGAAGCGAGGTCGTCACAAAATGTGACCAACTGAGATTAAAAGCCTCAGACGGGAAAAAATACTTAACAGATGTTGCAAGTCCAGAAACTCTTCTCCGTCTCATTCAGTCTGTACCAAGTCCAAAAGCAGAGCCAATTAAACTCTGGCTTGCTAAAGTCGGTTATGAGCGGATGCAGGATATGGCAGACCCAGCAAGATCACTTGATAGAGCCAGAGAAACTTGGCAAAAGTACGGGCGCAGTAAAAAATGGATTCAGCAGCGAATGATGGGGCAGGAAACTCGCAACAAGCTCACTGACTATTGGAAAGATCATGACATCAAAAAAGAGAAAGAATACGCTATACTGACCAGTATCATTCATCAGGAATGGACGAACCTAACGGTAAAAGAGCACAAGAACATTAAAGGCTTAAAGACCCAGAACCTGCGCGACCACATGAGCGAAGCAGAACTTATTTTTACAGCGTTGGCCGAACTCTCCACTCGACAGATAGCCGAAACAATGACAGCAACCGGGATGGAAGAGAACAAAGTTGCAGGCAAAAAAGGCGGTGGTATTGCCAAAAAAGCAAGACTGGAACTGGAAGGAAAGACTGGTAAGAAAGTTATCACTACAGACAATTATCTGCCTCCCAAAAAAATCACACATTAAGATTTATAAGTAGAGGCGCAACATGTTGTGCCCTTAATTAAATTTATTGAGGTTTTAAGAAATTTGAGGTAAGGTAACATTGAAGTAGACGTGACTGTTAGTCCGACAATAAGGAGATTAAGACTATGTCTGAGATGGTAGGAATTACAGAAATTGCGAAAAGACTCAAGCTCAACACCTCAACCGTCAGACGTCTGATTGCCAGGGAAAATGAACTCCTCCAGTTGGAAATACATCGGGGTAAGGCTGACATATTACTTTTGTCTAAAGAGGATGCGGACAAATTGATTGACAGTTACCAATCTAGGCGTGGTCACGTAGATGAAACCCCACAAAACACAGCATCGTCACATGGATTTGGATATTTCTATATCATTCAGCTTGTTCCAGAAGTCCTACCCAACAGAGTAAAATTAGGCTATGCTGACAATGTCAATCAGAGGTTGAGGGAACACAAAACGTCTGCTCCCACGGCAAGGTTGCTCAAGTCTTGGCCATGCAAACGATCTTGGGATTATGCTGCTATGAATAGCATTGTAAGAGAAGGATGTAAACTTGTACTCAACGAGGTGTACGAGGGGGACATTCAAGGTTTTATCGACCGAGCACAACAGTTCTTCGCTATCATGCCAACCCCTGAAAGCGAAAGTGAGTTATCCGAGCATTCTCCTCTTTATGAATCAGAAGAGAACGGAGCACCAGAAAGCTCACAAGAAAAAAAGATGGACTAACAAGGCTAATTCAGCCGACACAAAAAGCCGCGCGGCTGATTAATGTCGTTATAAAAAATGATTAAGATTTTTAAGATTGCTTCACTTCGTTCGCAATGACAGAAAACAAAAAATACCTTGCAATATAATTATGGTGTAATTATAATATAATGATGGGCAAAATAGTTTTTTCTTGGGACGAACGGAAAAATAAACTGAATGAAAAAAAGCATGGTGTGTCTTTTGAAGAAGCGCAGACAATTTTCTTTGACGAAAATGCTATTGAGTTTTATGATTTTGAGCATTCACAATCAGAAGACAGATTTCTTATGCTTGGATTGAGCGGACGGTTAAGGATGTTGCTTGTTTGTTATTGTCTTCGGGAAGAGAATGATGTCATTCGAATTATTTCAGCTCGTAAAGCAACAAAAAGAGAACAAAAAAATTATATTGGAGGAAGAAGATGAAAAAAGAATATGATCTATCAAAGATGGAAAACAGGAAGAACCCATACGCAAAAATGCTAAAGAAACAAATTACTATCCGTATGGGAGTAGATATTATTGAATATTTTCAAAAGCAAGCTGGAGAAACGGGAGTCTCGTATCAAAATCTTATTAATTTGTATTTGAGGGATTGTGTGCAGTCGCACCGTAAGCTTGCGATTAGATGAATCTAAACGGGCAGCCGCAAGGGCTGCCCCCTACAAGACTTCTGAAAACTAAAAATTCTTGCATAAAACATAAGGCTTTGTTAGTATTTAGTCCATTATGAATAACAAAAAAATATGTGTACTTGGAGCTGGTGGATGGGGGACGACGTTAGCTATCCATCTTTGTAGAAAGGGGTTTGAGGTTTCGCTGTGGGAGGCATTCCCTGACTATGCGGAGATTCTCATTAAACAGAGAAAAAATCCGAAGTTTCTGCCGGGCATAGACTTACCTGCTGAAATTCACATAACATCTAAAATAGATGAAGCCATATCAGATGCTCATTTAGTAGTTTACGCCGTGCCTTCCCATGTGATGAGAGAGGTTGCCGAAAAATCTCATGTTCCTGAAGGAGTTATAAAACTGAGCGTTTCAAAGGGCATTGAGAATGGGACATTAAAAAGGATGTCGGAGATAATCGCAGAAGAGACAACTAATGCCAATATTGTTGTTCTGTCGGGTCCGTCTCATGCAGAGGAAGTGGCAAAAGAGATTCCTACTACAGTTGTGGTTTCCGGGAAAGATATGGATGTTGCAAAACATGTTCAATCGGTTTTTATGTCGGAGAATTTTAGAGTATATACAAATTCTGATATAATTGGTGTCGAGTTGGGCGGCGCGCTAAAAAACATAATAGCTATAGCCGCCGGAATTTCTGATGGTCTTGGTTTTGGTGATAATACAAAGTCAGCCCTGCTTACCAGAGGATTGGCGGAGATCAGAAGACTTGGTGTGAAAATGGGGGCAAATCCACATACTTTTTCCGGTTTAAGCGGCGTAGGTGATTTGATTACAACCTGCACGAGCAAACACAGCAGAAACAGGTTTGTTGGCGAGCAGATTGCAAAGGGAAAGACACTTAGCCAAATCCTTGATTCAATGTCAATGGTATCTGAAGGAGTAAAAACAACTCAATCAGCCTATTCTCTTTCAAAAAAATATAGTGTGGCTATGCCAATAACAACTGAAATTCACAAAGTACTTTTTAATGATAAAGATCCTAGAAAAGCAGTTATGGATTTAATGACAAGAGACGCAAAATCAGAAATAGAATAAAAAACATGGAAATCAATATACCTGATAAGCTCTTTTTCTCAATAGGCGAGGTAAGCAGACTTACTAAAATAGAACCATATGTTCTTCGTGATTGGGAAGGAGAATTCAAACAGTTAAAACCTCAAAAGGACGGCGACGGTAAAAGGAGTTATACTAAAAAAGATATTAATCTTATACTTCGGTTAAAAAGTCTTATCCGTGAGGATTTATACACAAGAGAGGGCGCAAAGAAACAGCTTGAGGGAATCAAAAACAATTTAAAAAAGCCGCAAGATCGCGAACTAGTTAATATAATAAAAGATATCAAAAAAGAGCTTACCGATATACGAGCTATTTTGAACAGGTAGTTATTCGGGGCGTGGCGCAGCTTGGTAGCGCGCTTGAATGGGGTTCAAGAGGTCGCTGGTTCGAATCCAGTCGCCCCGACTGAGCAATAAGTATTGGTACAGGAGTAAAATGTTTAGCTATATTCTTCACAAATTTTTTGGCACTAAAAATGACCGTGAGCTCAAAAAGTTATGGCAGTATGTAGACACTATAAACCAATTCTGGAAAGAGTATCAGAATCTTTCTGATTCTCAGTTACAGGCTAAAACTGACGAGTTCAGAGCGCGGCTGAAAAATGGAGAAACTGAAGATGAGATTCTTCCTGAGGCGTTTGCTGTAGTTAAAGAGGCTGCAAAACGTGTCTTTTCCAGTTCGGAGATTGCAAAGAAACTTTTTGGAGATCCAAATCAGCGGAGATTTGGACCGCATTTTGATGTGCAGCTCATAGGAGGAGTAGTGCTTCACGAGGGAAAGATTGTGGAGATGTCAACAGGGGAAGGAAAAACACTTGTTGCAACACTGTCTGCATATCTCAATGCGCTTTCAGGCAAGGGAGTTCATATAGTAACAGTGAATGACTTTCTGGCAAAAAGAGATGCATCTTGGATGGGAGAGGTATATAAATTTCTGGGATTGTCTGTAGGTTTTATTCAACACGATATGAATCCTCAGGAAAGACAAATTGCCTACGGAGCCGATATTACTTACGGAACAAATAATGAATTTGGGTTTGATTATTTAAGAGATAATATGGTTGTAAGAAAAGAGGATAGAGCGCAAAGGAGACTTAATTATGCTGTTGTTGATGAAGTAGACAGCATTTTAATAGATGAAGCCCGTACCCCGTTAATTATCTCCGGACCGACTGAGGAATCGACGGATAAGTACTATAAATTAGAACAAATTTTCTCGCGACTTAAAGAAGGAATACGCAATGAGGAAGCCAAACAGGAAACAGGGGACTATATAAAGGACGAAAAAGCTAGTACTACCTATCTTACTGAAGAAGGAGAATTAAAAGTAGCCAAGCTTCTGGGTTTAAAAGACCTTCATACTATTGAAACCATGGAATATAAGCATCATGCGGAGCAAATGATTAAAGCGCATTGCAATTTCCAGCGGGATAAGGATTATATGGTGAAAGATGGTCAGGTGATTATTGTAGATGAGTTCACTGGCAGAATTATGCCCGGAAGGCGTTATTCGGATGGCTTGCATCAAGCTCTTGAGGCAAAAGAGGGAGTGAAGATAGAACAGGAAAGCCAAACACTTGCAACGGTAACATTCCAAAATTATTTCAGGATGTATAAAAAACTGGCTGGAATGACTGGAACGGCAGAGACTGAAGCTGTTGAATTTCACAAGATCTACAATTTAGAGGTAGTTGTAATTCCTACAAATAAAGTTCTTCAGAGAACTAACTATCCGGATGTTATTTATAAAACAGAGAGGGAAAAATTTAAGGCTATAGTGGAGGAGATTAAAGAGCTTTATAAGATTGGAAGGCCTGTGCTTGTAGGTACAATATCTATAAAAAAGTCAGAAGTTCTGGATCAGATGCTTAAGAAAGAAAGGATTCCTCATGAGGTCTTAAATGCCAAATATCATGAACAGGAGGCAAAGATAATAGAGAGAGCAGGTCAGGAAAAATCTGTGACAATAGCAACGAACATGGCTGGCAGAGGAACTGATATTGTTTTGGGAGACGGCATAGCGGATCGCGGGGGGTTGCACATATTAGGCACAGAACGTCATGAGTCAAGGCGTATAGATAATCAGCTTCGCGGACGTGCAGGCAGGCAGGGAGATCCGGGCTCTTCAAGATTTTACCTATCTTTTGAGGATGACCTTATGCGAATTTTTGGTTCTGACAGAATTAAGGGGCTTATGGAAAGGCTGGGCATGCCTGATGGGCAGCCAATAGAACATAGAATGGTAACAAGAGCAATAGAAAATGCTCAAAAGAGAGTCGAAGGTCGCAATTTTGACATACGTAAGGACTTGCTCAAATACGATGATGTGATGAATAAACAAAGAGAGGTAATTTACCAGCAAAGAGATATGGTGCTGGAAGGTAAAGATTTAGAAGATTATGTATCCGATATGATAAATGAAATTGTAGTGAAAAGACTTTCTGTTTATGCTCCGGAAAACGTCCATCCTGAAGAATGGGATTTGGACGGGCTTTCAGCTTGGCTTAGACAGAGCACAGGTCTTTCTTTTAATAAGGGCGAAGTAGACCCTGTTAAGATAGAATGTCAGGAACTGAAGAATTCCTTGGTTAACAGGATTAATACGGCTTATAAAGCCAAGAAAAGTGCAATTATCCCTCAGGCTGAGCAGGCAATAATGCTGCGTGCAATAGATACAAAATGGAAGGATCTCCTTTATGCTATGGATACTCTTAGGGAAGGCATAGGGTATCAGGCTTATGGACAGAAGGATCCACTTGTGGAATATAAGAGGGAAGGAGTTAATATGTTCTACGAGATGATTGAGAGTATAGAAGATGAAATCATTGAGTATGTTTTAAAGGTTCAGGTTGGGGATGATGGAATACATATGAAAGAAGTTTTTGATGCTTCATCTCAACATCTTAGCCACGAACAGGCAAAGGATATGAGACATCTCAGTATGCAGCAGGCTAAAGATCGCCAAAGACAAATGTCTCAGCAACAGAAAATGCATACAAATCAACATGAAGGCGAAGCTCCAATTGAGCCGTATAGAAGAGAAGCGAAAAAGGTAGGTCGTAACGAACCCTGTCCATGCGGAAGTGGAAAGAAGTACAAGAAATGCTGTGGGGCAAATGGGTAATGAGTATGGATAAGCAATCTCTACAAGAAGAACTACTGGATGTTGTGAAGCTCACAAAACAGTATCTATGCGAACAAGGCATAAAAGTTGAGAATTCTGTACAGGCTGAGTGTGCAGGAGGTCTCTTAGACTTAAAAGAAAAAGTAAATAACTGTCAAAAGTGTCCGCTTGCAAAAACAAGAACTAATCCGGTTTTTGGTGCTGGAGATGAGCATGCAAAGCTTATGTTTGTGGGAGAGGCTCCCGGAAAAGATGAAGACCTTCAGGGTGAACCATTTGTTGGAAAAGCAGGAAAGCTTTTAACGAAAATAATAAATTCAATAGGACTTAAGAGAACGGATGTTTATATAGCTAATATACTTAAATGTAGGCCCCCTGGGAATAGAAATCCTGAACCGTCTGAAATTGCTATGTGTCAAGGATATTTGTTGGAACAGATAAGCATAATGAAGCCAAAAATCATTTGTACTTTAGGTAAGTTTGCTACACAAACTCTTCTCAATAGCCAACAGCCTATTTCTCAACTTAGGGGGAGATTTTTTGAATACAGAAATACAAAATTAATTCCTACATTTCATCCAGCTTATCTGTTATACAGTCCAGGTGAAAAAAGACTTGTCTGGCAGGATATGAAGAAAATTAAAACAGAATATGAGAAAGCGTAGCTATTTCTGATAGGTAGCTAGGGGACCCTTCCCTTCAAATCTATTAATGTAATAGAACATATTTATGGCATCCCTGGCTTCACGAGACATTTCTAGGAATTTTGCTCCTATATCATATAAGTTATCACCAATTTTCTCAGAGTTGGTTACTTCAGCATGGATTGTAAGGAATTCTGTCATGCGCGGCATTTTTATTCTAAGCGCAAGCTTTATGCCTTTTGGAATATTTTCGTCCGTTTCAAATTGTATCCCGCTTCCACTAAGATCCCGCGCAGTAGTTTTCTTAACTATTACTTCTTTCGCAATGCTGTAGGTCTTTTCATATTCTACTGGAATTGATATAGAGAATCTAACATCACGTCGCGGTCTTTCCGGCATTTTTGGATTAGGCATACCAAACTCACTTTCACAGCATCAAAGCTAATTATACAAAGCTACAGATATTTGTCAAATTTTCCGGCAAATCATCTATATTAACTAGTCTATTCTCACCTGTATCTCTTTTGTGGATTTCCACGATATTATCTTTTACTTTCTTGGAGCTAATTGTAATTCTGACTGGTATGCCAATTAAATCTGCATCCTTGAATTTTATACCCGGCCGTTCGTTCCTATCATCAATAATGACCTCTATTTTCCTTGATAGCAAAATTTTATATATATTTTCTGCTATCTGCATTGTCTCTTTATCATTGACATTAACAGGCAAAATTTCTACTTGATATGGAGCAATTGATTTTGGCCATACTATTCCATTTTTATCGTTATTTTGTTCTATGACTGCTGCGATAATTCTGGATATTCCAATCCCATAGCATCCCATTATAATTGATTTTTCCTTGCCGTCTTTATCGAGAAATTTTGCTCCCATAGACTTACTGTATTTAGTCCCAAGTTTAAATATATGCCCGAGTTCTATACCTCTCTTAGTTTCCATCTGCTTGGCACATTTGGGACATTTGTTTCCTCCGGCTTTTTCCATACTTGCGCTATATCCACAGGATTGACATATAACGATTGCATCCTCTCCTGAATCAGCCAAAGCCATGAATTCGTTAGATACATCTCCTCCCATAATTCCGGATTCTGCTTCAACTATCTGATATTTCAATGCGCATCTGTCAAAAATCTTACAATAAGTATTGTACATTTTCTTATAGTTTTTATTTAATCCCTCAATATCCTTATCAAAGCTGTAAGCATCTTTCATAATAAACTCTCTGGCTCTGATAATTCCAAATCGGGGTCTTATTTCATCTCTGAATTTTATTTGAATCTGATAAAGTGTAACAGGTAGCTGTTTATATGATTTGATCTCTTTGCGAATAATATCGGTTACAACCTCTTCATGTGTTGGGCCAAGACCAAATTGTCTTTCGCGGCGATCTTGAACCTTTATCATCTCTTTACCAATCGTATCCCATCTTCCACTTTCCTGCCACAACTGCTCAGGCTGGAGAGTCGGCATCAAAAGTTCTAAAGCACCGGAATTATCCATTTCTTCTCGAACAATATTTTCTATTTTGCGTAATACTTTGAGTCCCAGAGGCATAAAGACGTATATGCCTGCAGCGAGCTTTTTGATGAGCCCGGCGCGAAGCATTAGTTTATGAGACGAAATTTCCGCCTCAGACGGCGCTTGCCACAGAGTATTTATAAGAGATTCGGTCCAACGCATAATATTTTATATTTTTCCTATTTATAACTGTTTATTGCTATGAATTATAATTTATCTATACTAGGTTGTAAAGCAGAATGAATTTGCACAAAACACCTTGAAGTATTTATGGATATTTAATGGTATAATAAAAAGCTAAAAGAAGATGATAAGAAAATACAAAAGACAAAATCAGAAAAATTTAACAAAGTGTTAATTTAACAAGGAGGAAATGAAAAATGATTGCAAAAAAAATCGCCTTAGGATTTGGAATCGCGGTTATTCTGCCAATGATGGTCCATTTTGGGGTAAGTACTTTTAGCCCACGTCCGAAGAGACAGGACTATCAGGTTGAGAACTATTATCAACGTTACCAAAGAGCGACCACTGCTGAAAAAATAGAGCTTGAAAAAGAGAAATCGCAACTTAACAAGAAATTTAAAGAGCACAAAAAACGTTTTCAAACACATTTGTTTTTTGTATCTGCTCCAATAGGTATAGCCGCAATCATCGTTGGTTCTGTCATCGCAGTTCAAAGTATTGGGACAGGACTTATTTTTGGTGGAATTTTTGCTCTTTTGAACGGTTATTGCTGGTATTGGTCAGAATTACAGGATTGGATGAGATTTTTGTCACTTCTGGTTGCTTTTGTAATTCTTATATTTATTGGATATCGTAAACTTGGTGGACAAGATAAAAGATAAAATGCAAATAAGACGAGTGTTCTTAATAGAGATGATTAAAGTTTTTGGTGAAAACGAGGGAACAAATCATGACTAATGAGGAAATTAGGAACGAGTTAGCAGAGCTTAAAAAGTTAAATCAAACTCAGTCTGATAAAATAAGAAATCTGGGAAACAGGTTATCTGGGAATATGAAACCGGAGACTGCTGAACCTCCCGTTATAAAAGCTCCTCCTGTTGTAGAAACATTTCGTGCCAAAAAAGAGACAAGGTCTCCTTCCGAGATTGAGTTGCTTATAGGAGGTAATTTGCTGAATAAAATCGGAATATTTGCATTTCTGATAGGGATTAGTTTTTTCCTTAAATATGCTTTTGAGCATCAATGGATAAAAGAATTGGGTAGAATAATATTGGGGGTGGTATCCGGTGTTTTTATAATCGGTTTGGGCGAGTATCTCAATAAGAAAAAATTAAAAAACTTTGCGCAGAGCTTAACTGGTCTTGGAACAGCAATAATATATCTATCAATATATGTTGGATATAATTATTATCATCTGATTTCGCTTCCGGCGGCATTCATTATCCTGATACTTATAATTGCAGGAAGTTCTTATATATCAATGCGCCATAATTCTCTATCCCTGAGTCTATTATGCCTTATCGGCGCCTTTCTTGTCCCGATTCTTGTTCATACGGATAACCCGAATTTATTGGGATTATTTGGCTATTTACTGATCATAGATATTGCCTTTGGAGTAATAGCAAGATACAAAAACTGGCGTGTATTGAACGCTATCATGTTTACCGGTACATATATTGTGTTCTGGCTGTCTTGTTTTCCACAATATCCCGTCGCCAAAATAGCGCCTGTGCTTTCAGGAGCTGTCTTGTTTTATGTATATTTTTTGGCATTAACAAATATCCAGCTTATTAAGTGGAAACAAAAAGCATCGAAATTTGAAGAACTAATAATTGTTGGAAATCCAATTTTATTTAATATCATTCAATATTCCTTACTGAAAAACAGCTATTTGAATCAAGCGTGTTTTGTAATGGGTTTGCTTGCTGTGGGGTACATAGCATTGTCCTTAAATAAAAAGTCTTTGCCTGAAATGATAAGAGGATATTATGAAGCTCTGGGAATAATTTTTGTTGGCTGGGGGCTTGGAATCTATCTTGACTCTTACTGGCTTAAGCTCGGTTGGGCTGTATGTGGAACAGGTCTGATCTATCTGGGTTTAAAATTTAATCGCGTATGGACTAGAACATTTGGTCTTCTCATGTTGTATCTGGCAATATTTAAATCTACGTTTTTTGAGCTCAGCACCTCCCCCGTTTTAGAAAAAACTTTCTTTATTAATCAACGCTTTATTACTCATTTCATTGTTGCGAGTTCAACGGCTTTTGCAGGATTTTTGTATCATTGGTTTAAATTTAACATGACTAATATTGAAAAAGGGTTAGAAAAAGTTTTAGTTACAAGTTCTATAATTCAGTTCTTCTGGTATGTTAACTCTGAGATATACAGACATTATAAATATTTAGGAGAGACTCTGCACAGAGGTTTTGGCAATCAGAGAAACATGTTCTTTTCTCTTTTTTGGACAATATACGCCTCATGTTTAATGGCAGGAGGATTTGTGTGGAGAAACAAATACATTCGGGTAAGCGCTATAGGACTTCTATGGCTGACAATATTAAAGGTCTTCTTTTATGATTTGTGGAATCTTGGCAAAATATATCGCATGATTTCTTTCATAGTTCTTGGAATAATCCTGATACTAATATCATTTTTCTATAATAAGATAAAAGAAAGGATTATAGAGGGAAATTAGTTAAATCGTGGAATCCGGATGCTTAAAAATTTGAGTAAGTACTTTCATTTCGTCTGCGTATATAGACTATTCTCACAACTTTCTCAGAAAAATCCAACAGATATCCAACGCGAAAGTTTCCACATCGCAGTCGAAAATAAGATACAGTACCTTGTTTAATTTTTTTTACGCCCACAGGCAAAGGGTTAGCTTTTAACTCTTTTATTTTTTTAATTATATTTTCTACATCTTTTTTAGGGATAGACGCAAACTCTTTCTTAACGCTGGACTTATATACTAAACTATACATCAATTCTTAGCGACTTCAGATATGTATCCATCTCTTTTTCTGATATTTCCGCTTCATCCTTGCGGGCTTCAAAAAGGGCAATGTCTTTTTCATTCTCTTTAGCCTCGCGCAGTTTTTCTTCAATAGCCTTGCTGACAAAATAACTTATTTTCAAACCATGTCCTTGACAAAAATCTTTTAGATTCTTTTGTAAAACCTCAGGAATTCGGGCACCGCTAATGACTGTTCCCATAACATACACCTCCTCGTTACAATAAGTTAACAAATGGTAACAATTATGTCAAGAAACATTTTTGGAACATAAAATCTATTTTCTGCTACTGCGAAAGAAGTGAAAAAATCTCGTTTGTCATCCCTCCCCCTGAAATAATAAAACTTATTATTATACAGCTACCAACTTAATAATAGGCGTAGCTATGCAAACCGGAAAAGGCAAGTTTGTTTTTCGAATATATTTCTTGATATTTTACACAATTGTTTGCTATCGTAACAAAATAAGGGTAGCGGATCAATGATGTATGTTAGGCTAAGGAATATATGAGAAAAGAACGCATACTTTCTGAAATTAAACGGACAGCGAAAGAAAACGGTGGTGTACCTCTTGGAATTGATCGCTTTCGAGAAGAAACAGGAATTGAGAAGAAAGATTGGTATGGAATTATCTGGACGAAATGGTCTGATGCCCAAAAGGAAGCGGGGTTTGAGCCCAATAAGTTTTCCTTACCAGCCTTCGACGAAGAATGGATAATAAAAAAGATTATTGACTATACAAGAGAGATTGGGCATTTCCCTACGAAACCCGAACTAAAGATAAAGAGACAGTCTGATAAAAATTTCCCAAATATTACGACCATAAGGAATCGTCTCGGCAATAAACCTGAACTAGTTAGCAGGATTCTTGATTACTGCACATCACAAGGGAACTTTCAAGATATTATTGATATATGTTTACCACTAAACGATTCCCTTCAAACAGTGATTGAAAAAAAAGAGGAACCAGATTCCCACAAGGTTGGGTATGTCTACCTAATAAAGCACGGGAATCGTAAGGAATATAAGATAGGCAAAACATACAACCTAATTAGGCGAGAAGGTGAAATCCGTCTGGAATTACCGGAGAAAATAACGCCTATCCATACTATCGAAACAGATGATCCATCTGGAATAGAACATTATTGGCATAATAGATTTGCAGATAAGAGAAAAGAGGGCGAATGGTTTGGATTGAAAGCTTCAGATGTTCGAGCATTCAAGAGATGGAAGAAGATTTATTAAAAGCCTAACAAGACAAATGCAGC
>Ga0207996_1001595_pt1 | contig 15294 bp, 11 predicted proteins | sample AntAceMetag02UKG_FD_184773 | JGI IMG/M metagenome (GOLD analysis project Ga0207996, IMG submission 184773) | Saline lake microbial communities from Ace Lake, Antarctica - Antarctic Ace Lake Metagenome 02UKG (SPAdes) (version 2) | ecosystem: Environmental > Aquatic > Non-marine Saline and... | reverse complement strand
GCGGTCATCGTCCCATAGCTGTCGGTTGTCGAGCCCGAGCCATCGGCCGTGCCCGCATAGACCACTGTTCCTCCCGCGCCCAGCGGGTCGCCTTGTGCATAGACCGTGCCGCCCACGGGGACCGTCCAGCCCGAATCCGCCGTCTGCCGCACGATGATGAACCCGCTCTCGCCGGTCGCATCGCCCCAGGCCAGATTGATGCTGGAGATGGATGCCGCCGTGGCCGTGAACGAGGCCGGATGCGCCGAGGGTTCCGTGCTCAGTGTGTAGGCGCTGTTCGGGTTGCCCGACCCAATGCCCGTGAAATAATTGGCCGAAACGCCGGACCCGTTAAATTCAAACACCTCCGCGTAATATTCCGTTTCCGGAGCCAGCCCCGTTACCGCGACCGATGCGCCATCGCCCATGTAAACGATTTTGCCATCGCCCAGAGCGGTGCCCGAGCCGCTGAAAACACTGTCTGCCGAATACCCGGTCGCACCATCCGTCGGCGCGCCACTGGGCGCCGCATCCGCACGCAGGATGACCAGGCTGTCGCTACCGTTGCCGCCACTCCACTCGACCGTCATTCCCCCCACCGTGCGCGATGTAAAGACAACGGTATTCGCCTGCTCGGTCGGTTCACGGATGAAGACCAGTTGGATATTGTTGCCGTCCTGCTCCACGCTGAACTGCCCGGTACCGAGATCGGGCGTAAAGCCCGTCACGTCCACGGCAAACCGTTCATTGCTGAAGCCGGACACCGACGAACCGCTCAAGATCGTCCAGGCATAGCTCGAGGACGAGCTGAATCCGGTCGGATTTCCCGTCAGATAGATTGTGAAGGTGCCGCTGGCGTTGACCGTCAGCGCGCCGGTTCCCGAAACCAGGTCCCACTCCGTTCCCGGCGTGCCCGCGACGTTGGCGATGTCGAAGGTGTAGCCACCGCCGGCGCCCAGGGTGATGGCCGCCGCGTTCAGGGTGGACTCCGCGCCGGTGCTGTTGCCCGGGCTGACGCGGCCGTTGATCGTCAGGTTGCCGACCGTGCCCGCGCCCGCCAGCGTGCCCGCGGCCCCGACCGTGTGCGCCGAACTGGCCGACGACCCGCTCACGAGCAGCGTCCCGGCATTGATCGCGGTTGCGCCGCTGTAGGTGTTCGCGGAGCCGGAAATCGTCAGGGTGCCCGAGCCGACCTTCGTCAGCGCCAGAGTGCCCGACCCGTTTTCGATCAACCCGGCGAAGGTCGTGTCGGTCGTCTGGCTGACGGTCAGCGTCTGGGTTCCGGTGACAGACTTGCGGAGAGCGGTCCCGCTGGCGCCGGTCAGGGCGCCGATGGTCACGTCGGCATTCACCTGCAAGACGGACGTTCCGCTCACCGTGACGGAATTGGCGCTGGAGAGCGCGCTTGCGCCGCCCAAACGGAGCGTGCCGGTGCTCACGGTTACATTTCCGGAGTACGTTGCGTTGTCGGCCGTCAGGACCAGCACGCCAGCCCCGGTCTTCGTCAGTGCACTGCTGCCGGTCACCGCGGAATTGATGGTGAAGGTCGGAGTCGCACCCACAGAGATCGTGGCGCCGCCTGCACCCAGCGTGACGCCGCGGTTTGCGCTGAACGACGGAGAACTCCCCACGTTGACGGCCAGCGTGGCCCCGTTGATCGTCAACTGGTCGGCAACAACGCCGACGGGCACGTCGCCCAGACGGGTCTCAGCCGTTTCGAACTCGAGCGTGCCGTTGTCGATGATTATTTTGCTCGAAAACCCGGAACTGATCCCGGCCAGCTTGACCGTGCCCGTGCCCACCTTCGTCAGCGTGTCCGAGCCGCTGAACACGCCATCGAAGGTGATGTTACCGCTACCGCCGATGGAGCTGGCGCTGCCCAGCGTGACGGGCTGGGTGCCGAGCGAGGCGGCCGTGCCGCTGCTGTTGATCAGCGCACCGCCGGAGCTGATACCCGTTCCATTGAGGGTGACCTTGGAATTCCCAACCGCCGTGCCATTCAGGTCCAGGACAGCCCCGCTGGCCACAATCGTATCGGCCCCGCTGGCCCCCGTGGCGCCCAACGCACTCGCATGGCCGACCTTCAAGGTGCCCGCATTGACAAGCCAATCGCCACCGAGACTGTTGTCGCCGGAGAGGATCAGCGTACCGGATCCAGTCTTGGTCACATCCTTGGAGCCATCCGCCTCGTTGATCGCCCCGCTCAGGGTCAGATCCCCCGAGGGCACGCCGAGGGTGCTGTTGGCGTCCAAGGTAATCGCCCCGCTTACACTCGCCGCCGTCGCGCTGTTGTTGTAGAGCACGCCGCTGCTGGAAATGCCCGTGCCACTGAGGGTCAGCGCTTCCGCGCCCACGGTCTTGCCGTTGAGATTCAGGGCCGCGCCGCTGGCGACCTCCGTGCCCTCCGCCGTGTCGCCCAGGCCCGCGTTGTTTCCAAGCGTCACCAGGCCGGCGCTGATCGTCAAAGTGTCCTCAAACGTGTTGGCGCCGTTCAGGTTGAGGGGCCCGGTGCCGGTTTTGGTCAGCGTATAGTCGCCGGAGATCACCCCGCCAAACGTCAGCCCGGCCGTGGAGCCAAGCGCCCATTCCTGGGCAGCGCCCAGGACGATGGCGTTGTTGAACGTATGGGCCCCCGCTGCGCCTGCGTTCACCGCGATGCCGTCCGCTCCGATCGTCAGCGCACTGCCGGAGAACGTCAGGGCATCGTCCGCCAGAAGGTTGAAGACCACGCCCTGGATGCTCTTGGCCGCCTCCAGATTGAGGCTCGTGCCAGAGTCGGTGCGGGTATAGAAGGTCGCCGTGTCCGAAGCGCCGGGCAGGGTATCCGAACTCCAGTTAGCGGCCGTGCCCCAGTTGCCGTTCACGCCGCCGCCGACCCATTCCCCGATGTTCGCCGCCGTGGTGCTTTCCGAGGCCCCGGTGCCTAGGGCGGTTTCCACGCCGTCACCGTTTTTGGCCTTCACTTGGAAGGTATATTCCGTATCCGGATCCAAGTCGGTCACGGTGAGGGTGTCCCAGATTGCTTCGGTCTGCCACACCTCCGAGGCGCCCAGCGTGCCGTCGTCCTGCACGTATTCTTCCGTGCTGCTTTCGTAGATGGCAAAAGTCACGGAGACCGGGTTCCCGTTTGCGTTCACGTTCACGTCCAGGCTGCTCGTCGTCGAATTGTTCACCGTCGGAGCCGATGGCACAATCGCCAGAGTATACAGGCTGGCCGTCGCGCTGAAGGCGGTCTCGATGCCCGGCGTTCCGCCCGTGCCGTTGCGCGCGATCACCTTGAACGTGTACTCCTGATTGACAGTCAGTCCGGTGACGTTTTGGGTGCCCCAGGTGGCGTCTGTCTGCCACTCCGGATCCGTATCCAACGTGCCGTCGGCCTGCACGTAGTCCCCGCTCGTTTCTTGGATGGCAAATTCGGTGACGGAGGAGTTGCCGTTCACATTCACGTCCACCGATAGCGAAACCGACGACACCGCCGCCACCGTCGGCGCGCTGGGCGCGGCAGCCAGGGTCCAAAAGTCGAGTTCCGGCGTGGACAAGGTCGTGCCCCACCGGTTCATCGCGTAGGCCACCCAGTAGTAGCGGGTGTTGAGATCCAGCGTTGTCAGGTCGTGCGTAAAGGCACCGGTGGTTCCCGATTTGACCGTCTTGTTGTCGCTGATGCTCACGCCACTGCTGGTCTTGTAGCAGAAGCCGCGCTCGGTGATCGTGCCGTTGCCGGATGTCACGTTGCCATTCAGCGTTGCGCCGGTACCGTCGATACCGGTGGCAGCCGAGGAGGTCACCGTCGGGACCCTGCCGCAGTGCAGGATCAGCGCGCCGCCGGAGATTTCCAGTTCCGCGGACGCCGCCCCATCGGACTTGCCGTCGCCGCCCAGCGTGACCGTCGTGGGTGCCGTGCCCGCCACGCCGCTGGCAATCAGCGTGTAGCTGCCGTTGGCCAGCGCGCCGCCGGTGATCGTCACGTTCACGGTGTTGCCGCTCGCGAGCGTCAGCGAGCCAGCGCCCGAGACGGCCAAGGGCTCACCACCCGAGCTGCTGAACGAACTGAAGGTGATCTCACTGTCCGTGGCCGTCGCGAGATTGATGCCGGAGTCCGTGGTGAGGGTGGACGGGGACCCGGTGCCGGTACCGGCGATGGTCAAGTCCTGTCCGCTGGCCAGGGTCAAGGTGCTCGACAAGCCCGCCACGCTGAACGTGGCCCCACCCGAGATCGCGATGACCGGCGAACTGGCGATGGCCCCCGAAGTGCTCAACGCCAGCGTGCCTGCAGTGATCGTCGTATCCCCGGTGTACGAACTCGCCGCACTCATCGTGAGCGTGCCGGTGCCACTCTTGGTCAGACCGCCGGATTTCGTGGCGCCCGAGCCGACATTGCCGGTGATGATCGTATCCCCTGTGCCCGTGACTGTGAGTAAATTCACGCCATTATCAATGGCTCCCAACGTCAATTCTGTGGTTGCGCCGCCCTCGGTCACATCAAATGTGGGAGCGCCGGTAAGGGTTATCGCGCCAAACGTGACACCTGCTGTACCGCTGCTGACGCCGCTGCCGGCTTCGAGACTTAATGTCTGAGCTCCAATACTCATGGTGCCAAACGTATAGAGCCGGGCTGCCGAACTATCGGAGTCCGCCGTGATTGTGGATTCGGCAGACACGATGACATGGTTCCCCTGCCCTACAGTGAAATCTCTTGAGTCTGCTGACCCAAAGACCAACTTCAACGCGCCGCCGTTCAGCGTCAGCTGCTCCGAAGTTGCCGAACCTAACGCCAACGCACTGTCTTCGATCTGCAGCGTTCCTGAGTCGAGTGACCAGCTACCGATGTAATCACTATCTTCGGTTAGCTTGACCGTTCCGGAACCGGATATTTGTATTTCAGATGCTGAATTTCCGCCTGTAATATCGTCCGCACCATTCCCGATGGTAAAGACATCGCTGGCGCCTGCCGCTTCAAGGGTCACGGTGGCATCGTTGCCGATCGTGATGTCAGGACGTGACGTGTTGCTGCCCACAGAACGGAAGGTACCACCGTCATTAAGCTTTACTAATGGACCTCCATCGAGGGTCAAGCCTGGTCCATTCAGCTCCAGCGTACCTCCACTGTTGATGATAACATCGCAGCCACTGGTCCCGAACGCATCGCCGTCTTCAATGGAAACAACACCGGCACTGATTGTGACATGTCTTACTGAAGAATTCCCGTTTGCTGCGGCGCTTAACACCAGGGTTCCGCTTCCTGACTTGGTCCAGGTGTAGCTTCCGCCCAAGGCACCCAATGTTAATTCTGCATCTGCTGCGACAGTAAACACAGAATCATCAGCTGATAGTGTAGTGGTGCCAAAGGTCAGCCCCGCCGTACCGCTGGTTCTGGATGCGTCATCGTTTACAGTCAAGGTGTCTCCAGCCATGCTCAGTGTACCCAGCGTATGAGTGACTCCGGCCCCGCTCGTTGAGCGACCGGACTCGATCGTCACATCCGCCGAAACCGTCGTGTTGTTTCCAAAGGTCAGGCCCGTGTCATTCAAGAGTTCGAGAACGGTTGAGGCCGTGCTCAAGGTCAGGTCCCCGGCCCCAAGGGCATTCGCGTGGGAAGTCGCCCGCAATGTGCCGCCGCCCAACGTCAGTCCACCGCTGAAGCTGTTGTCACCGGAAAGAGTCAGGGGGCCGGTCCCTGTTTTATCCATACTGTAAGCGCCCGATATATTTCCGCCGACCGTCAACACAGAGGTTGATGCATTCTCCCAGCTCTGATTCCCGTCGAGAACAATGTTATTCGCAAAGGTGTGCGCGGCCGAACTCGCTACCACCGAGATCCCGTCAGCGCCGATGGTCAGGGCACTTCCGCTGAAACTGAGCGGAGTCGTGGCGCCACTCAGGAACGTCATGCTGTGAATGGAATAAGTGGTATTCAGGGCAATACTCGAACCCGAAGAATTGCCGGTGTAGAACGAGGCGTCATGGGCTGATCCCGGTATCGTGTCGTTGCTCCAGTTCGCCGCCGTATCCCAGTCATCATTACCGCCGCCGCCATCCCAAATGCCGCCCGTAATGACCGTGACGCTCACAACATCATCGACGGTGTTGTAGTTCGCCGAATCCGTCGGCGTAAACCGAACGTCCTGATCGGCCGTACCGACCGATGGGGTTGTCGCAGGAGAAATGAAGGCAAAAGAACCCGCCACCGAGGCGGAGCCACCACTCAATGTGGAATCACTCAATGCCTCACCCTGGAGAATATCGGATGCGGTCGGCCAGGTCGTGATGGTCGGCGTCGCTTTCGTGATCGTTCCCACGGTGTCGGGCGTGTAGGTGTAGCTGTAGTTATTACCGCTGTTACCGTCCGTCACGACCAGGCTAGAAGGCGTCATTGTCTTGGACGTGCCGACGTTCGCGGTGTCATAACTCTGTGTCCAGGTCGGTGCAGAATCCCCCGACTGGATGACACCCGAGGTAAGCGTCGCCGCTGTCGCTGAAGTCGTATCACCGTCATAGGTCTTGCTGGCGGTTGCTGCGGTAATCGTCAGCGCGCGCGCCGTGATCGTCGCAGATCCACTGGCTCCGGTCAGCGTGTAGTTGGCCTGGTCCGCCCCACCCAGAGCCAGAGTCCCCGGCGAAGAAATAGACGGCGACCCAACGTTCTTACTGGCCAATGTCGCCGTTCCGGACGCCACCGTCACGTCGTCACTGCCTACTTGATTGTTCACCGTGAGGATTGAATACACAGCGTCTGTCGTTCCATCATACGTCCGGCTACCGGTCAAGGTAACCGCCAACTGATTAATCGTACTCGCCGTCGTCGCAACGTTAGCGCTAGCAGCGTCAGAACTGGATAGGACAATATTGCCCGACTTGGCACCGGCCGAAGCCGTCGCCGACAGACGAAGGTAAACAGGGGTGCTGGCAATCGTGCCGGAAGAACCCACCGTCACCGTGGCCCCGAATCCGCTGCCGGAAGACAGCGAAACCTCGAACCCGGAAGGCGGCGTGACCAGGATTCCCGCCGTCATATTGGCACCCGACACGGAAAACGTGGTTGGTGGCGCCGAAGCCGTGCCGTAGGTCGTGCTCAACGCCCCCGGCGTGCCCGAAGAGGAAATGGTTGGGGTGGCTGTGTCCACTTCTTGATATCCCGAATTTTCGCTCGTGCCGCAGTCATTTACTGCCCGCACCCAGTAGAAATACGTGCTCGAAGGGTCCAACCCGATCACCGGATAGGTCGTCACGTTCCCGAGCGCCAGATCCTCGTAATCAGGACTCGTAACGTATATCGGCGTTCCGCCGGAGACGGTGTGTGCGTGCGGCGTCATGTCCGCCACATCGGCACTGGCGGGAATGGTCCATTCCGACGCCGTCCAAGTCGTAGAGCCTGAATTGATATCGGAGTCGCGCACGGCATGGGTGTCCTCGTATTCCCAGGCCTCACCGGTGCCATCCGTGTTTAGAGCGCCATAGATATCCACAAGTGTTCCGGCTGTATGATCATCGCCCGAATAGAGGAAATAAGCATCATCGCCATTCGCATTGATGTAGCCATGCCCTTGCTCGGGGTCTTCACCATACGCCGTATTGAAGCCCGCCACACTATAGGCAATAATGAAGGTGGCCCCGTTCGTCGCGATGCCCGAGAGCTGGATATCGTACCAAGTCCCACCATTGACCTGCTTGCTTAGATACCAGGTGGCCGTGCCAAAGTTGATGTCGGCTCCACTGGCATTGTAGAGTTCCACAAAACGCGCACTGATGTCATCGCCCGGATCCGTCACTTCGGAGATGAACAACCCGCCGGCGCTGCCTACGCTTGTCATTACGTCCAACTCGTAACTGGTGGCACCGGAAGAGGCCGCCCAGTTGGCGGTGAAACCGCTGCTCGTAACGTCGGATTCTGCCGACACCGTCGGCGCGGAAGGCACCGAGGTCACCGTCACCGCCAGCGTGCGTGCCGAGCTGGAGCCACAGGAGTTGTCTGCCGTCACCGAAATGTTGCCGGACGAAGAGCCCATGGTCACCGTGATCTCTGTCGTGTTCTGCCCCGCCGTGATGCTCGCTCCGCTGGGTACCGCCCACGTGTAGCCCGTCGCCCCGCTCACCGTAGTGATCGAATACGTATTGCCGCTGGAGCCCGAACACACGGACGCATCGCCCGTGATCGTTCCCGGCTGCGCCGGCTTGGTGGTCACGCGAATGAATAGTTCGCCACTGGTGACCACCAGCGTTGCACAGCTGTCAGCGGCAATTCCATTCCCTGTGACCGTAACCGAAGGCAGCGTTGTCGCAACCACTGCCCCGCCGGTACCCTTAGAAATGATCTTGTAATCCCCCGCCCCCGCGGCCAAGGCCGTTCCATCGTTGTGGACCGTGACGGTTGTGGCGCTGTTGAGCGTCAGGTTTCCTCCCGTGATGGACAGCGGTGCGGTCACCGGGGACGAGGAAAAGTACGGGAGATTCAGGGTGGTGGACGTGGCCCCCAGCGTCAGCCCGTCATCGGCTCCCGCCACAATGGCGCCCGTCCCGGAGGCGCTGGGCCCCTGGAGGGTTAGGGAATTGCGCGTCAAAACGCTTCCAAGCGCAGAAATGTCAAACGTCGCGCCGGCGGCGATGGCAATTTGGGGGGTGTCATCGATCGTGCCGCTGGCACCCAACGCCAGCGTCCCCGCGCTGATGGTTGTGTTGCCGCTGTAGGTGCTGGTACCGTTAAGCGTCAGCGTGCCGCTGCCATCCTTGGTGAGCGTATTGGCGCCCGTGTTGATGGGCGTGCTGATGGTGACATGGCCCGAGCCGCCGAATGTCAGTCCATATGTCTCATCAATGGCGCCCGCACCGCTGATCGTCAACGTTCCGGAATCGGAATTGATGCGGGATGCGCCATCCAAATTGAAAAGGCCGGAAAGTGTATTGTCACCGCTGATGTTCCGCAATGCTCCACCCGAACTGATTCCATCGCTGGCCAAATGGATCTCCTCTGCCAAGGTAATGCCCCCGGCTATCTCCAGCGCCCCCCCGGCAGATACCCGGGTGGAATGATTGCCACCGCTGGCGGTATTACCCAATGCCTCTGCCACTGTAGCGCGAAGCGGACCCGCGGTGATATAGGTGTTGCCACTATAATCACTCGATGAGCTTGACAAGATCAGCCGACCGGATCCGGTTTTGTAAAGACGAGCGGCGGTGGCACCGTTGTATAGCCTGCCGGATAAAGTCAACGCAGTTGCCGCCTCTGTAACATGAATTGCACAGTAACCAGCGTTTCCTATTCTGACGATCTTGGGCGTTGAAGCCGTTGCTCCGGTATATCGAAGCGTGGGCATATCTGAACCTGTGTAGGACACATCGTTCCCCAGTCGAAACGCAGGTGTTGCATCACGTACGCCCAAGGGCTGATTGGCCGTCGCAGTCGAATTCACCGCGGCAATGCTCAACGTACCGCGCTCAATCCTCGGCTCGCTCAGAAATGTATTATTCGCCGTCAACGCCAATATGCCAGGACCTATTTTGGTCAGGGTGCGGCTTGCCGTTGCGTGAACTACACCGCTCAACGTCAATGTATCGCTTGCGCCATCCACGGCCACGCTTGAGGACGCCGCCAAGGTCACCGCTCCTCCGTATGTATTGTTGCCGCTCACGTTGCGCAATGCGCCCGCGCTGGAAACACCCGTGCCGCTCAACGACAGCGCTTCGGCCCCGATTGTAATGCCTCCGCTCAACTGCAACGCCGTGCCCGAGGCCACCGTCACGCCGCCAGCCACCGTTCCCAGCGCCGTGTTGTGGGCCGCGGACAGCACGCCGGCATTGATTGCGATGGCTCCGGTATAGCCGTTTGCACCGCTTAATGTTAGTGTGCCCGTTCCCGCCTTGGTGATCCCGCCACTACCGCTGACCACTCCGGTTTGCATCGTCACCGTCTTGCCGCTGGCCGCATCCACATTCAACGCTTGCCCGGCATTGGCGATGGCCCCGTTGAACGTCAGATTGCCTGAAACGGCTTTGATGCTCATCGGATCGGTCGCATCCCCCGTCAGCCCCACGCTGATGACATGGCTGGCAGTGGAATCGTTCTGGATCAGCGGATCCGTGCCGCCATTGTCCGTTAACGTCAGCGTCTGGTCGCTCAGCGTTCGCGCTGTGGTTGCGCCATCGTCAAAAAACAACTGGTGAACGATCAATCCGGATTTGTTTTGATACCAATTCGGAGCCTGCTGGTTGTTGTCGACCCGAATGATGCTGTTGTTCGCGGGCACGTTGTGCGCGGCACTCCCGTCCCACCAGTGCTGACTATCCCCGGTTCCATTGTAATCCCATTGCGCCGTATTGGCTTCACCCCGCCAACTATAGGTGGTGACATCGGTGGTGACGCTTTTGGATCCCGAGGCGGCAGCGGAATAGTAGTGGTTGTTTTCCGAGAACATCTTGTAATAGTAGGTGGTGCCTCCACTCACGGTATCCTCAAAGCTGGTGCCACTCCACGAGCCCTTCACAACGTACGTATCACTGCCAAGATTTTCGCCATCCGTGTAGGTGGCGCCGGGCGTTGGGGTCCAGGCCACATCCGAACCGGTGCGGCGCACAATCAAAACGTTTTTCGAGTTCCATTGACTCCACGCCAGATCGATCTTTGTGCTTGGGTAGGTCGAGTCCTTTGCTGCCGAACTGAAGGTGGGAGCGCCCAGGGCGCTGACGGTGAAATATGAATTGTCGCTCATACTCGATACGTTGTCTTCCACCCAATCTGAGTCGGCATAACAGGTGCCCCACCCGTACTGAAAGCGCCCGCCGTAATAGTGGTTACCGCTCGTTTTGAACTGCACCGTGTTGTCGCTGGTGAATTTCCATTCGTCGTTGGCACCGTTCGGCTGGTGGTAGTCTGCGCTGTAATATGTCCAGCTACCGCTGGGCGGTTTGATGCCGAAACCATTGTGCGTGCCGGTGCCGGTGTCTTCGTTGAACGCCCAGTAGATATCGTGCGTGAGATAATCACCCACATAGTAGTATTCTGGCGTGTTTCCTGAAGAATTTCGCGGAGTTCCACGGTCAAACAACGCGCTCCAAATGGCGCTGGCTTCCGTTACTGCTCCGGCCCAGACCGTCACCGCCAACACCCAAGGAATCAGCCAGGATCCGGATGCCCTGACTCGCCGCAAAGGGGTCAGTCCTTGATTTGTCGCATTTCGTTGTTTGGGGGGTGTGCCCGCGGGACGCATTGAAAAGAGATTGAAAAGTGTTTTCATTATTTATTCCTCCACCACGAGACGAACACGGAACGAACCCGTGTCGGCATTTTCAGAAACAGCACACCACTTCAGCATTTTACAGTGATTTTTCATATCGACTTCCCTTTTTCCGCATCGGACGCGGCAGCATATCCCGCACCGGCCTCGGCCACATGCTCGCCGGGTTTGCACGCGGCATCCAATCCATCAGGCTTGAAGGTCTTTCGAAAGAAATCACCCAGGATGGGATCGGCCAGAATGTCCTCCTCCATCTTTTTCTGCCGCTCTTCGAAGGACAGGCCCGCATACCTCTTTTCGCAAGCCCGCTGGCACTCTTCTTTCATCTTCACGCAATCGAACGTCTTAGTTTTCATAGCTCACCACTTCCTGTGGCGACCGTTTTGGCGGCAGGCTTCTCTTCTATTCGGTCCAAGATGGCTGTGCGCATTAACCCGGCCCGCTTGATGATGGCCCGCGCGGCCGCCGGCTTCGGGTCCGCTCCATCGTACCGGGAAAGAACCGCAAAATCGTTGAGCATCTGGCAATCCGCCCTCCAATACGCCCACGCCGTGGGTTCCGCGGGAATGGCATCCAATAAACGCAGAAGATCATGAACCCGGGGGGGCACGACACCGCCATGCACCAGCAAGGCTTTCAGCATCTTTTCAATCGTCTGCTGGGCGTGGAAACAGACCGTATCCCAAGGAATGCGGGCCGACGCCAGATTGTTCTGAACGTTCAGCCAATCATTGTCGGCCTTGCGCAGCCAAATAGCTATGCCCTGTCTATTCGCATTCATAAAGCGTATGGCCCTCTCGCTCAATCTCGTCGATCAAGAAACCTGCGTTGCGGACCGCCTGCTTCGTTTCCTGCGGCGTATACACGATTACATCCATGGCCCAAGACCGATGGTCGAAGATTGTTCCCACTTGGGTGGCGCGGGCAAACCGGTCCAGTGGGCTTTCCATCTCCACAAACAAGTCGATGTCGCTGTCGGGGCGGGCATCGCCCCGCGCACGGCTGCCGAACAGGACAATGCGGATTGGCTTGAAGCGCTGCACGATCTTTTCTGTGATTTCCGCGATGAGACCCTCCGGCAATCCCACCGAGGCGGAGGGGGCCAGAGGCGAAACCACGCGGCGGCGAGGCCCCGCTGCCTTGCGGCTGCGCACCCCACTCGATTTCCGCTCCAGAATGGTTTCGCTCGTGCTCATTTCATCATCATTTCTGCAAAGGGGTCAGTCCTTGATTTGTAGCATTTCGTTGTTTGGGGGGTGTGCCCGCGGGACGCATTGAAAAGAGATTGAAAAGTGTTTTCATTATTTATTCCTCCACCACGAGACGAACACGGAAGGATCCCGTGTCGGTATTTTCAGAAACAGCACACCACTTCAGCATTTTACAGTGAGTTTTCATATCGACTTCCCTTTTTCCGCATCGGGTGCGGCCGAATAGTCCGAAGCCGTTTCGGCCACATGCTCACCAGGCTTGCTTGTCGCCGGCTGGTTGCGCCGCCAAAACTCGGCAATGGGCTGCACACTTTCCTCAAGCTCTTCCGCCTGACGCCGCGCCCACTCCGCCTTCGGCACATCCGCGTATTTCTTCATGATTTCCGCTTGAATCCGATTTTTCAATTCGACGCAATCCGGAGTTTTCATCACACGACCTCCAGCGGCGAAAAGATCCGAATGGGAGCGTACCCCTCCCGCATATTGACCGCATTGAAGCCCGCCATTTTTTCATGGTGGACGATGTGCTTGAAATTCCAGCTCACGATCATGTCGGCCCGGGCCACCGTGGCGAGGGCTACGTGGTGGGCGTCAAGCAAGCTGGCGGGCCCGACCACTCGTTCAGCAAGATAGATATCGCGCAAGGCCTCCGCCTCAGCGGTAGATTCAACGCGCTCGACGAACATCTCCGGGATTTTCAAGGCCCACGCCTGCACGCTGGCAGGGGCGCGTTCCAGCTCGTTGGCCAGCAGGGAGGAAAAGATCAAAATGGCCTTGCCGGAAACGAACAAATCCATCATAGCGCAGCTGGGTGTCATGAACTCTGCGTCACAACACCCGCCAACAACCGACGTATCCAGATAGATTCTCAGGATCTTCATCGCGCCACCCCGGCAAAAGTTCCGCGCCCAGCGGGCGCAGCTACAAGAACAGCCCGGCGTCCTCGGCGAGGCCACCCTACCTGCGAGCGCCACAGCCAGTCGGATGGATTATTCGAATTAGTCTTTCTGGGCGACACAAAGGCCTTCTTCCATAATCGTGTTGTAAAAATGATCTTTGCTCTCTGTTTTTTCATCCAAACGGGCCGGAGTGATCGGAATGAGGGTAAACGCAGGCTTGGGATGGATATCCCGGATGGCCCGGCGAAAATCACGCGCGGCATCCAATTGATTTTCCACCCCCTCTGCCACGATGCACAGATCCACATCGCTATCGGGACGGGCATCGCCGCGCGCATAAGAACCAAACAGCACAACACGATTGATCGCATGCGCCCGCTCGAAGGCCTGCAGACATTCCATCAGCCCCTTTCCGGGCTTGCGCAGAACCTTCGGGATATTGTCGTTCAGGAGTTTCATGACATCCTCCTCAGCAAACCCGATACAGGGGGTGCAACAGAGACCATTGTCTCCGCCGTCCGCAGGTCGTTGGCCGCTTTCATCAGCCACCGATCCACCGCGATTTTCACCGTCTCATCCATAACAAAGAATTCCTGTTTCCGACACTTCTCTTGCCAGCGTGTTCGGGACTCGCCGCTGGGCTTCGAATTCGTCTGGTGTAAGAACAAATACATCCAGAGAAAAGGATGGCTTGCGGAATAGGCGATGCGTTTTTAACCGAATCTCACGGGAGCTCTCTTCCCCCGCATACAGCAACAGAATATCGACATCGCTTTCAGGACCCGCGATTCCGGCGGCTCTGGAACCGAATAAGTAGATTTTCTCCGGATGCATCACGGCCGCAATTTTCTCCACCACGCTCTGGGCAAGCGGATCCATCCGGCATCCACTCGATTTCCGCTCCAGAATGGTTTCGCTCGTGCTCATCACATCCTTATTTCTGCAAAGGGGTCAGTCCTTGATTTGTCGCATTTCGTTGTTGGGGGGGTGCGCCCGCGGGACGCATTGAAAAGAGATTAAAAAGTGTTTTCATTATTTATTCCTCCACCACGAGACGGACACGGACGAGCCCGTATCGACATTTTCAGAGACCGCACACCGCTTCAGCATTTTACAGTGAGTGTTCATATCGACTTCCCTTTTTCCGCATCGGGTGCGGCCACATATCCCGCGCCGGATTCGGCCACAGATGCGTTCGATTGATCAGCGAGTTCCCCGGGAGGCACTGAAACCACCGGATGGCCGGATTCCCACTGGCGCTTCATCATATCGCGAAACATCCGTTTGTAGTCGCCTCCATAGGACGCCAACATTTCCTCGCGGATTTTCCGAACCTCCGCCACAATGGGGTCATCACTCATTTTGGCCTCCTGCGAGTAATTCATCCGGAGTGCAAATGACGGGCAAGCGATAACCCGCCTTTTGAACCCCTTCGCCCAGTTTCGTCCAAATGGCGGCATTCGCAATGTGGGAACAGTTCCAGGTCAGCAAGAAATTCATGCCATACCGGGCGGCAACCGCCACGTGGCCTGCATCGGCCGCCGCTTTTCCCGGGATGACACCGGATTCAAGAATCGTTTGGGTGAGCGCCAAAGCCGGTTCATCGACATCCAAGAGGGGCAACCCCTCCAAAGCATCAAGTCTGAACCGAGCCGCTGCAGGATCACCTCGTCCTGCTTCTTCCAACACAATTTTTGACACAAACAGCTCGTATTCCGATCGCTTCTGTTCCCACCATTGGCGTGTAATCAACTGTCGGCCAGCGCTGATCAGATCCCCCGAAGGCCGAGCCATCAAGAAGCTCGGGATTGTGGTCTCGATATAAATGGTGGGTTTATCCGACATGACGATCGTTATTCCTCCACCATTCGACGCACACGGAAGGATCCCGCGACGCCTTTCTCAGAGACCGCATTCCACATCAGCATTTTAAATTGGTTTTTCATATCGTCTTCCCTTTTCCCGCATCGGGTGTCGCTT
>Ga0207996_1001594_pt1 | contig 15315 bp, 13 predicted proteins | sample AntAceMetag02UKG_FD_184773 | JGI IMG/M metagenome (GOLD analysis project Ga0207996, IMG submission 184773) | Saline lake microbial communities from Ace Lake, Antarctica - Antarctic Ace Lake Metagenome 02UKG (SPAdes) (version 2) | ecosystem: Environmental > Aquatic > Non-marine Saline and... | reverse complement strand
ACCCGAAAGGGAAAGAGGATTTGAAATGGCCCATGGTTACCCGAAAACCCCGTTATTCCGAATAAATGGAGAACGGGGTTTTGTATTTTGTGGCCTTGGGAAAAGCACATGGTAAAGGATATAGTATTTGAAGTGGAATAAGTCAGCGCGTTCGACAACCAAGTTACCAAAAAGGACATAACATCAGATAGTTGTATTAGTTATTTACTTATTGATGGACGTCCCCCACATCCCACACGTCGAGCTACTTCCAGGGTCTGGATCAGAATGAACAAATGGCAGTCGGTTCACCGCAGGGCGACCCGCTTCGTCATGAACCTCAAATGGCTTAGAAAGCAGAGCCTGGTTTTCCTGAATGGTTTCACAAAGCGACCTCTTGAATTACCTTTGTTCAGTCGTTAATCGAGGAGCGGCTTACCTGGCCAGTACAAGTACCGCCCCGGCGGGATCGGGCGGGGGTGGCCTGCGGCCACTTGCTATTAAATTTTCATCATTAATCCTCGCAGAAAATTTTTATTCACCTTGAAAAAATGGAAATCAGATGATCAGTCTGTAGTTGGAAAACAAGACGATTTATCATCAAATTTTATATCACCTCAAATATGGGTTTTGGATCATGATGATAATTTGGAAGGACAAGGATATCAGGGTCCTTTCCAACTATCTCTGTCGCTATTGACAGGGCTTCATCAAAGCCTCTGGCAGGGATGGCGCCCATCTCTCGTATTACGCCAGGAGTGACTTCTCCAGCAAAAATTGTGTTCCTTGAAACCTTCTGTAATATCTCCATATTTGACATCATGAATATAGTGTGGATAGGGCTGTAGGCATAGGCATGCCGGTACTGCTGTAGGTAGTCAGGATTATTGCAGAAAGAATCTATATGGTCATGAAATTCTTTTGCTCCGAAATACTCTCGGTATAACCGAAGGGCCTCAGGGTCTCCAGGGCGCCTGGGTGATGTGGTCCCTTTGCATTGCCCTAAAGCTATAATGACGCCGTTTTCCCTTAATAGGGGCTTGTTTCGCCACAGTCTGACAGGCCAAGTCACGATATTGCAGGCTTGACCGGGATTATCGCTTGTATCGTACATCCCGGAATAGGGAAGCCCGACGATTACGATATCCACCTGGGGAGACTTAACAAGATAATACTTGTCTGCTTCTGGATATTCTACTTTTTCAAGTTCCGGCACATGCCCGGCAAAGACGTCGACAATCTTCTGTTCAGGTCCGGTAAGGGCATCTACATAGAATATCTTTTTCCCGGTCACTTCCTCTATCTTTTTATGAGCGGCTAATTTGTGTTTTCTGTAAAGGTTTTTCTCAGGTCTATAGTCCGCATGAAGTGAACCCAGGGTCCTGAAAATGTCATAGCTGTGGAGGGATTTGAGGGCGCGCATGCTGGCCAGACCAATAGTGATACCTTGTCCCACATACCCTCCATAGGGAAGTGGGAAAACGGTCCCCACATAAATTAGATGGTCGGACTCTTCGATCGCCTTATTGTATTCGAGTTCGTCGCCTAAGTCTGTTTCCCCAAGATAGAGATTGCCCTGGGTGCAGTCATGATTTAGGATTCTCCCCTCAGTCCAATCAAAAGGGCGGAATCGTCGGTACAGATCCGGACCCAGATGGGCTTTCAATTCGCTGGGCCGCCATTTGCAATGGGCGCCGCTGGCACACAAAAGGGTTATGTCTTCTTCAATTACCCCTGCCTGAAGTAATTCTTCAATGACTATCGGGATGATGATTTTAATGGGTTCGGGTTTTTTTACTGGGTCATCGAAGGCGATGGTCACCTTGCTTCCACTTTTGACGAAATCGGGGATTCTTTCCATGCCTATCGGATTTTCCAATGCTTCTCTGACCGCCTTGTGCGGTTCCGGATGTATCGGGATTTCCGGAAAGGCTGAAGACCCATATTTGATAACCGTTGCCTTTTCTGGAACGGAGATGTCGATCCAAGAATCCATGTATTCTATAGTAAGATTTTTTGTGTGCTTAGTCATACGCTCTCCTCATCCTTATAACAGATTCTCCTTTGCCATTAATTCAACCAGCCACCGGGCCGCTGAACCGACCACGTCGGGGCACTTATCTTCATGGCCGCCGGCCTCTTCAAATTTAGCGAATTGGTCAGGATCATTCAGATAATAGGGCCTGCCAAATATTTTCATATGAATATCGCTGCAAGTTACAGAACCGTATCTTTCGATGAATTTGTCATGGTATTTTTTTGCCAGGGCATAGGTCTTGAAACGAACACCGGGGGCATCGACGAAATCGGATTTTTCTCTTCCAATCCGGGCACCAAGCAAGAGGACGCCCCCGACATAACCGCCACAGCTTCCGTCTCCCATCATGCCAATGCCTGCCGCAAACGCTGTTGTTGCCTTAAAAACCTCATCCCCTCTAATTTGAAGGGCATCTTGTACGGCACCAACAAGGCATTGACCGCACCCTTTGTATGTTTTCTCATACTTCTCTCCCAATTCGTAGGCCTTTTCACTCAATTCTTTAAGATCTTCCTTTTTCATCTCATTCACACCTCTCCGGAGACGAATATTTTACAAAAGACGTTCACTATTACGTAAAATCAATGTTGACGGTTTCGTAAAAAGCCTCCGAGGCCGACACTCCCTCGAAAGCGGGAGTCCAGAAATGCTTTTTTCCTGGATTCCCATCTTTAACCTATTTCATACCCATACTTTTCCACAACCAGTGGGTCATGAATGGGCAATACAACGTCGGCTTCAGCCATGATTTTTTGAACGCCGGCTTTAGCGGCCCATAGGTTCCAATAATTCCCTGTTGAACGATCGCCGAACGGGAAGGCACTATGGGCAGAATGTCTCTCAATTTCGGGAAAGATCTCATTTCTATGACATTGTAATCTTTCATCATAGATCACGTCTCCACAAATAATGGCCAACCCTTGTTTGGTATTGACCTTAATATTCATGCTGCCCCAAGTGTGTGCTTCATTGGGTTCTAGAATGATGCCGGGGAATAACTCCAATGTATCATCAATAAGGCGGACTTTTCCTGGAACATGGATCTGTTCTACCAGATAGGTAATATATTCCGGGGGGTACTGGGCATCCATGATATCTGCCACCGAAAACATTAACTCTTTGCGGGGAAAAATTATCTTTGCATTTTGAAATAAATAATCGTTACCTGCATGATCGATATGAAGGTGCGTATGCAAAATGACCTCAATATCAGTGAAATCCAGTCCGAATTTTGCCAACTGATATGAAAGGTTTTGATCTGGTCTTTGTGTTCCCGTCATTCCAACTCGACCCATAATATCCAACTGGCCTTCCTTCATCCCTGTATCCACAATGATTGATGGAATGGTTTCCCCGGTTATCAAATACGCATAGCAGGGTACGGTTACGGTTTTTCCTGGTGAGTATTTGTTAACCAAGAAACTGGCGTCAGCGCCCCCGATGTCACCAATGTCCATGACCTTAATTTGATGGGTGGGTTTAGTCGTATCAACAGCCATTGCTTTACCTCCTAAAATTATATGCTGTAAGCGTTACTTTTCCACTGGTATTTCGCCTTTTTGGGTTTTCAACTTCTCTTTTCTATCCACTTCCTTTCGCACGGATTGTTTAACAAACTCTTTTCCGCCTTGCTCAACCATACCGGGGACAATTTCGTTTAAAATCTTCACAAGCCGGCCGGGGTCCATCTCCCGAATTTCATCGGTACCAAACAAGTGCTTGAAAACGGGTTTGAAGGCGCCTACCTGCAAGATTCCATTAATGATCGTACTGATGGCAGATTGGGAGCCTGCGTAAGAGAGTAGGCTTTGCTCTCCTTCCTCTTGAACGACTTGCGTTGTCGGGATGGTCCCGAAACCATCCACATGGACCACCTTGATGCTGTCTATCTTCTCGGCAGGTTTCATGAGTTCGCCCGCAATCTTTGCCATTTCGCCGATCAATGCCTTGTTCCGCTCGCTCTTAAGGATGTGCTCTGATATAAGGTTTTTCGCCTCGACCATTGCCCGTTCGCCCTCTGCTTTAGCCAAGGCCTCCTTTCTGTTGGCCTCCGCAAAACGCTCCATGGCCTGGGCCTCTTCATCGGCAGCATCAAATCTCGCTTGCGCTGTTTGTTTCATCTTATAGACATCCATGTCAACGGCTATTGTTTTCTCAATCTTCTGTCTGGCGGCATCTTCCTCTGCCCGGATCTCGGCCACCATCTTCTGACGTTCGGCCTGGGACTTGATCTTTACGGTAAGCAGGTCTTGTTCTGACCCTTCCTGTTCGGTTTTGGCCTTGATCTCTTCAGTTTTTGCAAGCGCGATGGCCTTTTCTTCTGACGCCAAAGACTTCTGTTTCGAGAGGCTGGCGATCTCAAGGGCCTCTGCCTTTTCGATCTCTGCAAGCTCCTGTTTCCTCTTTTCCAGAATAAGCTCTATTTTCTTATTGATTTCGGCTAATTGGGTTGTTTTCTCTTTTTCAATCTGTTCTTCTCTGGCCTGGTTTTTCCAGTTTATCTCCGCCAATTCTATTTCAAGATCTTTGGCGATCCGTTGATTTTCAAGGAACTTTTCTTTGTCGATTTTCAAATTCTCTATGGCCTTCTCCATGTCAATATTGGCTTCTTCCCTTTTCCTTTTTTCACCCATAATTTCTATTTCGCGATGAATGCCTATGGTCTGGACGGCCTTTCCAGTAATGACCCGTTTCTCTTCAATCTCCTTGAGCTTTTCTATTTCCGCCGTTTCAACTACGCGTTCTTTGATGATCCTTTGCTCTTCCAGATACCTTTCCTTGGCTATCTCCTTCTCGTTGATTTCCTGCTCATGGGTGATGCGCGCCTCTTCAGACTGGAGCCGCTGATTCAGACGAAACTGAGTTAATTCCCTTTCTATTTGTTCCTTCTGGGACTCAATGGCCTTTCGATTGTCCTGTTCAGCAAAGGAATGCTCTTTTTCCACGTCTAAAGAACGTTTTCGGACTTCCACATTTTTCTCTTGAACGAGTAAAGTCTGTTCCTGTTCAATGTCATTCCGTTCTTTTTTGCGCTTCTCCGTCTTTTCTTTAATGGCAAGCAGCCCTTCTGCATCAAAGACGTTATCGGGGTCGTAATATTCAATGGGCGTTTGGTTTAAGGAGCACAGTGAAACGGCCGTCAATTCCAATCCTTTTCGTTTTAGTCCCTCCAACAAAAGGCCACTCACCCTTTTGGAGTACTCGATTCGATTTTGGTGTATCTCCTCCAGTGTCATCTCTGAGGCTACGGCCTGCAGGGTATCAAGCAATTTGGGCTCCAAGAAGTCTCTCAGCAGTTCCCCATTATCAGCCCGCCGCCCTAAGGCAATGGCGGCCTGCGTAACCGATTCCTTGTCTGCCTTAACCCGAACATAGAACTCCACTCCCATATCGGCACGGAGGAGATTTTTTGTCATGACCGATTCTCTCTCCCTCCGTATGACCGTCAGTTTTGTTTCGCCCAGATCCACCCATTGTATCTTGTGAATAAGCGGAATGACAAATGCGCCACCACCCACTACAGCCTTTGCACCTCCAAAGCCCGTTCTTACAAAGGCCCTACGGGATTCTGATTTCCTGTAGATCCTAAAGGGGCTTCTCTCCCATGTGCCCAGAATAATCACTATCGCTGCAATGATGATATAGGTTACGTAGGTTGCTGTCATATATCTATCTCCATATTGTTGGTTGAACTTAATTCGCTTCGCTCAAAATCGGAATAGGTGGTTATTTAGATATGGAAGCCCCGCCTTTTAATCCGTTTGCTTCTGGGTCATTTCTCCTTTCTTTATCTTTGCTTGTCTTCGTAGCCTCTCTATCTCGCGCGATTTCCAGTCTGTTTGATTTTTCCCCTTCTTTTCAGGAGAAGACTCTGAATTTTTCTCAGAGCGATGTGACCTTTCTCTATCCCGACGCTTCATTTCCAATTGCCTGAAGTCCCTGACAGGTCTTGTATTGGCAGGACGTATTGTTTCCTGCACCTCTTGGCCTTTTTTGTTCCATGCTTCCTGTCCTTTTATGCGTCCGAGTTCGCGTTTTGCGTAGTCCATCTCTTTCGAACGTAAAGTTTCGTTTGTTGTCTCACGTGTAAATGAGGTCTGACGCTCCTTCCGGGCTGCTTCCAGGGCCGTCCATTCTTTCCCGGCTTCTCGGCCTGACGGACCAAACTCTGATTCAGGTTCAAGGGTTCTTTCATGTTTCCGGGCGGCCTGTCTTTTTTGCCGCTGCGATTCAAAGGCATACCAATCTTTTTTCCCAGGGGGTGGTGTTGGGGTCATTTTATGGGCTTCCATTGTTCGGACCTCTTTGAGGGTAGAGACCTCCTTCCTTATTCGTCCGAGTTCATCCTTCAGGCTGGAAAAAAGCCTGTCCGAGTTAAAAGATTTCGCTTTGATCAGGCGTGCTCTTTCTCGCTCCCGAAAGGCCCCTTCCTTTGGGTGATAGGGTTCGGTAGAAGGGGGAGGCCATTCCTCTCTATGCCCTATCATAGCATCACTCTTTGCACTTCTTCTATCCTGTCTTTCCTCCTCCCTTAAAGACCACTCTGTCTTTTTCTCGGCCTTGGGGAGATCTGGCCTTTGTAAAATTACGTTGGTTGGAGATTTCTCTTCTATCTCAGCCAGTTTCTCTTTGCCTACCCCACCCCCGAGATAAGTGGCTTGAAGACCTTGGTTTGATAAAATTTCCTCGGCGCTTCCTTCCAAAACGATCTGTCCATTGGTCATGACATAACCGTAATCGCAGATATTAAGTGCCATCTTCACCATCTGCTCCACGAGCAAAATGGTCATGCCTTCAGCGCGTAATTGTGTAAAAGTCTGCATCAAATCTCGCACGATCCGGGGTGCAAGACCCCAGGAAGGTTCATCCAACATAAGCAGGCGAGGCCGTGTTATGAGTGCCCTGGCTATAGCCAGCATCTGCTGTTCGCCCCCTGACAGGGTCCCTGCCAATTGCTGGCGTCTCTCAGCAAGGATAGGCCACCGCTGAAAAACGGCTTCCATGCTGCCGGCCGAGGCAGTGACATCAGCGGCGCAGGCCAACATCAGATTATCTTCTGCTGTTAATCCGCCAAATAGATGTCGCCCTTCCATTACATGGGCAATCCCAGCGGCTGCGATTTCATGGGGCGGTACACCAACTAGGCTCGCGCCGAGAAAGTTGATATCTCCACTTGCAGGGCGTATCAGACCCGATACCGCTTTCAATATGGATGATTTCCCGGCGCCATTGGCACCAATAAGGGCGACAATCTTGCCTTGCTCTATATGCAGCGTCACGCCGTGGACCACTTCCACAGGTCCGTAGCATATGGAAAGGCCATTGATATCAAGCATGGTAACTCACCTCAAAGAGATACAGCCGTTATTCTTCATCTTTAAATTGCCCGCCGAATGCCATTACCTATTCGCCAAGATACGCGGCCAGAACAGCTTCGTTACGCTGAATTTCTGCGGGACGGCCCTCCGCAATCTTGACACCAAAGTCAAGCACACTGATCCTATCGGCAATGGACATGACGAAGTCCATGTTATGTTCAATCAAGAGTATAGCGATGCCGTTGGCGTGAATAACTTCGAGCAGCCGCTGCAAATGACGCATTTCATCAGGTGCCAGACCGGCTGCAGGTTCATCCAGGATGAGTATATGGGGATGTACCCCAAGGGCACGGGCGATCTCTATCAGACGCTGGTAGCCATAAGGCAACTGACTGACAGGGATATCGGCCACATCTCCAAGTCCGACGGCATGAAGGAGATCCAGTGCCTCGGATCGAATCATGGCACACCGACGGTGATGGTTGGGCAGACCAAGAAGGGTTGAAAAAATGTCGGCCCTTAAGCGATGGAACGTGGCCACCTGCATGTTTTCTGCTGTTGTCATCTCCATGACCAAAGAGGGTTGTTGGAATGTACGTCCCACACCTAAAAGGGTTATCTCATCCGCTCTTTTACCATTTACCGAGGAACCCCGGATATTGACATACCCGCCATCTGGGGGGTAAAGTCCTGTAATCACATTCACCAGGGTTGTCTTGCCCGCACCATTGGGACCTATCAGCGCGTGTATTTCGCCCTGCTTAATGCCAAGAGACACATTGTTCAATGCCGTTAAGCCGCCAAACATCTTTGTGATATTCGTTACTTCCACGACAGGCCGCTTGTCTCCGACCCGGGCGTAGCTTACCGAGTAAACCGGGGGGGCCAATTGCCAGTCTTTGAGTTGTGTGGCAATGTGGGTTTGGCCTTCTCTCCATTTTCTCCGAATCCACCCGACTATCCCGTCGGGTGTAACCAACAAAAAGAATAAGAGAATAAGGGCATAGACAATGTTCATGTATTGAACCAGCCCACCGAAAAACATAGGGATAAAAATGAGGACGGCGCCTCCCACATAAGGACCCAATAGCTCTCTTTTCCCCCCAAGAACGACCATGGTCAAAAGCACAATCGATTGTTCCCATGTGAAACTGTTATAATTGAGCCGACTGAGCATATGCGCATATAAGGCGCCGGCTCCTCCTATAATCACCGCAGAAACCAGAAACAGCATAACCCTGAGACGGGAGATCGAGTTTCCCATAAAAACACATGCCAAAGGGGTTTCACGTAAGCTGTTTGTGACCAAGCTCCAGCTGGATTTATTAAAATTATTCAACATGAAGAGCGATCCGAGCCATGCAAGGAGGATGAGATAATAATAGTCCTCCAGTTCAAAGCGATGTCCGAAAAGGTTCAGTGTGGGGATGTTGATCATTCCGGCAGCGGCATCTGTCAGATCAGGAAATTGTATGATTAAACGCACAATCACAATATTGAAAGCCAGCGTTGTCATGGCCAGGTAGACCCCGGTCACACGGGAGGACGAGAGTGCAAACAGCCAGCCGCCAAATCCAGAAATGACAATAGCGGCTAGCATGGCAATCCATACGGGCCAGCCGAATTTGAGGGCTAAAACCGCGGATGAATAGGCACCTAACCCGAAAAGCCCCATATGACCAATGGAGATTATGCCACCTTGACCGTATACGATGGAGAGTGCAAGCGATGCAATCCCATAGATGGCGGCTATTTCCATAAAGCGCAGATAATAAGGATTGGGTATAAAGGAAGGCAGCCCGAGCAGAATAATCAGAATAACCACTGCCCAGAAGGAACGCCAGGAAACGCCTGCCCTATGACTGATGGCATGCCAAAAACCATATTTCGAATGTCGTGGCGTATAAAAGGCCATTAGGCTGCCCTTTTCCATTCTATTTCTCCCCACAGCCCAGTGGGTCGAAAACCTAAAACAATCATCAGAAGTACAAAGATGATGATTTCTTTACTTTCACCTCCAAAGAAATACCCTGCCAAAGACTCTCCCATACCGAAGATCAGGCCCCCAAAGATGGCTGAGCGGGCCCTCGTGAGTCCTCCCAGTATGCCGGCAGCAAAACCTTTTAACCCGACCATGGTACCTAACTGAATATTGGCGCCGGCAATTGGGGCGAGAAGCACTGCCGCCACCGTACATAGGACGGCAGCCAAATTAAAGGCAATGGCATTGATTCGTCCAATATTCAGGCCCACTACACCGCATGCATCCACATCTTCAGCAGCCGCTTGCATGGATTTGCCGAGGATGGTTTTTCGCTGGATCAGATCGACGACAATCAACACAATGGCCACAATAACAATGATAGCGATGTCCTGGCTGGTGACGGCAAGACTGCCCAGGCGGAATAATTTGACGTTGCCAAAGATATCTGGGAATTTTGCACCACCGGTCCCCCAGATCAGCTGGGCGACAGTCACTATCAAGAGCCCGAAGGCAAGTGTTACCAAAAGCGCTGTAATGGGATCAAGTTTCTGCAACCGGTTCAGTGCCGCTGCCTTGATGACCAAGTTAATGAGGATCACGATGGCACAGCCTATGACCAGGGCAGTGATAAAAGGCATTTCCCAGAAGGCCACACCCGAATAAGTCACCATGGCGGCAACCATGATGAGTTCTCCAAGGGCAAAGTTGACCACTCGAGTTGTCGTGAAGATTATGCTATAGGACAGGGCCAGGAGGGCATAAATTCCCCCAGTCACCAGGCCAGTGAACAAAGATTCGACCATATAGTCCCCCGAGGATGAAATCTTAGGCCCCGCCATAAGACGGCGGGGCCGGGGCCAGGCTTATTCGGCAAGCAACATTTTTCCCTTTTGGAATCTGAACATCCTGAAAGGAATGTGGCTCTGTGCACAGTGCTTGTTTTCGTCAATAATGTAGGTTATACCGCTGACGCCCTTGTAGGGGCCCATTTTCTCCAAGCCGTCGCGAATCTTTTTCGGGTTTTTGCCGTACTTCTCAATGACAAGTGCCAAGTATTTCATGGCATCATAATAGTTAAACGCGCACGGCTGGGTCAATAAGACGTCATTGTATCCCAGGTGACTGAATTTTTCAGACCAATTTTTGGCGAATTCCCTAAAATTGGGGTCTGTGGTCTCATAAGGGCTGTTTTGTGTCATGGCGATGTAAGCCCCATCACCCATATCGATCGCTGTAGTCCGGAACGGTAGGATTTGGGCTGCCTCAGCCAGGAGAATCGGCTGCTTCATACCCAGTTTTTTCATGGTATTGTAGATGCGAGCAGCCGGGCGGGAAAGGGTCGCCACTATAATGACATCGGGATTGGCCTTTGCCACCCGAGTCAGGGCGGCGGTGTAGTTGAGTTCCATAAGGGGGAACATCTCACAGGCTACGAAATCTACCTTGTTGGCGGCAGCGGCCTTGGTCAAGTCAGCCTTCCACTCGAGACCGTAACCGATATTGTCATGCATCAGGGCGATCCGTTTTCCGTTCAGTTTGTCTCGGGCCATCTTTACCAAGTCGTCCGCTTGCCGGCTTACTGTTCCGCCGAACCTGAATACCCATGGGCTGCAGCACCCCTCCTTTTCACCGGCACATTGCCATTGGCAGGTTATATCGGACTGCTGCGCTCCAAGGATGGCCGGGATGTGTGCCTTGATGCAAATGGGGATCGTGGCCTTTGCGGAGCCGGTAATGGTCGAGGGGAAATAGGTGATAACCTTTTCTTTATAAATGAGTTCTTCAGCCTGCAAAGCCGCTTTTGTGGTGTCCAGGCCATCATCGCGTGCAATGAGCACCACCTTTTCTCCGTTAATGCCCCCTTTGGCATTGATCTCATCGATTGCCATATCCAATCCGGCCTTTGCGTCCAATCCCCAAGCGGCAAACGGGCCGGAGAGAACATTGCCCATTCCTATCTTGATATCTGCACCGGCGTTCCCAACAAAAACAAAGATGGTGCAAACGATCATCACGAAAAATATTTTCTTTGTCATTTTTCTTAGCATGCTATTTCCTCCTAATTTAAATAATATATACCAAACTTTTTCCATCCCTGACAACTGAGAACTTGTCTGTGACCCAATCCAGTGTTTCCGATATCACCCCCTTTTCTTAGTGTATGGACCGTCATCATTGTCCAATTTAGGCGCTTTTTTGCATCACCATGCCATCCATCCCCCATCTACCGGTAAGATGACACCATGAACAAAATCCGATGCAGGCGAAGCCAGAAATAGGGCAGCCCCGGTGATATCCGAAAGGTCTCCCCATCGGCCTGCCGGCGTCCGCCCAAGGATCGTTTTGGATCGCTCAGGGTCATTTCGCAAGGCCCCGGTAAGTTCCGTAATAAAATATCCCGGTGCGATCGCATTGACGTTTATGCCTCTGCTTGCCCATTCGTTTGCCAGGGCTTTGGTCAGCCCTGCAACGCCGTGTTTGGATGCGGTGTAGGCGACGATGTTGATCCCTCCCTGGAGGGCCAGCACGGATGAAATATTGATGATTTTTCCCTTGCCGTTTTTCAGCATGGTCTGTCCAGCAGCCTGGCAGAGGATAAAGGATGCAGTCAGGTCGATCTCAAGTGTGGCGTCCCAATCCTCTTGAGGGTACTCCGCTGCGGGAGACCTGCGGATAATCCCGGCATTGTTGACCAGGATATTTATGTCTCCCATCTTTTCCAATACGACCGGAACAACTTCTTTAGTTTTCTCTCTTTTGGTCAGATCAGCTGGTTGGTGCATGTATCGACGTCCGAGGGAAGTAATCTCCTCCTCAATGCCCGGATCAGGGCGGCGACTGACCACCGCAATGTCAGCCCCTGCCTCAGCCAGGGCCAGAGCTATTGCCCTGCCGATCCCCTTTGTCCCTCCAGTTACCACAGCCACCTGCCCGTCGATGCAAAATCTCTCGAGAATCATTTTCGACCATCCAACGAATCGGTTGAACTCTCCGTGTCTTCCTCCACTGGCCCCTTCAGCAGCCCGTATCTTTCAATGTTTGAATCTGCCAGGTTCTGAAGCTTCTCTAAGGCTTCTTTCCCTTGATCCATGGTAAAAAGATGTTTAAATCGCCTTTGAGCTCTTAGATAATCATCCACCGGGATCTGCTTTTTGATCTGCCGAATCCTCGTGATGCTGCCATCTTCGATTTCAAATAGGGGGACTATCCCGCATTGGACGCCCAAACGACCCACTTCCAAAGTGCGATCCGAAGAAAAGCCCCAAACCGATGGGCAAGGCGTATCAATTTGAATGTAGCGTGGCCCATGATAGACCATGGCCTTTTTGACCTTTCTCTGAAGATCCTTGAGATAGGCTACTGAGGCCGTTGCGACGTAGGGAACCCCATGTGCCGCGATGATCCCCGGGAGATCTTTTTTTCTCTGAATCTTACCTGGGGATTTCTTGCCGGCTGGGTCCGTGCTGGTTGATGAATAGAGAGGGCTTGCACTGCTGCGCTGTCCCCCGGTGTTCATATAGGCTCCGTTATCCACACAGATATAAAGCACATCATCCCCCCTTTCCATCATTCCGGATAACGAGCCGAAACCGATGTCAAAGGTGGATCCGTCACCAGCGATGGCAATTACCCGTTCCGTATCCCGTTTCTGGGCGGTCAGGGCGGCCACGATGCCGGTTGCAATCGCCGGCCCGTTTTCAAAAAGATGATGGATCCACGGGACACGCCAGGGCGAATATCCGTAAGGGGATGAAAAGGTTTCAAGGCAACCTGTAGGGGTGACTACAATGACGTTTTTTCCGGTGGCTTTCAGGATGTGTCTCACGGCAATGGCCATGCCGCATCCGTGGCAGGCCCTATGTCCTGATTCAAACAGGTTTTCTTCTCTCATAAGTCGTTGTTTATTCATGATTAGGCCCCTGTGACAAAATCGATGGATCCAGACCAACCCATTGGGGTTCCATCACGCGAACACCTGAGTTGGACGCCTTTTCCATCTTGTCCACGAGCTCGGCAATGATCTCTGTGTTGACCTCACGACCCCCGAGGCCAGCGATGAAATCAAGGACGAGAGGCGCATCCGGTCTCCCGCAGAGTTTTGCCTTTAGATCCATCCCCACGGCGCCCTCACTGCCCATGGAAAAATCGGCCTCCATGACTCCTACTACCCTGGTCCCCTTTATGGCCTCCCAGATGTCTTCGTGGGGAAAAGGCCTGTAGCAGCGAATCTTGACCAACCCGACCTTTTTCCCCTGCATACGAAGCTGATCTACTGCTTCCTTTGCTGTGCCCGCGACAGAACCCATGGCCAGGAGGACCATTTCGGCATCTTTGGTGCGATAGACCTCTATAAGACCGCCATGATCTCGGCGCGTGATCTGAGCAAGTTCTGAAAATATCTCTTTGATCCTGTTTTTGCCGTACTCCATGGCATTTTGGATAGCGTATTTGAACTCCATGAGGACATTCTCTTCAGCATAGGATCCCCAGCTCTTGGGGTCGCTGGGATTCAGGTAATTGGCGGGCCTGAAGGCGGGAAGAAAACGATCCACATCCCCCTGTTCCATGAGGCTCACCTGCTCGTAGGAATGGGTCAGAATCCAGCCCTCCATGCAGACCATCACCGGGAGAAGGATTTGAGGGTCCTGGGCTATCTTGAAAGCTGCTATGTGGGTATCGTAGGCTTCCTGACTGCTCTCCACATAGATTTGAATGACCCCGGTATCTCGGAGGCTGATGGTATCCTGATGATCCACCTGGATGCTGATGGGCGCTGAGATCTGCCGGTTGACGCCTGTAATCACAAAAGGGAGCCGCATGCCGACGCTCGCATAAAGGACCTCTGTCATGAGCAGCAGCCCCTGGGAAGAAGAGGCTGTGTAGGCCCGGCTGCCCGTTGCCGAGGCGCCGCTGATCACGCTTGCCGCGGAAAACTCGGACTCCACCCGGACGTATTGAGAATCCAAGTCCCCGTCAGCTGCCATCTTCGCTAGAGACTCCACGATGTGGGTTTGAGGGCTTATTGGATAGGCCGATATGACCTGAGGCCGGCATGCCTTTACAGCCAGAGCTACAGCCTCGGACCCTTCCAGCACTTTGACGCTCATGTCACTTCTCCTCCTTTATCATGTCAATGGCTCCAGCCGGACACTCGTAAGCACACAGGCCACAACCCTTGCAGAAATCGTAATCAATAACATATTCTTCATTGAGCACATGAACGGCGCTGTCAGGACACACGCTTTCGCAAATACCGCAAACCTTGCACTCTTCCATATCAAGTACCGGTCTCTGGTCTCTCCAGCCTCCGGTTTTATACTCCAAAGAGGTGCCTCCCCTGACCACCGCTCCAACCGCTATCTCCATATTCTATTCTCCTGCCAGCATTTGATAACTTTTCTCCACAACCTGGGCATTTTTTTCCCCGAGATTCCCGGGGAATTTGCTTCGGACCGCATTGAGAGCCGCCTGAAGGCTGACTTCTCCGGTCATGGCTGAGAAGGCGCCAAGAAGGGCCGTGTTCATAATGGGTCTGCCCAATATCTCCCGGGCCAGGTTATCTGCCGAAAAAGTGATAAGCTTGAAATGCCCTTTCAGCCCTAATGCTTCCGGGGCCTTGTCTGTGTTCACCAGGATCATTCCTCCTGGTTTCAGACCGTCCAGAACATCTACTTCGTTTAGGATGGTGACATCCTGTACAATAGCGTAATCGGCCTTGCTGACCCGACTTCTCAGGCGGATGGGTTGATCATCCAGACGGCAGAAAGCCATAATCGGTTTTCCCCTTCTCTCCCCACCACCGCCGAGGAAAGGGAAGGCCTGTCCATATTTCCCATCCTCCAACGCGGCGATGGCCATAAATTGGGCGAGAACAAGGGATCCCTGGCCACCTCTCCCATGTATGCTGATTTCCTTCATAAATCCCCTTGTGTTTCAAATAATGAAATGCCGTTCCGCAGTAAGTTTAAAAAAATATTAGTATCGTTCAAAAGTGT
>Ga0207996_1001591_pt1 | contig 15332 bp, 10 predicted proteins | sample AntAceMetag02UKG_FD_184773 | JGI IMG/M metagenome (GOLD analysis project Ga0207996, IMG submission 184773) | Saline lake microbial communities from Ace Lake, Antarctica - Antarctic Ace Lake Metagenome 02UKG (SPAdes) (version 2) | ecosystem: Environmental > Aquatic > Non-marine Saline and... | reverse complement strand
AAGAGGGTTGAAGTCAACCAATAAAGTGTTAGGCCGGAAGGAAGACTAAAACTCATAAAACCAATCATTAAAGGCATCATAATAGTCATCATCTTCTGGGTCTGTTCTGCTGATCCTCCGCTTGCGCCCGAACCGGCAGTAGTCATCTTTTGCTGATACCACATGGAGCCGCCAATTAAAAAGGGCATTATGCCAAGGGCTTGTATATTAAAAATTCCGTTACCGGGTAAGTGAATTAACTGCTCGGGAGCAGCTAACCCTGCAACTATCGTAGGGATATTTTCCACCATTACTTCAACTTGATTAGCGATCCATAAAAAGCCGCCTGAGATATTGCCGGACGGATCTAAATATTCAAATTTTCTTAAAGTTTGGAAAAGCAATATCAGTATGGGCATTTGAATTAACAAAGGTAAACATCCGCTCATTGGATTAACCTTATGTACTTTGTATAAAGCCATTAATTCTTTATTTAATCTCTCTTTATCGTTCTTATATTTACTCTGAATTGCCTTCATTAAAGGCTGTATTTTTTGCATTTCCCTCATGGAAACCATCTGTTTTTGCATTAAAGGATAAAGCACTACCCTTATTATTATAGTTAGTAATATAATAGCAAAGCCGTAATTATGGGTTATTCCATAAAGCAGTCTTAATAATTGTGCCACTAAATCGGTTAATGTACTCCACATATCTTCTGTAATTTTCTCCTTTTATTTTTAGTCATTTTTATTTTTCTAAAATTATTTTTTTACATGATTTATCCGCGAGGAATCAGGCAGGGGATCATAACCGCCCGGATTAAAAGGATGGCAGCGAGATATTCTCTTAACGGAAAGCCATACCCCTTCAATCAGGCCAAATTCCGTTAAAGCCTGTATTGCATATTCGGAACAGGTAGGGTAAAACCTGCATGTTGCAGGTTTTATGGGAGATATATACTTCTGATATAAAGTTATTATAAAAATAATTATTTTTTTCACTCAATTGTTTACCTAAAGAATATATTCTATTAGTAATCTTCTTTTTATTTAGATATAGGTTTTAAAGAATCTTCTAATTCGTTTAAGCAATCCAAATATTTTAATTTAACGGCATTTTTTTTTACAAATATGATTATATCATACCCTTGAATAAATTGTTTGTCCATTTGCTGGAATGCTTCTTTTAATTGTCTTTTAATTTTATTTCTTTTAACTGCGATTCCGACTTCTTTTTTAATAACTACACCGAGTCGATTATAATTGTAGTGATTTTTTAATATAAATATTCTTAAATGTTTGCCTTCTCTCTTTTTTCCTTTATAAAAAACTCTTTTAAATTCAATATCATTTGATAATTTTTTCTTTATCAAAACCTTTTCCAAGCCTCTAAATAAATCTTAATCTGATACGGTTAATTCTTTACGACCTTTCAAACGTCGTCTTTTTAGTATTGCTTGTCCGGCTTTTGTGCTCATTCTCTTACGAAAGCCATGAACTTTAAGTTTTTTTCTTGTGTTTGGTTGATAAGTACGCTTCATCTCTCTTAATCTCTCCTTTTTATTAACACGAAATATAAATTCTAAAAAATTTAATAAAGAAATTATATCTTTTATTATGTCTAAATGTCAAATTTTTAAGGTAATTAAGCAATTCACTAATTTTCAATTATCCAATTGTCCGGTAAAGACAAAGATAAAGATTAATTTATTATCTAAACAATTAACCAATTGAACTAGTCGTTAGTAAAAAATACAAATAGTTAAAAAATATAATTTAACTGACCAATTAGCTGATTAAACGATAGGGTAAACTTTATTAATACTAAGAAAAAATTCATTTTTTGAAAAATATCTTTGTAAATACTGAAACATCAGGATTTTATAATTCTATTTGGTGTTTTAAGATAAATTAGAAATGATTCAAAATATAGACCACTAACATTACGCCGGTTTTTTAGAAATTATTATTCTCTCTATTAACAATGAAATAAAATTTCTACCGAATGCAGGGTCATTGAATTATACCTGATAAATTGACTGGTAAAATTGTTACTATTTTTAATAGTACCATTATTTTAGTCTACTAATTATTAGTTAGTTTAAACTTTGGTTGGATGGTTTAAGAAATAGTACTGCTTTTGTTTTTTTACTTTTCTTTCTAGTTTTTTCTCAGCTCGATACGCGATATTTAACACTTTTTTTGAGATATTTAGAAAAAAAAGAATGCTATTTTCTTGTAATGTTTTTCTTTTCTTTTCTTAACTCGATATTTATACTATATACTTGATATTTTAATTATTAAATAACGTTGCTTAAAGCAAATATTTTTGATATTATGATTAAAAATTACACAGATTTGCGTTTAGTTTTCCACAGTTGTTAATAAACTGTTTATAACTCGACTAAACCCTTTAATTTTGCCTTTTACATAATCTATAAACAAACTATTAAATACTATATTTCTAAAAAAAAGCCTGATAATTAACAAAAAACAGCTTATTTTTTTTTCCACAACCCCCTGTTAACTTTGTGGAAAACTTCTAAAACCTTTATAAAATAAGGTTTTCAAATATTTTTTATAGTTTTATTTTATTTTATTAATCTATAAAACAATTATAAAAATCTACTATATGGCGGTATTTAACTATGGATCTAAGAGAAATTGAAAAATTATGGGATAATGTTTTAGAAATTACAAAAAATAAACTTCCTTCTCAATCTTATAATAGCTGGTTTAGCCGTACTAAAATTACTGAATTTAATGATGATAAAATTATTATTTCCGTACCCGGTACCTTTTGTAAAGACTGGTTGGAAAAACACTATATAGATTTTATACGGAATATCTTATATAAAAACTTTAATTTGGATAAAAATTTAAAAATAGAATTTATACCCACAGACCATAAATTATCAAACAGCCCGGTTAAAAAAAATAAAAAACGAACAGAAAAGAAAATAACTACAAAAAATAATAACGGGTTTACTTTATTATCAAAATACATTTTTGATGACTTTGTAGTCGGATCATCAAATCAATTTGCTCATGCTGCCAGCCAGGCAGTTGCCAAATCTCCCGGGAAAGCATATAACCCTTTATTTTTACATGGTGGCGTCGGTTTAGGAAAAACTCATCTACTACAAGCTATTGGCAACTATATAAGAGAACATGATTCAGCAGATAAACCTCAAGTATTATATATCTCTTCAGAAAAATTTACTAATGAGTTGATTAATTCAATAAGGGACGATAAAACAGTAGCTTTTAGAAATAAATACCGCAATGTAGATGTTTTATTAATTGATGACATTCAATTCTTAGCCGGCAAAGAAAGGACCCAGGAAGAATTTTTTCATACGTTTAATACCTTATATGACTCTAGTAAACAAATAGTCATTACGAGTGACCGCCCGCCAAAGGATATTCCTACTTTGGAAAGTCGTTTAATTTCTCGATTTGAATGGGGTTTAATTGCGGATATTTATCCTCCTGATTTTGAAACGCGTGTTGCAATTCTAAGAAAAAAAATTGAAAAAGATCAATTAGAAATTCCTAATGAAATTATTGATTTTATTGCAGAAAAAATACCTGCTAATATTAGACAGTTAGAAGGAGCATTAATTAAATTAACTGCTTTTTCTAAATTAACTAAAAATAAGATAACTATGTCTTTAGTTCAAGAATTATTAAAAGATATTATTTCAATCGAGAGAAAAGAAATATCTATTAACATTATTCAAAAAATAACTTCTGAATATTATAGTATTAAAATTAACAATTTAATATCTAAAAAAAGAAATAAAAATATTGTTTTAGCCAGGCAGGTAGCTATTTATCTCTGTCGGGAACTTACTGAACATTCTTTTCCGGAAATTGGCGATAGCTTCGGAGGAAAAGATCATACTACTATTATGCACTCCTATAATAAAATAAAAAATAAAATAAAAACTGATAAAGGACTAAAATCAAGCATTGATAATTTAAATTTAAAAATTAAAAATATATAATAACAAGTTGTTAATAGTACTGTTAAAAAAGTGTGAACAATTTCATGGTTTTTTAATTAAGAAAATATATTGGGGATACTGTTAATATCTTTCAATTTTATTAAGAACATTTTCCTCAGCTTATTAATGATAAGACAAAGATTTTTTTTATCATTTCCCCAGTATTAACAGGACTTACTATTAATACTATTATTTTTCTTTATAAAATATATAAATAGGAGAAGAAAAAATGAAATTTACATGTTCTCAGGAAAGTCTTATTCATGGTATTCAAATAGTACAAAAGGGGATATCTAACAAGATTGGATTACCAATTTATAACGGGATTCTTTTTGAAGTAAATAAAGATAATAAAGTTCATCTATTTGCTACTGATTTAGAAATAGGAATAGATTGTTATATACCTGCACAGGTAATAGAAGATGGTGCAGTAGTAATACCAAATAGGATTATAAGTGAATTGATTAGAAAATTTCCCGAAGGAAATATTGAGGTAGAAAGTAAAGAAAATAATATTACTACCATTAAGGAAAATAATTCAGTATATAAAGTATTAGGATTTTCAGCGGATGAATTTTCTAATTTTCCTGAAATAGAAATTAAATCTAAAATAAAGTTGTCTCAAGAAATTCTTAAAGATACAATTCAAAAAACAATATTTTCTGCTTCAAGAGATGAAAATAGATCTTTTTTAAATGGTGCTTTATTTAAAATAATTAATAATGAAATTGAAGTTGTTACTACTGACAGTCATAGACTTTCCTTAAAAACCATCCCTGCTCCTGAAATAGATGAAAATATAATACAAGAGGGTGAAGTTATTATCCCTTATAGAACTTTATCAGAATTATATAAATTATTAACTGATGAAAAAGAAGTATTTGTGGAAATAAATGTGGGAGAAAAACAAATTGTATTTATATTATTTCCAAATGGTCAGAAAAATAGTATTAGAATATATTCCAGGTTAATTGAAGGTCAATTTCCAAATTACCACCAGATAATGCCAAAATCGTTTAAAACTGAAATAAAAATAAATACCGATGAGTTTAGAAATAAAATGGAAAGAATCTCACTTTTTGTAAGAGAGGACCTGAATACCGTAAAACTGAAAATTGAAAACAAAGAAGATGTTTCTGAAAAAAAATGTGAAATTATTATAAAAGCCTTAAGTCAAAATATTGGAGAAGCCCATGAAACCATTATTTGTTTTAAAAAAGGAAAAGATATTATTATTACCTTTAATTCAAAATATATATTAGATATATTAAAAATAATAAAAACAAAAAATATTGAAATAAAATTTAATGATCCCTTAAATCCTGTTATTATTCATCCCGAGAAAGATAAAAATTATTTATATATCTTAATGCCGGTAAGAACAGATTAATTATTTTTCATACTTTTTCTCCTTTTTCATTTTTTCGCTAGTTTTTTATTAATTCGATATTCGACAAAGTATAATCAATACATACGGAGGGTTAGTATAAAATTTAGTGATAGTTATTTATTACTTATACACCTATCATATATTACTTTTTATTTTCTGTAATATATGATATATTAATTCTTCTTTAAGATTATAGGTTAAATAAATAAAAGCATACAGGATAAAAAATTGTATTTTAATCAGTTAAGATTGGTAAACTATAGAAATTTTATAGACATAAATTTAAATTTTGATCGCAACATAAATATTTTTATTGGAGATAATGCCCAGGGAAAAACCAATATATTAGAAGCCTTAAATTTTATTGTAAAAGGAACTTCTTATAGAACAAATTATGACACACAATTAATAAATTGGGATAATAACTCAACTTACCTTCATGCTTCCATTTATAAAAAAGAAAATAATTATAAAATTAATATTTCACTAGAAAAAAAAGTTGAAAATTTTGATAAAAATAAATTAATTAAAACAATAAAAATAAATCAAAACTTTAAAAAAAAATTACAGCTAAACAAAGAATTTAAAGGAGTGGTTTTTTCCCCGGAACATCTTCAGGTTATTAAAGGATCTCCTTCATTAAGGAGAAAATTTTTAAATGAACAAATATCTCAAATTTACCCTTTATATTATAAGTATCTTCTAAAATACCATCGAATTTTATCTCACCGGAATATTATTTTAAAAAATAATTATGTTAATCGGGAAAAAGAAAAAAACCTCTCTCTTTGGGATTCCCAATTGATAGAATGCGGAACTTTTTTAATTCTAACCAGAACCAGGTTCTTAAAAAAAATCAGTCAGATAGCCGATAAATTCCATAGGGAAATTACTGAAAATCAGGAAACTTTAAATTTAATTTACCAAACCAATGTATACAATAAATGTGAAGAAAAACCCGAAATAATAAAGAAAAAATTTAAAGAAAAGATTGATAAATTTAAAGAAAAAGAATTAAATAGCAGGACAACATTGATTGGTCCGCACAGGGACGATTTCCTGGTTTATATTAATCAGGTTAATGTTGCATTTTATGGGTCTCAAGGACAACAAAGAACCTCAATTCTTACATTAAAACTGGCAGAGTTAGACCTAATTAAAGAAAGAGAAGGAGTATATCCAATTCTTTTTTTAGATGATGTCATGTCAGAATTAGATGAGAAGAGAAGATATTTCTTATTGGATCTAATTATTAATAAAGAAATTCAAACCTTTATTACCAGTATAAGCTTAAATTATTTTAATAAAAATATTTTAGATAAAGGTAAAATATTTAAAATTGAAAAAGGTAAGGCAGTTATTTTATGAAGAAAAAAAACCTGACCCCGATAAAGCATATTTTAGATTCTTTCTTAAAAAAAAATAAATTAGAACAAAAGGTAAAAGGATATCAAACTGTTTATAACTGGGTTGAAGTAGTGGGAAAAAAAATTGCCGGCCATTCTCAACCTATCAAAATCCAGGGACAGACCTTGTTCTTAAAAGTGGAAAGCAATGTCTGGGCTAACGAATTAAGTATTAGAAAAGGGGAGATTATAAAAAAAATTAATTCAAAGGCAGGAGAAGAGATTATTAACGATATTAGATTTAGAATATAACTACATTTCTTTAAAAATATTTCCGATTTACAAGATATTGTTATCAATGTTATTTTGACAAAAACCCTATTATATAGTAAAATTATGATAGAAAATATTAAAATAAAATAATTAATATCCTAAGAAAGTACAGGATATAAACCGTGGCCTTAAGCTGCGGTTTCATTTTGGTAGGAGTTTAGTATCTTGGTAGAAAAGAAAAAAACAAAGACTAAGAAAGAAAATCAATATACTGCCAAACAAATACAAGTTCTGGAAGGGTTGGAAGCAGTTAGAAAAAGACCAGGCATGTATATAGGTAGCACGTCTAGTAGAGGACTACACCATCTACTAGACGAGGTAGTAGATAATAGTATCGATGAGGCAATGGCCGGTTACTGTAAAAAAATTGAAGTAACAATTTATCCTAATAATAGCGTTACAGTTACCGATGATGGCCGAGGAATTCCGGTGGACATACATAAAGAGACAAAACTTCCGGCAGTAACCATAGTGTTGACCAAATTACATGCCGGTGGAAAATTTGGAGGAAGCGGATATCGGGTTACCGGTGGCCTTCACGGAGTAGGTCTTTCGGTTGTAAATGCACTTTCGGAATGGCTGGAAGTGGAAGTAGCAAGAGACTCAAAAATATTTTTTCAGAGATTTGAGAGAGGAAATACTGTAACCGCTTTAAAAAATATCGGAAAATCTTCTCGAACCGGAACTAAAATCACATTTAAGCCCGATCCTGACATTTTTGAAGAGACTAACTATGATTTTGATACTATTACCCATCGTTTAAGAGAAATTGCCTTTTTAAATGCAGGGGTAGAGATTATTTTAAAAGATGAAAGAGAAGAAAAGAAAGAAATTTCTTATAAATATAATGGTGGAATCAGTGAATTTGTTAGTTATTTAAATAAAAATAAGGATGTTATATTTCCCAAACCTATCTGTTTTAAGGGAAAAAAAGAAGATATTGAAGTAGAAGTTGCCTTGCAATATAATGATGGCTATGTGGAGAATGTCCTTTCTTTTGCGAACAATATTAACACTGAAGAAGGGGGCACTCACCTTGCTGGTTTTAAAGCAGCAATAACCAGAGTTATTAACGATTATGCACGTAATAATATTGGATCTAATGGTAAAAAATCCCCTTTAAAAGGGAGCGGAGATAGTAGCCTGTCCGGCAATGATGTAAGAGAAGGATTAACTGCGGTAATCAGTGTAAAACTATTGAATCCTCAATTTGAAGGGCAAACCAAAACTAAATTAGGAAATAGCGAAGTAAGAGGAGCGGTTTCTTATATTGTCAGTGAGGGCTTAAATAATTTTCTCAATGAAAATCCAAATGTGAGTAAAAAAATACTAGCAAAAGCAGTTTCTGCACTAAGTGCCAGAGAAGCCGCAAGAAAGGCCCGGAATTTAGTTCGACAAAAAAATGGCCTTATAGGACTAGGAACTCTTCCTGGAAAATTGGCAGATTGTTCAGAAAAAGATCCTCTTTTTAGAGAAATATTCATCGTTGAGGGAGATTCTGCCGGCGGTTCTGCTAAACAAGGCAGAGATAGAAGATTTCAGGCAATTCTACCTCTAAGAGGAAAAATAATTAATGTTGAAAAAGCCCGCCTACATAAAATATTAGACAATAATGAAATAAAATCTATTATTACTGCTTTGGGAATAAATATTGGTGAAGACTTAGATATGGAAAAATTAAGATATTATAAAATTATTATCATGACTGATGCTGATGTGGACGGAGCTCATATTAAAACATTATTACTTACTTTTTTCTTCCGTTATATGAAGCCTTTGATTGAAAGAGGAAATATCTATATTGCACAACCTCCCTTATTTAAAATTGAATATAATAAAAAAAGCCATTATTTGTTTGATGATAAAGCGTTAGAGGAGAAATTAAAAGAAATTGATGGAAATCCTCGTATTCAAAGATATAAAGGTCTAGGAGAAATGAACCCTGAACAATTATGGGAAACGACCATGAATCCAAAATACAGGGTTTTAAAGAGAATAGAGCTGGAAGACAATATTGAAGCAGAAAACACGTTTACTATTTTAATGGGGGGAAAAGTTGAACCCCGAAAAGAATTTATCTATGAACATAGTTTGGATGTAAAGGATCTGGATATTTAGCAATAGTTATTAGTAAAATTGCCGTTATGAATTTTGTTAGAAAATATTTTTTTTCTCAAATGATTAGAAATAAACAATTAACAAGCCAAACACTAATAACTCTCAGTTAACGACTAAGAAAATCGGAGAAAATCAATTAATGGAAGATAAAGAAAATATAAACCAATCACCAGAAGATGAAAAAGAACAATTTGCAGAAAATGGAAGGAATCTACCGACAGATATTGGAGATGAAGTTAAAGAGGCCTATCTTAGTTATGCCATGAGCGTTATTATAGGAAGAGCTATACCTGATGTCCGTGACGGATTAAAACCGGTACATCGCAGGGCATTATATTCTATGAGTAAAATGGGCAATACTCCCGATAAGCCCTATAAAAAATCTGCTCGGTTGGTAGGGGATATTATAGGAAAATACCATCCTCACGGTGATACGGCCGTATATGATACCATTGTGAGAATGGCTCAGGATTTTTCTTATCGCTATCCTTTGGTCGATGGCCAGGGAAATTTTGGTTCTATTGACGGAGATTGTGCTGCCGCACAAAGATATACCGAAATCCGCATGTCAAAAATTGCAATGGAATTACTTGCTGATATTGATAAAGAGACTGTAAACCTTATCCCGAATTATGACAATTCTCTTCAAGAGCCGGAAGTTTTGCCGTCTAAGATTCCCCATCTCTTAATTAATGGTTCTTCAGGAATTGCTGTGGGAATGGCCACCAATATACCTCCACATAATTTAAATGAGGTTGCAGATGGTGCAATTATGATGATAGAAGATCCGGAAGTTTCTATTCAAAAATTAATGATAGCAATTAAAGGACCGGATTTTCCCACCGGAGCAATTATTTGTGGTAAATCAGGAATAAGAAGTGCTTATGAAACAGGAAAAGGTATTATAAAAATTCAAGCAGCAGTATTTACCGAAGGTGCCGAAAACGGAAGTGGCGGAAGAAAAAAGAGCCCACGTATTATTATTAAAGAGCTTCCCTATCAAGTAAATAAGGCGAATTTAATAGAAAACATTGCGCACCTGGTTCAAGATAAAAAAATCACTGACATTACACAATTAAGAGATGAATCTGATAGAAAAGGGATGCGAGTTGTTATAGAATTGAAGAAAAATGCTAATGTTGATATCGTATTAAATAATCTTTACAAGCATACTCAAATGAAAATTAGCTTTGGGATAAATCTTTTAGCAATCTCTGAAGGTCGTCCTAAAACCTTTAATCTAAAAGAGGCACTAAAGTGTTTCTTAGCTCATCGTAAAGATGTGGTAGAAAGAAGAACCAGGTATGAGCTGAGAAAAGCCAGGGAAAGAGCTCATATTTTAGAAGGGCTAAAGATTGCTTTGTCAAATATTGACGAAGTAGTACAAATTATTAAAAAATCACAAAATGCAAAAGCAGCCCATGCCAAACTTAAAAGTAGATTTAGTTTGAGCGATATTCAAGCACAAGCAATTCTAGATATGAAGTTGCAACGTCTGACGTCCTTGGAAACCGAAAAGATTTTAGAAGAATATTTGGAATTAATAAGAAAAATTGCCTATTTAGAAGATATCTTGCAAAATGAAAAGAAATTGATGCTAATTATTAAGGCTGAATTATTAGAAATGAAAGAAAAACATGGGGACGAAAGAAGAACCGAAATCGTTGAAGATGAAGAAGAATATGATATTGAAGACTTTATTGCCATGGAAGATATTGTAATCACTTATACACGTGGCGGATACTTAAAACGTCTTCCTTTAAGCACTTACCGAAATCAGAGAAGGGGCGGTAAAGGGAAAATTGGCATGACTACCAAATTAGAAGATATTGTTAACCAGGTTTTTGTTACCACCAACCTTCACGATATTTTGTTTTTTACTAACAAAGGTATCGTTCACCGTAGAAGAGCATATAAAATATCTATGGGTGGAAGAACTTCTCGTGGAATAGCAATTGTTAATCTTCTAAAACTTCAAAAAGGAGAATATGTTACCACGCTTATACCAATAGAGGGGAATACCTTATCCGAATCCAAAGAAAATGAAGATAAATTTCTATATATGGCTACTCATAAAGGTAAAATAAAAAAAGTGCATCTTTCTTATTTTTCTAATTTAAGAAATGTAGGCATTATTGCCCTTCGCCTTGTTCCCGGAGATGAATTGGTAAAAGTCAGGCTTGAAAATAACCATAAGAATGTTATCTTAACTTCCCGTTATGGTAAATCGGTCTGTTTTTCCGGGGATCTACTTAGACCTTTGGCAAGAACTGGTATGGGAATTAAAGGAATGACTTTGCAAGGTGAAGATTATATTATAAATATTAGCCTGGTTCCAAAAGACAGTAATGACGACCTGCTTGTAGTTACGGAAAAAGGGTACGCTAAAAGGACAAATATAAAAGCGTTTAGACAGTTTAAAAAACAGGGCGGAAAAGGGATGTACACTATTAAGATAAATGATGAAAAGGGTCTGGTAATAGCGGTTAAGGTAGTTAGGGAAGAAGATGAGATCGTATTAATCAGCCAAAACGGAATTGTAATTCGGGTGCCGGTAAATGAAATCCGCAAAACCGGAAGATATACGCAGGGAGTTAAAATAATGAATCTTTCGCCCGATGACAAAGTAGCTAGCCTTGCCCTGGTATCTAATGAAAATGTTGATTTAAGTGATTTAAGTTAAGATAAATACGTTTTTATTTTTTAATCTGATTTAAATTAAGTTAAATACTCACACCTGTTTAGGTGTGAGTATTTTGTTATTTTGAGAGTGATTAAACTATTATCTTTGTTTTTACATAAAATTAACAAATTAATTTATAGAGAAATTTTGACAAAATTAAGTCCGAGTGCTAAAATTATGAAAATTTCAAAAAATGCCGATGAAAGGAAGAGTAGGCAAGTGATTTGAATGAATAAATTAAATGCCGAAAACCAACCTCGAGGCTTAAGATGAATCTAATAAAAGAGTAAATCTTTTTAAGGGAAAGACCTTTATATCTTAAAAGAGAGTTCTGAAAAATAGAATTTCAGAGAAATAAAGTGGAACCGCGAAATCTTTCGTCTTTATCAATGTGATAAAGTGGAAGGTTTTTTTTATTTTTATATATAGTAAAGGCAAAGGTTGGTGTGTCAATATGAAGAAAAAAGAAATTAATGTTGGGATATTAGGATTAGGTACGGTAGGTAAGGGAGTGCTTGGAATATTACGGCAAAATAAGGAATTTATCAACGAAGGAGTACCCCCTTATAAAATAATTGTAAAAAAAATAGTTGATAAAAATGAAAAGATTGTTCTTGAAAATAAAAACGATTACAAAATTTTAACCGATTCTACCAAAGAAGTTATCAGCGATCCGGACATAGATATTATAGTAGAGACTATCGGAGGTTTTGAACCGTCAAGAAGCATAATCCTTCAAGCATTAAAAACGGGGAAGCATGTCGTTACTGCAAATAAGGAAGTTGTAGCTAAAGCAGGATACGAAATATTATCCCTGGCAAAGAAAAATAAAGTACATTTTCTCTTTGAGGCAAGTGTGGCTAGCGCAATTCCTATCATCGGTGCACTTTCCCGCTCTTTAACTTCTTATCCAATTATGGAGATAGCAGGAATCTTAAATGGTACCACGAACTATATTCTAACTAAAATGAGCGAAGAAGGTAGAGAGTATGGAGAAGTTTTAAAAGAAGCACAGGAAAAAGGTTTTGCAGAAGCAGATCCCGGTAAGGATATTGATGGTCTTGATTCTCTTTATAAAATATTTATTCTCTCCATGATTGCATTTAAGGCGAGGATTAATTTGGATGATATTTACTGTGAAGGAATAAGAAATATTTCTAAGACTGACATAGAATATGCCAGGGAATTAGGATATAAAATTAAGTTATTAGCATTGGCAAAAAACCTGAACCAGGAATTAAATATAAAAGTGCATCCTGCCTTAGTACCTAAAAAACATCGTTTGGCAAGTATTGAAGGAGCGTATAATGGTATTTTAACTAGAGGAAATGGTTTTGGAGATTTAACTTTCTCTGGTCTGGGAGCAGGTGCTTTACCTGCGGGGAGCATGATTGTTAGCGACATAATAGAAATAGTAAAAAATTATGATAATTACAATAGCAAATTCAAATATTTTAAAGAAAAGAAAGTAAAGGATTTTAAACAAACACATTCTTCTTATTATTTAAGAATTAGAGTAAAAGACAGGCCGGGAGTTTTAGCGGAAATTGCAGGTTCATTTACTGAAAAAAAGGTTAGTTTTGCTTCGGTGATCCAGAAAGGCGAAGTAGGAGAAATAGTAGATATAGTCTTTTTAACTCATAAAGCCAAAGAAGGAAATATGCAGGAAGCACTCAAGAAAGTTACCGGATTAAGTTGTGTGGAAAAAATATGCAATGTAATTAGAGTGGTGGAAATTTAAAACAGTATCGAGCATGTGGGATATAGTATAAGAGAAAATACAGCTTTTAATTGCGGGTTGGCATATAACACACAGAGCATAAGCGGGGAATAAATACAACAGTGATGAGTCATTAGTAATAAGAAAAGAGTTAGTTAGTTGGTTGAGAAAATCAAAGAATAAGATGAAGTAAAAAAATATACCCTAATCGGTGAATTGATCTTTATCCTATATTGATTGGCTCTTATATTGATTGGTAAACTGGCAAATTGGTCAAAGGAGAGAATTTATGATAAAAATTAAAGTTCCGTCAACTACGGCTAATTTAGGACCCGGGTTTGATTGTTTTGGAATGGCTTTAAAGCTATATTTATTTCTAGAAATTGAAGAGATAAAACAAGGTTTGATTATTCAGTCACAAGGGGAAGGCGCTTCACAATTTGAAGAAGGTGAGAATAATTTAATCTGGAAAGCTTTTAAACTGGTTTTAGATAGATTCAATAAAGGGAAAGATATTAAGGGATTAAAAATAAAAATCTTAAATCAAATACCGGTAACCAGAGGATTGGGAAGTAGTGCGTCTGCAATAATAGGTGGAATTGTCGCTGCAACCGGACTTTATAACTTGAAACTTTCTTATCAGGAAATATTGGAAATAGCCCTATCTTTAGAGGGGCATATGGATAACATCGTTCCAGCCTTGCTTGGTGGATTCACTCTGGCATATTCTACCGGAAAAGAGCAGGTAAAATGGGCTAAAATAAAAATTCCTGATGATTTACGAGTTGTCGTTGCTATCCCGGATTTTTTCTTAAGTACTGAAAAAATGAGAAAGGTATTGCCCGATAAAATACCTTTATCTGATGCAATATTTAATTTGAGCCGTTCCGCCCTCTTAGTAAAAGCACTGCAAAATTCAGATTGGACATTGTTGGCTGAAGCCATGGAAGACAAGCTTCATCAACCTTTCAGGGCTTCTTTTATACCGGGGATAAAAGAAATGTTCTCTCAAGTTAGAAATACAGGTCACGCCGGCATTGCTTTAAGCGGTTCAGGTCCTACTGTGGTATCTTTGACAAAAAGAGGATCTGAGAAGATAATAAGCCAAATTATGGAAGATACTTTTTTAAAAGCAGGCATTAATTGTCGAGTTTTAGTTTTGGAAGCAGATTTGGAGGGAACTAAAGAAAGTATATAGTATGTAGTATCGAGTATACAGTTAAGAGGATCAGCGTAAAGCGTATAGTAATACAGTAATAAGCGGTAAGTAATAAAAGAAGAGTTAGTTTGTTAGCTAGTTAGCTAGTTAACAAGAACATAGTAATGAGTAACTAGTGATAAGTAATGAGGAAAAGATGCGGGACAAGAAAGAGGAAATTAGGATACAGAATGAAGAAAAGAAAAAGAAAAGAGGGAGTAGATGGGAATACAGAACATTTATCGCCCGCATGTATGGATTTGTTTAGACTATGTGATCGGTAAACGGGAAAACCGGTAAATTAAATAGACCTATTACTAAATTAAATTGTCTTGTATTTTTTTCTTTATTTTTTCTTCACTAAATACTAACGACTAAATACTATTTTAATTGGAGAATTGGTCAACTGGCTAACTGGCCAACTGAATTATCTGATCTTTTCTTAATTGGAGAATTGGTTAATCGGAGAATTGGTTAATTAATTAGAGGAGTGAAATTTTTACTAATGAATGAAATTATAGTACAAAAATATGGAGGAAGTTCTGTTTCCAAC
>Ga0207996_1001589_pt1 | contig 15342 bp, 11 predicted proteins | sample AntAceMetag02UKG_FD_184773 | JGI IMG/M metagenome (GOLD analysis project Ga0207996, IMG submission 184773) | Saline lake microbial communities from Ace Lake, Antarctica - Antarctic Ace Lake Metagenome 02UKG (SPAdes) (version 2) | ecosystem: Environmental > Aquatic > Non-marine Saline and... | reverse complement strand
CCGATCTTCAAGATCAAGAATGATCCCCGGGTCAGCCGGGTGGGAAGATTTTTGAGGCGCTACAGCCTGGATGAGCTTCCTCAGCTCTGGAATGTGCTGATCGGGGATATGAGCTTGGTCGGTCCCCGTCCGCCGACCCCGAATGAAGTGGTTAAATATGAAGACTGGCAGCTGAAGCGGTTGGAGATCCGTCCGGGACTGACCTGCCTCTGGCAGGTGAGCGGAAGGAGCAATCTCACCTTCCGTGAATGGATGAAACTTGACCTCTTCTACATAGAGAACTGGTCATTCTGGCTCGATATCAAGATAATCCTCCGGACCATTGTGGTTGTTTTTAAGGGAGAAGGGGCGTACTGAAGTGAGTTATAAGTTAAAAGTGCCTAAAGTTATAAGTTAGCGCTTGAAGTATTTATGGTTAAAATAATTCGTAAGCTTGAAAGAAATAGAATTGGCGGATTGCTCATTGACATTGATCACCCCTCTGCATATATTACCGGTATATGTGCAGTGGGGTATAAGATATGAATATTAAATTCTATAACAGGTTTCTCCGGACTTCTCTGGTTTTTGATGAGGGGGATCACGTCAAATCGGCTGGCCGTAAGAAGGTAGTATTACTCTTTGGGGCCAGGCAGACAGGAAAATCAACCCTCTTAAAACACTGTATAAGATCAGGGCGAACTACATTTATCATCAATCTGCAGGATCGGCGGGAGAGACGGCGTTATGAAACGGATATCGGTTTGCTGGCGAGGGAGCTTGAGGCGGAGAATAATATTGATACCGTATTGATCGATGAGATTCAAAAAGTTCCCGAACTTCTTGATGATATTCAATATATCTATGATAAGGATCCCAATCGTTTCAGGTTTTTTCTTAGCGGTAGTTCAGCCCGTCAATTGAAACGCCGGTCAGCCAATCTGTTGCCGGGCCGGGTTCACAGTCTTCTTCTCTCGCCGGTATTACAGGCGGAACAGAGGAAATGTGAATTGTTGCCGCTCCGCATGGGCAGGGGGGATAAATTTCCCGTTAGAACTCTCAATGATTATTTGATCTATGGCAATTTGCCGGGAATTTATCAGGAGAACAAGGCATCCTGGTCGGAGACCTTAGCCGCGTATATCGAGTTGTATGTTGAGAACGAAATCCGCCAGGAAAATATTGTTCATGATATGGGGGCTTTTCTGAGGTTTCTCCGTATCGCCGCCCTGGAATCAGGACAACATGTAAACTATACAAAACTGGCTGACGCAGTTGGTGTGGCTGGTAATACGCTAAGGAACTTTTGTCAGGTTCTTGAAGATACATATATCGGGATTCGGATTCTACCGTTTGCCCGAAGCCGTAAAAGAATTATTACAGCCCCCAGATTTCTGATCTTCGACTTGGGAGTACGCCATCTCCTGGCTGAATTGCCCTTAAACGATACACTGGTATCCCTGGATCCGGGACATCTTTTTGAGCAATGGGTTATGACTGAATTATATTATCGATGCCGCTATGCCGGCAGGGGATATCGGATCTCAACCTGGAAGACAGTGACCGGAGCGGAAGTAGATATTATCCTTGAGACGCCCGAAACATTAATCCTATTGAAGTCAAATGGACGAAAAGGCCATCCCGTCAGGATATACGGCATATCGAAACATTTTTAGATCTGAATTCGAAGCGAAGCAAAAAAGGTTATCTTATCTGTCGTTGTCCTCGAAGACAGAAACTGAGTGAACGGGTGACCGCTCTACCCTGGAACAGATTCTAACCGTCAAGGGTAATCCCCACCACGTCTTTCTCTGTAACAGAGAAAGATTTGTATTATGTTATCTCTGAAAAAGAGATAGATGCGGGCTTTATTGTCGGCTAACTCAATCCAACAGAAATAATTTGACTCACTATATTGGTATGTTATATTAACCCTGCTAAAAGTACATGTAATAATAGTGGGGTTGTTTGTGAGGGATAAAGTTAGCAAAATAAATGAACTGGAAAGATCCGGGGCCAAATTGCCTCGCCGGGTAGTTCCTCGTCAGATTGAACAGGATATCCTCCCCTGGCTGAAGCGGGAGGAGATCATTGTTATTACCGGCGCCCGTCAGATCGGGAAAAGCGTTCTTCTATATAGATTGATCTATAATCAATTATTGCCCAAAACCAGCAATGTTTTTTATTTTAACCTTGATGTTCCCGGACAGATCGACTTCTTTGACGATCCCGGCCGCCTGGTGGAACTAATAAATCGATCAAAAAGCAGAACGTATATATTTATAGACGAAATACAGCGTCTGAAAGAACCGGGAATGTTCTTAAAAGGGCTCTATGATCTACATCTCTCCGTCAAGTTCATCGTTTCCGGCTCCAGCACGCTGGAGATTAAAAGCAAAGTCCAGGAGGCCTTAACCGGCCGGAAAATAGTTTTTCATCTTCAACCATTCAATCTGTTAGAGCTTTCTCAAGCCCTCTTTCCCGGAGAGGAACCGGAACAAACTTTAACGAGCGAGAATAAGTATAATCTGGTTCTGGATCATTATTTCAGATATGGCGGATATCCCGCTGTAGCGCTTGCCGGAGATAGGAAGATAAAACTCCGACTTATAGAAGAAATCTTCCGTAGTTATCTGGAAAAAGAAATAAAGACCTTTTTGAAAGTTGAAAATGAGACTGCGTTTATTAACTTGGTTAAAGTTCTCGCTTCCCAGGTAGGGAGTCTCATCAATAAGCATGAGTTATCTTCTACTCTGGGGATTCATAAGAATACACTCGATAAGTATCTTTTCTATTTAGAGCAAACTTTTGTTCTGGATTTTGTTCGTCCTTTCTTCAAAAATCCCCGAAAGGAGTTAGTTAAAAGCCCTAAAGTCTATTTTCGAGATCTTGGATTGCGAAATTTTGCTATCGCTAATTTCAGTGACTTTAGATATCGACCGGATCGGGGTGCGATTTTTGAAAATTTAGTTTACCTGTTATTGAGTGAAGAACGGTCATTCTCTTCCCGGGTAAACTTTTGGCGCACCAAGTCGGGCGCGGAAGTAGATTTTATTTTGATGAAGGGAATGAATCCGGTGCCATTTGAAGCGAAGGCGAGTGAGCTAAAAGAGTTCAAAATCGGCAGATCTTTGAGAAGCTTTATCGAAAAGTATCGGCCGGAAGTAGCATACTGTGTTAATTTATCGCTTAAAGGAGATCGAGAGTTCGAGAAAACAAAGGTATATTTTATTTCACCAGCCCAATTTCTGACAACAAAAATGGATATCTAGTTTTTTGAACCCAAAACGTTGAAAAATACCTTTTAGAGTATCTTAACTGTCGTTCTCCTCGAAGACCGAGACTGGGTGATCGGATAACCGCTCTTCCAGGGAACGTATTTTACCGTAGGGAAGATAAGAAATTATGAAAAATATATTATTAAGCTGTCTTTTAACGACATTCATCGTAATCCCGCCGGTAATGGCGGAAGATTTTAATGGGGATGGAACGGGAGATGTGGCTATCTTTCGGGCTTCCCTCGGGTTGTGGTCGGTCCGGGACGTGAGCCGGTTTTATTTCGGCGGTCCGGGTGATTATCCGATCCCCCTTAACTACAATAGTTCTTCAACTTCGGTCGCCGCTATCTTCCGGTCCTCCAGCGGTCTCTGGGCCGTCCGGGGCGGACCGCGGATTTATTACGGAGGTTCACAGGATCATCCGCTGGCCGGAGATTTTGACGGGGATGGTCTCGACGAGATCGGGATCTTTCGGTCAGCCTCCGGCCTCTGGGCGATCCGGGGTTATACCAGAATGTATTTCGGTTCTCCCGGAGATACTCCGGTCCCCGGAGATTACAACGGGGACGGCACCGCCGAAGCCGGCATCTTCCGGCCCGGCAGCGGCCTCTGGGCGCTCCGCGGCGGGGCCCGTTCCTACTTCGGAGGTTCCTCCGACCTCCCGGTTCCGGCCGATTATAATGGAGATGAAGTAGATGATATGGGAATATTCCGGAGTGGTTCCGGCCTATGGGCGATCCGGGGAGTTACCCGGTCTTATTTCGGAGCTTCCGGAGATATCCCCCAGCCCTTCAATATTAATGGTGATGGATCCGATAAGATAGCTCTCTTCCGTCCGAATTCCGGGTTGTGGGCGATCAAGGGTACCTCCCGGATCTATTACGGCCGGCCGGGAGATTTTCCGGTGACTTCTCACCGGTATTGGTCCATGCCGGAACTGCCGTTGTTCGGGATTGAGGTAATGTCTCCGTATTGCGATGATACCCATTTTGATAAGTTAATCCAGGCGGGAGCAAATACCACCCGATATGGTTATCTGAGCTGGGCCCGGATGGAGCCGAGCAACACTACCCCGGATAACTATAATTGGGAGATATATGATGAGCTTATGGCTGACTACGGAGATAGAGACCTCAGCCTAATTTTGATTATCGCCGATATCCCGTCGTGGGCCGGACCGATTAGATCCGGCCCGTTCAATGATGACGCTCGGGATGATTTTGCCGAATTTGTCGGCGCGGTCGTGAACCGCTACAGTCGTCCGCCCTATAATATTAAATACTGGGAGCTCTTTAATGAGCCGGATGGTACCGATCCAAAATATGGGGCCACGATAAATACCTGGGGGTATTATGGTGAAAAATATGCTCTGATGCTGAAAGAGGTTTATCCGGCGGTCAAAGCAGCTGATCCTTCAGCGCAGGTGGTTATGGGAGGACTGGCCTATGATAATTTCGTCAACGGTGACAGCGGGAATTTTTATCAGAGGTTTATTAATGATGTAATCGAGAATGGCGGTGCGGATTACTTCGATATCCTAAATTTTCATTATTATTACTTTGCCCGGGAAGCTTGGGGGGGGAGCATCATCGGCAAAATTAACGCCCTCAAAGCCGTGCTGGCCGGATACGGAGTCAGCAAGTCCATGATCTGCACCGAGGTTGGTATACGGGGTGATGATGATAATCTTGCTTTACAGGCACGGTATGTCCCCAAAGTATTTTCCCGGGGTCTCTCCTCAGGTCTGGAGACCGTACTATGGTTTCCTCTCTCGACCGAAGAAGGGCGTACATTTGACGGGGGTCTGCTGAGGGAGGAAGACCTCTCGAATCCCAAGCCCGCTTATATCTCCTATCAGACTATGACCTCCGAACTGGGTGATTATATATACAGTGCGGTAGTTGTAACCGGTGACCTGAATCTGGAAGGTTACGAATTCCTATCCGCCGCGACCGGAAAGAGCAAAGAGGTGGTCTGGGCGCAGGAGGATACTTCCGGATTCATGACATTTCCCTATGAGAGTATCCGGGTGGTAACGATAGACGGGACGGAGTATTTTATTACCGACGGCGGCGCCGGGGACTCCGACGGCATCAATAATGGTCAGGTGAAGATTCCGATTTCATCAAGCCCGTTTTACGTGGAGTCGTGGTAAGCTGAAGTATGACTGAGAACCAAGTTCGCTAACCGGCGGCTTCGGAATTTTCAGCCGGAGGCTCTTGTCCGCCTCTGGAGGAGATGCGCCTCTGGAGCACAATAATTGGCACCCGATTAACCTGGCAATTTTTGAGCACCTGATTAACCTGATTTTAAAAGAGACCCTGCCAAGTGCCTCTGGCCCGGCGGGATAAAAATCAGTGAAATCAGGTGCTAATAAAAGGGTCCGGGGTTGGGAAAAAACAATAATTAATCTGGGGCAAAATGGTTACGAAGCTAAGTCCCTGCTTCGGAATTTCAACAACATCAGACCGCAAAGACAGAAAGATAGACAATTCACCGCAGAGACGCAGAGAACACAGAGAAAGACAAAAAACCCTACACTATATAATTGGGGTATTACTTTTTCGTGTTACCGGAATAAAATGGTCTTGATAATATCCTCTATTTTTTCTCTGCGCTTTCTGCGTCTCTGCGGTTCAAATAAGTTGCGAAGCTAAGTTCTCTCTTCTATCTTAATGAAGGCAAAGAAAAAGTTTTATGCCGCGATAATCCTTGTCGTATTAATTGTCCTTCTCTTGATCAGTTATCTCTTCTATATTCCCCCCCTGCTCGGGGAACGGGGATATAATATTCCCGGTTGGATTTATAACTTCTTTGCTTATGTCTATTATTCCAGCCGGATGGAGTGGTTAGAGAATGATGGTGAGTTTCAAGCAGGTCGTCGGTTGAAGGCTCTGGCTGCCTGGCACCAGCCCGATCGGATGGGAGAACTGCTGGGGCTTCCGCCGGATAATCTATTTCAATTGGGTCGGGAGTACGCCGGGTTGGGTCTTGATGAAGAAGCTTGCCTGCTGTTCCAAGCAGCCTTTCCTATGGCCCTCCCGAATGAGGGGAAGTCCATGGAGATAATCTCTTACCTGGCGATGCTCGGGGATTGGTATGGGACAGTGCTAACGGCGAAAGAACTTTTGGAGGTAAGTCCGGAATCGTCAGCGGCAAATTACTGGTATGGGAGAGCCTTACTCGAAACCGGGGGATCGGTTACAGCTATCGCCTTCTTAGAAAAGTCTTATAAATTAGATAAATCCCTGGTCGATGCACTTTATCAGAGCGGAAGGGCGAACGAACAAGCGGGCAAGATTAGCGAAGCATTACGCCTTTATAATGAAGTTACCGCATTTATGCCAAATCATTTAGAAGCCTGGAGAGCATTAAAACTGATTTATGAAGAAACAGGAGAAAAGCAAAAAGCGCAATTCGCTAATTTGAAGTGTAAGGAATTAACTCCAGAGATTCCCTGTTCCGTAAAATTTGATAATCAACTGATATTTTTGGGCTATAATAAACTTCGGCGAGAAGTCTCCATCAAAGATGAATTATCTTTAGATCTCTATCTCCAGAATTGGCAGCCGCGATCTATTGAAATTCAACCGGTAGTTATCTTTTTTTCCAAAAATATTCCCTATAGAGTAAGCAAAACAGGAACAGCATGTTTTATTAAATCAAATGGGGCAGTGATTAAACAGAAGTTAAATCTGAAAACCCCCGTATTTTCAGTACCCGGGCATTACATCATAGAAGATGTAGAGTTTGAAATTCCGGAAAATGAATGTAACATAAAAAAGATTTCAGATGTTAACCAATTCAGCCAGAGTGAAATGAATGTGGCACCGGCTTGGAGCCAATCAAAACCGCAAGAAAAGTTAGTGAAACAACATTTTGGAGTAAAAGCAAGTGCAGTGGGAAAAAAGGCTTTCTTGAGCACTGGCCTTGAACTTGATCTTAAGATCGAAAATTCTGAAAAAATAAAAGCTTTGGGTTTAATTTCTTTTGGACGAATCAATCCGACGACTCCTCAGGGAAGATTAATAGCTCAAATCATAGTTAAGACCAGGAAAAACGGGGAAGTGGTTTTTCCCGTCAGAGCTGGAGAGGAAACAGCTTTATGCTGGTGGGAAGTAATATCACCTCTCCAGATTAAGCATAAAAAGGCGTCAATCTTTCGCAGTTGGCCGGTTAGTCAAGGCGACAAAAGAAAAGCTCATGAATACTACGCTATTTTCCATTTCAATCGGCCAGTAACAATTGAATCAATGCGCCTAAAATATGATGCACCTCAAGGAGCTCTATATATCTCGGATATAATTATGATACCATCGGATGATGATGCGGATTAATCCATTATCGCCCGCAAGTATGAATCAAAACATGAATTAAGGAGAGAGAAATAATGAAAGAGGATGAAATATATTTAAAGGATATAGCGCAAGCTCTTTATCTGCGGAAGTGGACGATTATAATAGGTACGCTAATTATTATAATAATTTCTGGAGTGATAAGCTATTTATTGCCTCCAACCTATGAATCTTCGACTATGTTGGAAATCGGCAAGATTTATATGCCCCTCAATTCGGTTAAAGAAGGTGAGGAATTATTGGAGGAACCGAAGCTTATGGAAGAAATAATTAATAGCGGAGCATTACTGAACAAGGTCAGTAATGATTTGCGAGGAGATTTACAGTCTGGTGAAAAAATTATAGCTCATATGGAAGCGGAGACCTTTGAAGGAGGAAAGCTTCCTTTAATAGAAATCAATTGTGAAACGCGGGACCCTCGGGATGCGTTTGAATTTCTTACTGGTGTAATAAAACTATTTGTTGATCAGCACCACCGGAAATATGAATCAAATCAGAAAGCACTGAATATTTTAATCGAAAATCAGCTGGGAAAAATTAAAACAACGGAAAAAACAATCAATGCCAAAATCCAACACCTGGATGAAATTCAAAAGATCCTGAATGATGGGAAGCAAAGCATCGACGAGTTCAAAAATGATCTGAGGAAGTTACAATCTTCACCAATCGCACCGGTGGAATTACTATTTTTTCAATCATCCTCTTTGAATGAAGGCACATTTATTGCTCAGTTGAACCAGGTTCAGGCTGATTTGCAGGTGTCAATCGAGAAAAATCAAGCAGATATTATTGCTTACCGGAATTTAATAGTAAATATAGAAAGACGAATTAGCCTTTCGAAGATGACCCGGGTCATTAAGCCAGTAAAAATCCCGGAATTTCCTATAAAGCCTATCAAGATATTAATTATTATAAGTGGGGCTATTATAGGTTTTGTTTGTATGATTTCCTTCGTATTTCTCCGTGGTGCTCTAACACGAAAAGATCAGTGAGATAGTGTAGTATTAGAAATATTATGAATATATTTTATATCGCATTTATGGATTTAGAGAAATCGGGACCTAAAAGTCATATTCTGGAAATAATCAAATGGTGGGAGAAAGCCGGTCATGTAATAACTCTGTTTGTCCCGAGACTTTCCCAACCAACCGCGCCAAAAAAAAATTCCAATACTATATTTATCCCTACAGTAGATATTTCTAGTATTAAAATAATAATATACCAGATTATGCTGGTATTTTATCTCTGTGCGTATTTTTTTAAAAACAATAGGAAGTTAGAATTAATTTATGACCGGTTATACATCCTACCTATTGTCCCCATATTATTTGCGAGAATATTCAGAATTAATCATGTGATTGAATTAAATGGTGTTATTAGAGAAGAGATGGCAATGAACAATAATTCTAAAGTACAGATTGCTATCTCAACACTATTGCAAAGATTTAATTACAGATATACTGATAAAATAATATGCGTTACTGAAGGGATTAAAAGAGACTTAATTGATTATTTCAAGGTTGACGAGAAAAAAATTCATGTTGTTTCCAATGGCGTTGATACGAATATGTTCAGACCAGTTTCATCCGATTTTGTTCTTCGAAAATATGGAATAAAAAAAAATCAATTGTTAGTGGGTTTTGTTGGAGTATTTTTTAAATGGCAAGGATTAAATAATCTGATTAATAGTATTCCTCTTGTTATTGATAAATATCAAAATGTTAAATTCATAATCGTTGGAGATGGGAAGGAGTATAACAATTTAATAAACTTATCCAGAAGATTGGGAGTTAAAAATAAAGTTGTATTTACGGGAAATGTTTCTCATGACGAGATACCATATTACATAAATAGCTTTGATATTTGTGTTGCTCCTTTTACTCGTGGTAGGAATGTAAAAACAGGTCTATCTCCAATTAAATTATATGAATATTTATCCTGTGGTAAGCCAGTTGTGGTTAGCGATATCCCGGGATTAAAAGAGTGCGTGGATACGGGTAATTGCGGTGTTGTGGTAGAACCGGATAATTCCGTGGAATTGAGCAAAGCAATATATCGCTTGCTTATTGATACTAAATTAAGAAAAAAAATGGGCAAAAATGCCAGAAAATTAGCTGAGCATAATTATAGTTGGGAGCGGATTGCGCGACGAGTTATGCGAGTAATTGGGTTGCGATGAAAAGAACTCACAATCTATCCGAATTCAATAGCAGGAATTTTAGTGGATTATTATTTAATGTCTTCATTGGCTATATCGTCTGGGGGATAGTTGCGACATTATTAGTTTTTCTTCCTTTTCAATTTAGGATATACAAGAGTTTTGACTTGCCTCACATGTTTCTCTGGGGAGATGAATTATTCTGCGTAATCGCGTTCTCTATTTTTTATGTCATCTTGATATATACGGGGCACCTTAAAAAAGATATAGCTCAAATAATCTTTGTACTGTTAGTGATAGCTACTATAGGAATAATTTCAGGCCTGCTTAATAATAATAATTTTGCAATAACTACCCAGGGCATTTTTTCATATATAAAAAATTTTATGTTTATTCCAATTTTCGGATTATTTCTAATCAATAAAAGGAGATATCGGTACCTGTATAACCTATTACATAATATTGCTTTGTTATTATGTTTTGTGGGGATATTCCAAGAAATAGTATATTTCTTTGGTGTTCCTCTTGAGGGAGAAGTGAGATTCGGTATTTTGCGGGTAGCATCTTTAATGGGTCATCCTAATGAGTTTGGTCTCTATTCCTTGTTGTTTTTCATCCTTGATTATAGTTTGGTTAGAAAGTACCGCTGGCAAAATATAGTATTTAGTATTGGCGTTTTGCTTTCATGTTCGCGGATGGTCTGGTTAGCTTATTTTGTTTCATATATTTATTTGTTATTTCACATAAATAAGAAGAGGGTAGTTATATATTTTGTTATTTTAATATGCATACTGGGAATAGCCTTCCCTACATTCTATAAAATATCCCGAAGAGATTTTATTGATCCCGAGAATAATTATCGGGGATATTGCTTGAGTAAAGCATTGGAAATATGCAAAGATTATCCAGTTTTTGGTGTCGGGCCCGGGATGTTCGGAGGTGAAATATCAGTTATATTTAAAAGTCCGGTCTATCGGAAATATCATTTCACAGCAAGATGGTATGAGTATGGTCTGGCTAAATTTCATAGTCTTGATCAATTTTGGCCTCAATTAATTGGGGAAATTGGTATTCTGGGGGTATTAGCCTTTGTTTTATTGCTGGTTTTGCTCTGGCGAAAAGCGAAAAAAGCTTCTGTTTTTTCTGGAGATCAATTCAAAAAAAGCATTTTATTAGGATATTCCGCTATACCTATTGTTTTAATAATATACCTGTATGGAAGCGGTTTGAATATTGGTTCATTCATAATAACTTATAGTATTTTGTTTGGGATGTGCCTCGGTGTAAAAGATGAAAATTTTACTGATTAATAAATTTTTGTATATGAAAGGAGGAGATGCAGTCAGTACTATCGCTACCGGTAATCTCCTCAGGAATCATGGTCACCAAGTATCATTCTGGGGTATGGAGCATCCTAAAAATCCGCCTTACCCGTACCGGCATCTTTTTATTCCCTATTTAGATTTTAATCAGCCGGGAGGAGCAGTGCATCAACTGAGTCTCGCATTTAATATCTTATATTCAATGGAGGCAAAAAGAAAAATAAGAAAATTGATTGAGATTGATAAGCCCGATATTGTTCACCTAAATAATTTTGCGCATCAAATTTCTCCATCTATTTTAGACGTGTTTGATGAACACCGGATACCAGTAGTTATGACTATGCGTGACTATAAGTTGGTTTGTCCATCTTACTCCATGCTCGGGCCGGACGGAAAACAATGCGAAAAATGCAAGAACGGGAAATTTTATTGGTGTTTTTTAACTAAATGCGTAAAGGGCTCCTATGCTAAAAGCCTGTTAAATACCCTGGAAATGTATTTTCATCGTTCGATTCACATATATGATAAAATAGATATATTTATTTCTCCCAGCGAATTTTTAAAGAAAAAAGTCAAAGAAATGGGATTTAAAAAAGAAGTAGTTTGTCTGCCCAATTTCATCGAGATTAACGAATTCATTCCCCAATTTGCTCCCCGGGGAAATCGTTTCGTTTATTTCGGCCGTTTATCACGAGAAAAAGGAATATTCACGCTGATAGAAGCGATGAAAGGTTTAAAATGTGATTTGGCTATCATCGGGGAAGGCCCTATCAAAGGAAGTTTGATGGCTAAAGTTGAAAAGGAAGGTTTAGATAACATTTGTTTTCCAGGTTATAAAACCGGTCTTAATCTGCACGCTGAAATTAAAAATTCCATTGCTGCAATCCTTCCCTCCGAGTGTTATGAAAATAACCCCAGGACCGTAATGGAGTCTTTTGCTTTAGGGAAACCTGTTATTGGTTCTAGAATTGGGGGTATACCCGAACTTGTCATTGATGGGGAGACAGGCCTAACTTATAACCCAGGGGACGCAGGTGATTTACGTTCCAAAATTGAGTTATTATTGGGAGATGCTGCTTTAGTAATTAAAATGGGCAAGAGAGCAAGAAAGTTTGTGGAGGATAATTTAAATCCGGGAAAACACTACAATGAGTTGATCGAAGTCTATCAGCAAGCCATGGAGAAATCAAATTGGAAGCGGCGATAATCACAACCTACCGGTGTAACTGCCGGTGCGTGATGTGTAATATCTGGAAGGAACCTACATCTCTCGCGGAAGAGTTCAGACCGGAGATACTGGATAAACTCCCAGCACTGGATTTTGCTAATATAACCGGGGGGGAGCCTTTTCTCCGGGAAGATCTCGGAGAGATTGTCCGGATATTAAAGACCAAAGCCCGCCGGATCGTTATCAGCACCAACGGCTATTTTACCGAGAAGATAATCAGTCTGGTCGGAGAAGTTGGGGATATCGGTATCAGGATCAGTATCGAGGGATTACCGGCCGCTAATGATGAACTAAGGGGGATCAAAGAAGGTTTTGATCACGGCCTGAGAACGCTCCTGGAGCTGCAACGGATGGGACTGAAAGATATCGGATTCGGGATTACCGTCTCCGATCGCAACGCTCGGGATATGCTGGAACTCTACCAGTTGGCCAAAGCTATGAACGTGGAGTTTGCTACCGCGGCGCTCCATAACTCCTACTATTTTCATAAGTCCGATAATATTATCCGGGACAAAGAGGCGGTAATTGAGTGTTTTCAGGAATTAATCGAGGAGTTGCTCCGGACCAATAAACCCAAGAACTGGTTCCGGGCCTATTTTAACTATGGTCTGATTAATTACATCAGGGGCAATCCCCGGCTGCTTCCCTGTGGTGCCGGGGAAGATATGTTCTTTCTCGACCCTTTTGGAGAGATTCGTCCCTGCAATGGTATGGATGAAGCTTCCGCGGAGACCAGTATGGGGAATCTTAATGAAGAGTCATTCGAAGAAATCTGGGAGAGCGAGCGGGCCGGTCGGGTAAAAGCCAGGGCAAGAAACTGTCCCAAGAACTGCTGGATGATCGGGACGGCCTCCCCGGCGATCAAGAAACATTTGGCCGGCCCACTCAGGTGGGTAATAAAGCATAAATACAAATCGTTGTTTAATGGATAGTAGAAAGTGGGCAGTTTATTGGTGTTGTTCGATATTTGTCATTGGGATTTTTTACCACGAGATGATCGAAGATCATGCACGCAAAGTAGCTTTGCTCCCGCGGGATCCTTGATTTTTCGGGGCGAGGTTCCTTATTAAGTTTTCGTTATTTGTATTAATATTATCCAGTTCAGCTTTAAAGATAATGTCTGACAATAAGATAAAGATTTTCGTTCTTGGTCTTCGCGGTTTTCCCGATGTGCCAGGCGGGGTGGAGACCCACTGCGAGCAGCTATATCCCCGCCTGGTTAAATTAGGATGCGAGGTGACGGTCATAACCCGCGCCCAGTATATTTCCAGGGAAAGGCGATGTGCTGAATGGAAAGGTGTAAAGTTCATCCACCTTTTCGCGTGGAAGAACCAGTACTTAGAGGCGATCACCCATACTTTCTGCGGTCTTTTTATAGCCGCTTTTCATCGTCCTGATATTGTTCATTTTCATGCCATCGGTCCCTCGGTCGTTGCCCCCATGGCTAAAATATTTGACTTGAGAGTAGTGGTAACCAACCATGGCCCGGATTATCTCCGTCAGAAATGGGGCAAGCTGTCCCGGTTCATGCTCTCCCTTGGAGAGACGATGGGAACCCGGTTCGCCGATCGGGTGATAGTTATCTCATCCGGTATTAAAGAGATGTTGGAGAAGAATTATGGCCGAAAAGATCTCCAATTGATACCGAATGGTGTGGTTATTACCGAACTGGTCCCTCCCGGCGAAGTTCTCCGGCAATTTGGTCTCCAGCCGGGGAAATACGTCTTTTCGGCCTGCCGCTTTGTCCCCGAAAAGGGATTGGTGGACCTGATCGCCGCTTATCAGAGATTAGATAATCCGGAATTCAACCTGGTCCTGGCCGGGGACACCGATCATGAAAATGATACCAGTCGGGACATAAAGGCGGCGGCGTCCCGGGATGAAAGAATAGTCCTGCCCGGCTTTCTATCTGGCCAGTCACTGAGGGAACTATTCTCCAACGCTGGATTGTTTGTCCTACCTTCTTACCATGAAGGTCTCCCGATCGCTCTCCTGGAGGCAATGAGTTATCAGCTACCGGTTCTGGTTAGCGATATTGCGCCCAATAAGGAAGTCACTTTGCCGAAAGATAGATACTTTCCGGTAGGTGATATAGGAAGATTATCCGAACGGATAGACAAATTATTTGCTAAAGGGATATCCGAAGAAGAGAAGATGGCTCAAAAAGAAATGCTGAGTCGGGATTACAACTGGGAACGAATAGCTGAGAGTACGTATAAATTATATAAAGAAGTACTGGCTTAGGAGCAGGCGATTGATGTAAATGAATAAGCCCCTGTTGTTAGTTGTGGACCTCCTCCCCGAAAAAAGGAAAGAAAGTTTAACAATTCCCGGACCAAGATTTATCTCATAATGGCTTTTAGATAGATCTGACTCGAAAAGCCTCATGGGACTCCCCCCCTGAGGCCCGCCTTTGGGTAGGCACATGAAAATTCACTTCTCAGTAGCGCCTGTCCGGCGATCGTCCCGGTGAATACCAAGTTCTCTGGATATCCGCCTCTGTGACCAGCCACGGTCATATAGAGTTATTATTGAATTTGTTACAGCCACTTTGATATAATTCCCCATGAGTAGAGCCTCCTTTTTTAAGGAGGGATTCTACCCTGTTATTGAGGTTTTCAAAGTGGCCTATTTTGAACCGTTCTTTAGTGGCCTATTTTAAGTGACCGCTGACAATGAGCTCCTTTATTATAATACTGTTATGACTTTTCGGCCAGACACTAATTATTCAAAACGACAGACATATTTGGTATTGGGGTTGATACTAATCGTGGGTGCGTTATTTCGTATATATTTCGGTCGCGGGTTATCTTATGCAGATGATTTTGCTTATGTTAAGTGTGCTTTTAGGTTAAATGATGTTGGAATACGTGCCTATTTATCGTCGATGTCCAATTATTATGATGGACGTACAGCTATTGTTTTCCCATTGGCCCTTTTTATTAAGATTTTTGGCGCTAAAGAAATAGTTCTCCTAAGTGTACCACTATTATTTTCTTTAGGTGCCATTCTTTGCGCCTTT
>Ga0207996_1001587_pt1 | contig 15348 bp, 12 predicted proteins | sample AntAceMetag02UKG_FD_184773 | JGI IMG/M metagenome (GOLD analysis project Ga0207996, IMG submission 184773) | Saline lake microbial communities from Ace Lake, Antarctica - Antarctic Ace Lake Metagenome 02UKG (SPAdes) (version 2) | ecosystem: Environmental > Aquatic > Non-marine Saline and... | reverse complement strand
CCCTTCTCGAATGCAGAAAGTTTGTCCTCCCGGACGTTCAGGAGCAGGTATATTTTTTCAGGAATTTGGATAGAGAGCAGCGGATAACCGGCACCCATCACCTCACCCGGATTGGCAATACGGCTGCACACTTCACCAGACACAGGAGCAATGACTTCCAGTTCTTCATGATACGCAAGCGCTTCCTTATATACATTATGGGCTTCGACATATTCGCCTTTTGCTGCTTCGATATCTTCAATTCGTGCGCCCTGTAGAGCCATATCATACATAGCTTTTGCTGCGTTCATTTGGTCTTCTGCAGCATTATACTTGAACTCAATTTCATCCATTTCCTGCTGGGAGATGATGCTGTCTGCATAAAGCACAGTGAAGCGAAGATAGGTTTTTTTTGCAAAATCGAACTGGCTTTTTGCCATTTCATACTGATTTTTAGCCGCAGTTTTTTCCTGTTCCCGCGCACCCGTTTCAGCTTTTTCCACAAGCGCTTGAGCTGCCTGCAATACACCCTGTGCTTGCCCGAGCTTGGCATTCATAATATTGGGCTGGATCGTTGCAAGAAGCTGTCCTTTTGCGACCACATCTCCCCTATCCACAAAGATTGAATCGATACGGCCGGGGATTTCAGAGGCAACATCTATGACAGTGGTTTCAAACGTGCCGGTGAAAACTTCCTTAACCCCGGAGCAGGAATGCATCAGAAGAAAAAGGATAGCAATAACTATCAAAATCAAAGGAATGAGCAAAAGCAGATTTTTATTATTCATATAATTCTCCGAAAATTAATTTTTTAGGATGTCCACTACCAGATCGGGCTGCCCGGTGGCAATATAGAGTTGGGACAAGGATGTATAATAGTTGTACAGCGAGAGAAGCCGTTCTAACGAAGCCGCTTGGAACAGGAGCTGTGCGTCGACCACATCGATGGATTTTCCTAGCCCCTCGCGGAAGCGCGCCTCGTTGATATCCAGATTTTTCTTTGCAAGCTCGACCGTGGGCTTCAGCTTGAGATAACGGGTTTTGCTGTTTTCTGTTTTATAAAAAAGTTCCTCTGTGAGCAGCAAGATTTCATTTTCTGCATACTGCTTGGCGACGCCCACTTCTTTAGAAAGATGTTTTACCGATTTCAGTTCATTGATCTTTTTCATGCCGTGAAAGAGGTTGAGTTCGAGCTGCACACCCAACGAATAGCGCGGCAGCACAATTGGATAATCTTCCCGAATAAGATTATATTCTCCAATCGCGACGATCTGCGGCAGGAACTTAGATCGTTTCACTGCAAATGCTTGGTCAGCAATTTTTTGTTTATGGCCGATCTCTTTGAGTATGGAGTTTTGTGCCAATGCCAATTCCTTCATCTCGGTAAGATTCATATGAACCTCGTGAAAATACAGGGAATCTGTGGGATTTATTGATGAATACGCCGGCAAATTGAGAGTTGACCTAAGTGCTGAAGTCGCAAGAGAGAGTTCGTTTTTCGCATCTTCCAGGTTTCTTTCTGCATTCGCAACAGCAACCTGTGCGCGGATGATTTCCGGTGGCGCGATAGCTCCTATCTCAATAGCACGTTCTGCCTGGGTTTCGTGTTTTTTCATGCCGGCAAGTGCATTTTTTCTCAGTTCAACAACTTGTTCGAGAAGGATTACGGAAAGATACAGTTGTGTTGTACTATTAATTATTTCATTGCGGGTTTTATTGAGCGTTTCGTTTGCCAGCCCCAGTTCTGCTTGTGCAAATTTTTTCCCAGCCCATATCTCACCACCAAGGAATATCGGTTGCGTGACAACAAGATTTGCATTCTTATATGTTTGCTGATCTATCTCAAGCTTGTATGCAGGTAACGTGCTCAAGCCTGCCACTATTTCATCATGTATTACTTGCTGTGTCCAGGGAGAAAGACCGAGTTGTTTTGCCATGACAGCGCCATAATCTCCGAACATGTCATCGATGGATTCCTTTATCTTTTCTGTATCGATTTCGGGATTATCACTGAGGTATGTATAGCCGGCGAACAGGTCGATTGATGGCAGGAAATTCCCAATAGCGGCTTTATTCAGATACTCCTTCTGAAACACTACTTCTTCCTGCTGCTTGATCTTCTGATTGTTGACAAGAGCACTATCCACAGCACTTTCCATGGATAGAGAAATTCCATTCGCAAAGAGATAGAGTGGTAAAATTAATAAAACTAATACCACGAAAAATAACATCTTTTTCATATAGAGTCCTAAATTATATTCATAATTAAATGCGAATTTATGTGCGTACTTTCAAGAATCTTGTATAAAAAGTCAAATCCCTTGAAATTATAATCAAAACAGTAAATTATCATCCACGCTTGCATTTTAGGATTCTGAGGTTATATTCTTCCATATACAGAGGTGTGTCATTTTCTTGACAGCATAATTGCCACTGAAAAATGTTGTATTCCTTTGACGCGGGGTGGAGCAGTTTGGTAGCTCGTCAGGCTCATAACCTGAAGGTCGTAGGTTCAAATCCTGCCCCCGCTACCATTTTTTTGAATTCGCGGCGATGTAGCTCAGCTGGTTAGAGCATCGGAATCATAATCCGAGTGTCCGGGGTTCAAGTCCCTGCATCGCTACCATTTTTTTGCTGCCGACGAGGCAGTTTTTTATTCTATGTGCGCCAGTAGCTCAGCAGGATAGAGCAACAGCCTTCTAAGCTGTGGGTCAGAGGTTCGAATCCTCTCTGGCGTACCATTTTTTACTCACATAAAATTGCTTATTTTATATCTTGACCACTCCAGATATTATTTTCCTATTTGTCATATGTTTACTAAGATAATTTCTTTTTCAATTTTAGGCATCGATGCCATTCCAATAGAAGTGGAAGTTGATACCAAACATGTTTCCATGCCCTATTTCACAATGGTCGGGCTGCCGACGAATTCGGTCAAAGAGAGCAAGGACAGGGTAACAGCAGCAATTAAAAATAACGGCTACACGAAACCAGCGCGTGCATATACCGTGAACCTGGCACCCGCAGATGTGAAAAAGGAAGGTGTTGGCTTTGATCTCCCTATCGCCATAGGAATGCTCACCTCGCTTAAACAAATTTATCCAGTCATTCTTAAAACTGTCGGCATGGTTGGAGAACTTTCGCTTAATGGTGAGGTGCACTCGGTGACCGGCATTCTGCCCATAACCATTGCTGCAAAAGAGAAAGGACTTGAAGGGCTGATCGTTCCAGAAGAGAATGCTAAAGAAGCTGCTGTGGTGGAAGGAATTTCAATATACCCCGTGAAAAATCTAGCAGAATGTATTGCCTTTGTAGAAGGTCGCGAAGCCATAGAACCATTGAGTATTGATATTTCTACACTTTTTGAAAATGAACGCAGAGATACTATTGATATCTTCGATGTGAAAGGGCAATATAATGTGAAACGTGCACTTGAAGTTGCTGCTGCTGGAAGCCATAATATTCTTATGATAGGACCTCCCGGTTCAGGAAAAACCATGCTTGCCAGAAGAGTTCCAACCATTCTTCCTCAGCTCACACTCGATGAGGCATTGACCACCACAAAAATACATTCTGTGGCAGGAAAAACAGCACAAGAGCATTCACTCATAGCCACGAGACCCTTTCGTTCTCCACACCATACCATAAGCGATGTTGCGCTCATCGGGGGAGGAAGCTATCCAAAACCCGGAGAGGTTTCACTCGCACATAATGGGGTCCTCTTTCTGGATGAGTTACCCGAGTTTAAAAAATCAGTTTTAGAAGTGCTCCGGCAGCCGCTCGAAGATGGCATTGTCACAATATCACGAGCTGTTCAATCCCTTACATTCCCAGCAAATTTCATGCTCGTTGCATCTATGAATCCCTGCCCGTGCGGATATTACGGGAGCAATGTAGAGGGACATACATGCACCTGTTCTCCCACCATTATACAAAAGTATGTTTCAAGGATTTCTGGTCCACTTCTGGACCGTATTGATATTCATGTTGAGGTGCCGGCAGTCAAATACGAGGAACTCTCTCGAGATCCAAAGGGAGAAAGATCAGAGGTTATACAGGATAGGGTAAATGCTGCTCGGAATGTCCAACACCAGCGTTTTGCCGGATCAAAAAGGACATATTCGAATGCAGACATGGAATCAAAACAGATACGAGAATTCTGTCGGATAGACGATGAAGGGAAAAAGCTCATGAAGATCGCAATTGAAAAACTAGGGCTTTCAGCACGTGCTTATGACCGCATTCTGAAAGTGTCCCGCACTATTGCCGACCTTGAAAAAAGCGAAAAAATTTCTCCTGCTCATATAAGCGAAGCGATACAGTACAGAAGTCTGGACAGGAAGTACTGGGTGTAGATGAGCTCCACGGATATTATTCAGAAATTTGACTGGAAGCTGATGCTCATACTTGCGCTTCTATTAGTATTTGGGGAACTCGCCCTGTATAGTGCTTCAGTACAGAAAATTGGAGATAAAATAATCGTAAGCGACTATTATGTCAAACAGCTTGTGTGGATAATAGTGGGTCTAGCAGTTTTTTTCACCATATTATATATTCCGGATGTCATATTAGACCTGCTTATCGTACCCTACAATGTATTGATCTTTCTGATGTTGATCATTGTGCTGCTCCTTCCGCCAATTAAGGGTGTTCACCGCTGGATAAGTCTCGGAAGTGTGAACATTCAGCCGTCGGAATTTGCGAAGATCGGAGTAATATTTCTTCTGGCGAGGGTGTTTTCAATAAAATATATTCCTACATCAAAAATCGTGATCTTCGGCTTTCTCATTGTTACAATACCTGCACTCCTTGTGTTATCACAACCGGATCTCGGGAGCGCTCTTGTCTTTTTTGCGATCCTCTTTCCAATGATGTACTTTGCCGGAGCATCTTTATTTACTTTATTTATTATCATTACACCCCTCATAAGTATTCTCGTGGGCTTCAATATAATATATTGGATAATCTTTGATGTTTTTCTTCTCCTTATATTGATTTTCCGAAAAGTGTCATTATTCCCCACGGGAGCTATTCTTGTTGGAAATGCCTTTATTTCGCTGGTAACTCCATACATGTGGTGGAGTATGCATGATTATCAGAGGAACCGCATTCTTGCTTTCATCAATCCGAAATTTGATGTGCTTGGAAGCGGATATCAGATCATTCAATCAAAGATAGCGATTGGTTCCGGAGGTATTTTTGGCAAAGGTTTTTTGCAGGGAACGCAAAAGAACTTGAATTTTTTGCCGGAACAGCAAACGGATTTTATTTTTTCTGTTATAGGAGAAGAACTCGGATTCGTCGGATGTTTTCTCCTGCTACTCCTGTTTAGCGCGCTTATTTGGCGCATCGTCATGATCCTGAGGAAGATCAGGATCGTTAAGCAAAGACTGATTATCACAGGCATTCTCTCCTATTTTATATTTCAGATAGTCGTCAATATCGGCATGAACATCGGGATCATTCCCGTCGTGGGAATTCCCCTTCCGTTTATCAGTTATGGAGGAAGTAGTCTGCTTGTTAATTTGGCGTCAATGGGACTTATTTTTAAATATGCCAGAGAGCGAAGTTTTGTGTGATGAAAATTGATCAAAATTTTTCTTGCGTGATTTTTTACGCTCACAGGAAAATGTATAACTTATGAAAACTAAAAAATTATTTGATGACGCCCTTCGAGAACATAAGAAGGTTATCGACGGAATAGAAGCTTTTTATCCGGTTATTGAGGTCGTTGCATCAAAAATATCCGATACACTGAAAAGGGGAAACAAGATCATGCTCTGCGGAAATGGCGGGAGCGCTGCGGATGCACAGCATATTGCCACCGAGTTCATCGTGCGGCTCCGCGGTGATTTCAACAGGAGATCTCTGCCGGCAATTGCACTTACTACCGATACTTCACTGCTCACCGCATGTGCAAATGATTACGGCTTTGACGAGGTTTTTAAGCGCCAGGTTGAAGGGCTTGGAAACGAAGGAGACCTTTTGATCGGGATGAGCACGAGCGGGAACTCTCCGAATGTGTACAAAGCAATCGAATATGCGAAAGCGCAGAATATCCAAACGGTTTTACTGGCAGGAAAAGACGGCGGCACCATCGCGGAGATTGCACAATATTCAATTATAATTCACCATAAAGATACAGCCCGAATCCAGGAAGCCCATATTACAATAGGGCACATCCTTTGCAGGCTTACCGAAGAACTAATTTTTTAAAAATAAAACCAAAAATAGGAGATGAAATGGCCAAGAAAAAAGTAACTGTTGAAAAATATCTCTATGATGCAAAGAAATTCTGCGTACCTGTCACAAAGATCGGCAGCCTGGAGAGCATTCAATTTGTGATTGATGACTTTATTGAAAAGAAGGTGACCTTCTGTGTGGACGGCACTGATGACCGCTGGGAAGTCTGGCGTATCGAAGAAGAAGGAGATTCTGATAAGATCAAGAAAAAAGATTATCCGAAAAAGCCGAAATTTTTATATATTGATGGCGAAAAACTCGATTACGTTTTAAAAAAATAAAAAAGGAGAATATATGTCTCTAATAGATGGAATTTTTGCGCGTGAGATATTAGATTCTCGTGGGAATCCTACAGTAGAAGTTGATGTTATGCTCGAATCCGGTTACTGGGGACGAGCAGCTGTTCCTTCAGGCGCTTCGACAGGCGAGTATGAGGCAGTAGAACTTCGAGATGAAAATAATGAACGATATAATGGAAAAGGTGTGCTGACAGCAGTTAAAAACATTAATGAAATAATTGCACCTGAAATCCTGGGAATAGAAAGCGAAAAGCAGGTCGAAATTGATGCTATAATGTGTGAAATGGCAGGATCGACGAACAAAGAAAAACTCGGAGCGAATGCAGTTCTTGGTGTTTCTATGGCAGTAGCCAGAGCAACTGCATTGGAACTAGAGCTTCCTCTCTATCGCTATTTGGGCGGCACAAATGCAAAAACATTACCCGTTCCTATGCTGAATGTACTCAATGGCGGCAAGCATGCTGATAATAATGTTGATGTTCAGGAATTCATGATCATGCCGCTGGGAGCGGAAAAATTTTCTCAAGCACTCCAAATGGCTACAGAAACCTTCCATGCTTTGAAAATGATATTGAAAAAAGGCGGATACAATACGGCCGTGGGTGACGAAGGTGGATTTGCACCAAACTTGGAATCCAACGAGGATGCGATAAAATTTATATTGAGAGCGATAGAAACAGCCGGATATCGTCCGGGAGAAGACATTTCTATTGCATTGGATCCTGCCGCATCGTCATTTTTTCAATCAGGGAAATATCTTTTCAATACAGGCAAAACCGAGAAACTCTCAAGTGCAGAGCTTGTGGGGATATACAAAGAATGGATAAGAAAATATCCCATAGTTTCGCTTGAAGACGGGCTAGATGAAAATGATTGGAAGGGTTGGAAACTTCTTACTGACGAACTTGGAGATAAAACTCAAATTGTCGGAGACGATATCTTTGTTACAAATATCAGACTTCTGAATAGGGGCATCAAAGAGGGAGTTGCGAATTCTATCCTTATTAAGCTGAACCAGATAGGCACTTTGACCGAAACACTCGATACGATCGAACGGGCAAAGAACGCAAGCTATACTTCTGTTGTATCTCACCGTTCAGGAGAAACCTGTGACACATTCATTGCCGACCTTGCCGTCGCAGTGAACATTGGGCAGATCAAGACCGGCTCGACATCCCGCTCCGAACGTATTGCAAAGTATAACCAGCTACTGCGAATAGAAGAAGAGCTTGGCAGGACAGCGCAATTTCCAGGAAAAAGCGTCTTGAGACATACCAAATAAACAGATCATGGATGCCCGAAGAAGGAAAAAATCCACCCCCCTGCGGAGCAATGTAACCATTTTTCTTATCCTTCTCCTTCTTGGGCTTGTGTGGTTCCTGTTTTTTTATAAATATAGTGTCATCAAAATTCTGCGAACAAACTTTTTCCTGAACCAGAAAACCGAACACATAGAGAGATTGGCACACGAGAGAGAGGTTCTGGAAGAAGAAAAAATGAACCTCGAAGAGCAAGACCCTAAAACAATTGAGAAAAAAGCTCGGGAATTGGGTCTTGCAAAAGAAGGTGAAACCATTATCCGTATCAAAAAAGAGGATGAAAACGAAAAAAATAATTAAAGGAAAACTGCTCACGGCAATTTCTCCCGAAAAGGTTTTATATCTTGATCCCGGATATCTTGTTATTTCCGAAGATGGTATTATAGAAGATGTCTGCAAAGAAATTCCCCAAAGCGGAGAGTATGATCATGAATATTTTGATTATTCAGACAAGCTTATATGTCCCGGGTTTGTTGATATTCATAATCATCTTCCACAATTTACCCTGAGTGGATTATACAGGGGTAATCTTCTTGAATGGTTGAACGATATTGTTTTCCCGGCAGAGGGGCAGCTTTCATCCCCCGAAGTTGCAGAACGATTTGCAGAACGATTTTTTCAGGAACTACTCAGCAAGGGCACGACAACGACGAGTTCATATGTGACGAGTCACAAGGAAGCAACGGATATTGCTTTCCGGTGTGCCGAAAGATCGGGGATAAGAGCATTCCTCGGTAACGTGCTGATGGACCAAAATGCGCCCGACTATCTTATCCAAGATATGCAAGTTTTGTTGCGGGATTCCGAAGAACTTATTGAAAAATGGAACGGACATGATCACGGAAGATTGAACTATGTGTTCACACCCCGCTTTGCCCCATCCTGCTCCTTTGATCTTTTGCAGGGAATTGGGGAAATTGCAAAGAAACGAAGCGTACACATCCAATCACATCTTGCAGAAAGCATAGAAGAAATCGCAACGGTCATGGATATTTTTTCTGACTTTGAGAATTATACAGATGTATATTTTAAGGCAGGATTACTCACAGAAAAAACGATTGCCGCACATTGTATCTATCTTAATGATGGAGAGATAGAGATACTCCAGAAAACAGGAACAAAAATAAGCCATTGCCCTTCATCAAACCGATTTCTTCAAAGCGGCATAATGCCATACCGGAAATTAGAGAAAACCGGAATTCCAATTGGTCTGGGAACAGATGTGGGTGCCGGATACAGCTTATCAATGTTTTCCGAAATGAGGGAAGCCATAGAATCTTCAAAAACAATACATTTTCTGGAACCCTCTGCTGATTATAAGCCACTTACTTCTATTGAGGTATTCTATCTTGCCACTCTCGGTGGAGCCAAAGCACTTTCTTTAGAAGGTACGATAGGGAGTCTGGGGCAAGGGAAAAGTGCCGATTTTTCTATCATTAATATTTCAGAACTAAATGTGTTCAATGAAGACTTTTTTTCTAATCCCGAAGACCTTATTTCAAAACTGATCTATAGTAATGGAGAGAATTACATCGAAAAGGTTTTTATTAAGGGAAAGTTAGTTTATAAGAAATAGTTTTTTTCTAAAAACAGAAATACATCTTCTCTGTCCCAAGTTGAGTTTGGGAACGAGTTCAAATAACTCAGCAAAATGCGAGTTGTCTAATGGCATTTTGTCCGAAGCAAGAATGTAACTAAGGAGCTAAAATGTATACAGTACTATTTATAATATTATTGATAATTGCGGGTTTAGTCATCCGCAGCGGGATCAAAAAGAAAAAAAAGGGCGTGACCATTCTCGGAATTATTATGCTAGTGCTCACACCGCTTTTCTTCTGGCTGCTGGATTTTTGGGGAGAAATGCTGTGGTATCAAAATCTTGGCTATGGATCACGTTTTTGGGAAGTGGTCCTCTCGCAGTTTTTCAGTGCTGTTGCAGGAGGAGTTTTTGGAATAATATTTATTTTCCTCTTAACTTTAGCCCTTGGAAAAGATCAAAAGATATTGCGGGTAATTGCGTGTGGTATTGGTGCGATCGTTGGCGCGAATTGGGGATATGCTAATTGGTCGGTTTTTCTGAAATATTTTCATTCTGTCACCACAACGGAACTCGACCCGATCCTTCATATAAATACAGGATTCTACCTTTTCAAGCTCCCATTTTACGATGCGCTTTACGCTATTTTGATCATTCTTTCTGTTATCTCGTTGATCGCTTTGATTTTTTCCAAGCTTTTCAGCTTCGAGAAGGGGCAGGTAAAAGTGGTGAATCTCGATGGAGAAGAATTACAGCAGATAAGCTTTGGTTCTATCTATTTTAATGCAGGGATCGTAGTACTGGTGCTGGCTTTCGGCAAACTTCTGGAGCGGTTTCATCTCATGTATTCGACATGGGGGGCAGTACACGGACCCGGCTGGACAGATGTGCATTTACGATTTCCGGCTTATACGGTTGTGATTATTCTCACAGTCATCGCAGCGCTATTTTTGATCATCCCTCAACTGAGAACAGTGTTGCAGAAAAAACTCAGCAGGGGAGATGGATTTGGTGCGCGAAGACGACTTTCCCCCATTATAATTCTGGCAGTAATAGTCGTTGCCTTTTGGATACTCGCACTTGAAGCAGTTCCGCGGCTTTTTCAGTGGATGAGGGTCGAACCCAACGAGATCACTATGGAAAAGCCCTATATTGCGAACAATATTGAATTTACCCGCAAGGGCTTCAAGCTCGATAATGTCGAGGAGCGCGAATTCCCGGTAAGCGATGTCTTTACTCCCAAAATGGTAACGGAGAATGAAAATATTTTTAAGAATATCCGGCTTTGGGACTGGAGAGCGCTGGACGCCGTGTATAAGCAGTTCCAGGAAATTCGGCTTTATTATGAATTTGTGGATGTGGATATTGATCGTTATATGATCGATGAAAATTATCGGGAAGTCATGGTTTCTGCGCGGGAGCTAAGATTTTCCAACCTTCCCTATCAAAGCCAAACCTTTGTGAACAGAAGATTCAAATATACTCACGGATATGGTATAACACTGACAAATGTGAGCGAGTTCACCCCACAGGGACTACCCAATCTTCTCATCAAAAATATTCCACCGGTGAGCACGTACCCCGAACTGGATGTGAAGGTTCCACAGATCTATTATGGAGAGTTATCTTCCGGACACGTGATCGTAAATTCCGAAGAAGAGGAATTCGATTACCCTAAAGGGGAGGAGAATGTTTATACGCGCTATTCCGGAGCAGGCGGAGTACAGATATCTGACTTCTGGAGAAAATTTCTATACGGATGGAAGTTCGACGGCACACGCTTGCTGCTTTCGGGCTATCCGACAAAGAACAGCCGGATAATGTTCCATAGGCAGATAAAAGACAGGGTACGAACACTTGCACCTTTCCTGGAATTCGACAACGATCCTTATATCGTACTGAGCGAAGGAAAATTATATTGGATGATCGATGCATACACGACATCAGGTTATTTTCCTTATAGTGAACCCTATTATTCAAGCGAGATTGCGCAGCAAAGATCTGCGAACCGTACTCTTCAGGATATCGTGTCCAATTCTATGAGAAATATCAACTATATCAGAAATTCGGTGAAGATCGTTATCGATGCTTATAATGGTTCGACGGATTTTTATATTTATGATGAAGAAGATCCGATCATTCAGGTGTGGGGCAAGATATTTCCGGGCATGTTCAAGGCAAAAGACGAAATGCCCAAAGCAATGCAGAAGCATGTGCGCTACCCCGGGAAAATGCTGCTTATTCAGGGACTTGTCTATGCAAAATATCATATGAACGACCCTGCAGTGTTTTATAACCAGGAAGATCTTTGGATCAGGGCGACAGAGAAATATTACAGCAAAGTACAGGCAGTTGAGCCCTATTACATAATGTGGAAATTTCCTGAAACAAGCCAGCAGGAGTTCGTGATGATCCTACCCTTTACACCCAAGAAACGGCAGGTGCTTATCGGCTGGATCGCAGGTATGTGTGATGGGGACAATTACGGAAGATTCATCGCATATAAATTCCCCAAAGAAAAACGCGTACTCGGCACTCAACAGGTTGAGACGAAGATAGATCAGGATTCATACCTTTCGGGACAGCTGACACTCTGGGATCAGCGCGGCTCGAATGTGATACGAGGGAACGTGCTGGCGATTCCAATCGAGAATACGATACTTTATGTAGAGCCCATTTATCTACAGGCGGAAACTGCTGCGTATCCTGAACTTCGACTTGTTGCAGTCATGCACGGAGACGAACTCACCTATGCAGAAACATTTGATAAAGCGCTGCAAGGGCTTTTCGATAAACAGATCGCAAACATTATCACAGAAAAGGACGTGGGCGATGTATTTACTATAGAGGAAAAGATACAGCAGGCAAGCATGGCTTTTGAGAACTATATTAAATTCCTCGGAGAAAAAAGGTATAATGATGCGTCGCAGGCACTACAGGATCTGGAAAATGCCCTGAAAGAGCTCTCGAAACAGGGTGCGTTTAGTACGGGATCAGAATAACTATGCAGACGGGAGATTCAAATAAGGTAAATATCAGCAGTAAACATTGATAAATTATATTCGTTTTTTAATGTTTTGCAGTTTGGTTAAATGCTATTTATGAAATTATATATAATAAAGAAATCCAGCAGGAAAATATGAAAAAATATAATGTTTTGGCTATAGGAACGGGAATTGCCGGAAGTATGATCGCACAGGGTCTCAGGAAAGCCGGGCTCTCTGTGGGTATTGTCGATCAGCGACCATACGGAGGAACATGTGCGCTTTTTGGATGCAATCCCAAGAAGGTCCTTGCCGGCGCTTCTGAAGCATACGAGCGAGCGACCAGTTATTATGATAAGGGAATTGATGGAGATATCTCACTGAACTGGCACGAACTCCATAAATATATGCTGCGTTTTACGGAATCAATTCCATCTGAACGAGAAATTAAGTACAAAGATCTCGGTATCGATATGTACCACGGGCACGCAAAGTTAGTAGGAAAAAACGAGATTGAGATAAACGGAACCATCCTGCATGCAGACAAGATCATTGTAGCTCCGGGATCAAAACCACGACCTCTTTCATTTCCCGGTGCGGACTATCTTATCACAAGTGACGAATTTTTCGGCTTGGAAGAATTGCCAGAACATATTATCTTTGTCGGAGGTGGATATATTTCTTTCGAATCAGCCCACATCATGGCTCGTGCTGGTGCACAAGTCACGATCCTGGAGAGTTCGGGAAAGCCCTTGAGAAATTTCGATGAAGATATGGTAAACCTCATGCTGAAACGATCCAAAGAAATCGGGATCAAGCTGATTTGCAACACTGCAATTCAATCAGTTAAAAAGGAAGAGGATTCTTACATTGTTTCAACAGATCATGGGAAATTCAAAGCTGATGTAATCGTACATGGAGCAGGCCGTGTACCAAATATTAAGGACTTACAACTCGAAAAAGGAAATGTTGAATTTGATGGTTATGAGATCAAAATCAATCAATATTTACAGAGTATATCCAATCCCTCGGTATATATTGCCGGCGATGTGAATATAAAAGGAATGGCACTTACTCCTGTAGGAGACATGGAGCATGAGGTCGTCGTGAAGAACATACTAAAGGGAAATGTTGCCATACCAAATTATCAAGGCGTTCCAAGTGTTGTATTTACCTTACCCCTTCTTGCCTCTTGTGGATTGAGCGAGCTTGACGCGAAGGAGCGCGGACTGGATGTTGTGATAAATTATGCAGACACATCAAACTCCTATACGACCAAAAGACTAGCGCTTCATTATTCCGGATATAAAGTAATCTTAGATAAAAAGAACGGTAAAATTCTTGGAGCACATTTGTGTGGTCATCATGTAGATGAGGTGATAAACATTTTTGCTCTTGCGATAAGGAATGAACTTTCGGTCGACGATATAAGGAAGATGGTCTGGGCATTTCCAACCTTGTCGAGTACGATCGAAGATATGATAAAGTAATAAGGTTTTAATATAGATCATGGCACACAAGACGCTCAAAAACAGTTACAGTTCTCTCGCAGACAGACTTAACAAGTTTCCTCAGGGTGTTGCACCATCTAAAGTGCTGTTTCAAATCTTGGGCATGCTTTTTTCAGAAAAGGAAGCAGAACTTGTATCTCTTCTGCCAATAAGACCATTCAATGCGGAAAAGGCAAGCCGTGCGTGGAAGCTTGAGACAACAGAAGCGAAGAAAATTTTGGATCAGCTTGCCGGCAGAGCACTTCTTGTTGATATTGAGCAGAATGGAGAGCAGATTTATATGCTTCCTCCGCCAATGGCTGGTTTTTTTGAGTTTTCTATGATGAGGTTGCGCACTGATATAGACCAGAAAGTGCTTGCAGAGCTATTTTATCAATATATGAACGTCGAGGAAGAATTCATCAAAGGATTGTTTGCAAATGGAGAAACACAACTCGGCAGAACGTTCGTGCATGAGCCAGCTCTTTCCGAAGAGAATGCGCTGCATGTGCTGGATTACGAACGTGCCTCGGAGGTGATTGAAACTGCATCACATATGGCTGTGGGTATATGTTATTGCAGGCACAAGATGGGACATTTAGGAAAAGCATGTGACGCACCGCTGGATATCTGCATGACCTTTAATAGTACAGCTGCATCTTTGAGCACACATGGATACGCACGCCAGGTTGACAAAAAAGAGGGGCACGATCTACTGCAAAAAGCTTATGACTATAAACTAGTTCAGTTTGGAGAGAATGTAAGACAGAGTGTTGCGTTTATATGCAATTGTTGCGGATGCTGTTGTGAAGCGATGCTTGCAGCCAAGCGGTTTGCAATTTTCAATCCGATCCACACGACAAATTTTTTACCCGAAGTGACCGAATCAAGCTGCACGGGGTGCGGAAAATGTGTAGATGTCTGTCCTGTGGAGGCGATGAAATTGGCTTCTGCTAACGATCCGCATAATCCCAAAAGAAAGATCGCCCGGCTTAATGAGGAAATATGTTTGGGGTGTGGACTTTGTGTGAGAGAGTGTCCGACTAAAAGCATTACTCTTATCTCACGGAAGGAACGCGTGATAACACCTGTTAATGGTGCACACAGAGCTGTCATGATGGCAATTGAGCGAGGAAAGCTGCAGAATTTGATCTTCGACAATCAGGTGCTCTGGCATCATCGAGCACTCGCAGCAGTTCTGGGTGTAATTCTTAAACTGCCCGGAATCAAACAAACATTAGCTTTAAAACAGGTGAAGTCCAGATACCTTGAACGTTTGATACTTCAAACCAAACAATAGAACCACCTGTTACTGCACATTGGAAATTCTTGACACCATGAAAGCATCTAGAACTTTTCTGAACTATGATAAAGGATATAGAAAAAATCATCGGTATTATAATTATTAATGCGCCGCCCTGCCGGTTCTGACAAAAATTTTGTCGAGCCGCGACGGGGTAACCTGTGGCGGTTTTTTTTTATATCCAAAATAAATAG
>Ga0207996_1001585_pt1 | contig 15352 bp, 11 predicted proteins | sample AntAceMetag02UKG_FD_184773 | JGI IMG/M metagenome (GOLD analysis project Ga0207996, IMG submission 184773) | Saline lake microbial communities from Ace Lake, Antarctica - Antarctic Ace Lake Metagenome 02UKG (SPAdes) (version 2) | ecosystem: Environmental > Aquatic > Non-marine Saline and... | reverse complement strand
TGCTTTTTATGATTTTGAATTCAATACTCCTTCCGGAAAAATAGAATTGTTCAGCGAAGCAGCAAGGGAAAAATGGGAAGTAAATCCTTTGCCTTCTTATCAGAAAACCATCGAAGGAAAACATGGAACAGAAAATAAATTTCCTTTTAATTTGATGAGTCCGAATACCAAAAACAGGATACATTCGCAATTTGGGAATTTGGAAAGTATAAAAATTATTGATCCTGAACCTCTCGCAACAATAAATTTGAGCGATGCCATCAAGAAAGGGATATCGGAAAATGACATAATAAGGGTTTTTAATGATAGAGGCGAATTGAAGATTAAATCAAAAATTGATGCAAGTTTAAGACCCGGAAATATTGTAATTGTAAACGGTTATTGGCATCAGGAAGGCTCGTGCCCTAACATTCTTTCAAAAGGACGCGAAACAGATATGGGACATGGAACAGCTTTTCACGACAATTTGGTTGATTACGAGAAAGTAAATTAATGAAAAAGAATATTTTTATATTTGATGAAAACAAATGCGTCGGATGCCATGCCTGCATTGTTGCTTGCATGAACGAAAACGGATTGCAATCATCCGTTCGATGGAGAAATGTATATAATTCTAATGGTTTTCATTTCCCCGATTTACCCTTGTTTCATCTTTCATTGGCTTGTAATCATTGCGATGAAGCCCCATGTTTGAAAAACTGTCCGGCCTTGGCTTATAGCAAAGATGAAAAGACGGGAGCTGTTATCCATGACCCGAAAAAATGTATCGGGTGTAAATATTGCACATGGGCTTGCCCTTTTGATGCTCCAAAGTTTAATCCAAAAATAAATATTGTTGAGAAATGTAATTTTTGTAATCACAGGATTGAAGAAAATTTGAAACCTGCCTGTGCGGAGCTTTGTCCGACCGGAGCATTGGATTTCAAAAGTACTGAATTTTCAAAAGAAGATTCGCGTAAATCGAGCCCTGTGCCGGTTGATGTTGGTGCAAGCATTGAAATTATTAAACTTAGAAATATGAAATGCCCTGAAATAGATACTAATCTTTTCGCGGAGCAAACAAATGAGTTTAAAAAAGAAAAGAAACAAAAAATATCAGCAGCAATTGAATGGCCATTGATAGTGTTTTCGCTATTATCGGCCGGATTAGTAAGTTTATATGTTTCCGGAATGACAGAAATGTTTTCACCGGCTTCAAAAATAATTTATCTTGCATTTGGAGTGCTTGCAGCGGTTTTTAGTATGTTGCATTTGGGTAAAAAAAAGCGGGCATGGAGATCAATATTAAATATAAAAAATTCATGGTTAAGTAAAGAAATCATCTTTTTCATACTGTTTTTTGCAGCCATAATTTGCGATTTCTTCTTATTTAACATTCCTAATTTATTGGCGATAACTTTAGGCATTTTATTTTTATTTTCGATTGATATGGTTTACAATTTGGCAAAATGGCGATGGCCACTAAAAATTCATAGTGCACAAACAATGTTGATTGGAATTAGTTTATTTACTTTATTTTACGAATTGTATCCGGCTTTTATAGCAATTACCGTATTCAGGCTTTTGCTATACATTTATAGGAAACTCAAAACAGAAAACAGCAATAATTTTTTATCAGCCATAAGAATAATTTCATTTGTATTAAGCATCGTTTTTGTTTCCACAAATCAGGAATTGTATTTAATACTTGCTGCCATAATACCCGGAGAAATAATTGATCGTATTGAATTCTATAATGAATTGAATGTTCCCGATCCAAGGATTGAAATGGAGAAGGTTTAATATTGTTAAATTGTTTTATTGTTTATATTTGTGGAAAATAATCACAAGCAAAAACTAAAAATCATGAAAAATTTATTAATTATTTTATTATCTCTAATTACATTAAATGTTTTTTGTAGTTCGATTGATACAATTCAGGTAGAATCAAAAATTACTGATGTTACAGTATTTTTTAGCGGTGCTCAAATCACAAGAAATATTGATGTGAAACTTACCAAGGGGAAACATCTAATTGTGATAGATAAATTACCTAAGAATATAAATCCTCAAAGCATTCAGGTTAATGGAATTGAAAACTGCAAGATATTGTCGGTTATGCATCAGATAAAATCTCAAAATCAAAGCAAAAAGAAATGTGAGGAATTAGATATTGAGAAAAAAATTGAATCGCTGGAATTGCAAGGTAAAGAACTAAAGATCACCATGAATGTTTTTGACCTTGAGGAAAAACTGATACTCGACAACAGCACTCTCGGAAGTAAAACTAAAGGAACAGCAATTAGTGAAATTAAAGAGGCGGCTGATTATTACAGGTTTAAGCTTAATGAAATCAGGCAAGGGAAACTTCGCCTTTTTACGGAATTGGATGTTAAGAAGAATAAAATAAAGGAATTAAATGCACAATTAAACAAGCTTACTATTGAAAAACGAAAAACATATAATCAGGTTTTGGTTTCAATCGACTGTGAGAAAGATATAAACACTGAGTTAAATATGAGTTATTATATTTCTGCAGCCGGATGGGCTCCATTTTACGATTTCCGGGTTGACGATATTACAAAACCACTTGTGATAGTATATAATGCTAATGCTTTTCAAACATCGGGAGAAGATTGGGATAACATAAACATAAAGTTATCGACTAATAATCCATCATTAAGCGGAAGTAAACCTGAATTGGTTCCATGGTATTTAGGTAGAAGGAAAACATATAATAAACCACCCACAATGGAATGTTTGGATGGTGGTGCAATACGAGGAAAAGTTATTGACAGAGAAACTCAAGAGCCTATTCCTTTTGTGAATATCATTGTCGAGATAGGTGGATATTTCGTAGGAGGAGGTGCTTCTGATTTTGACGGTAATTTCATAATAAAACCAATTACTCCAGGCAAGTATGATATTAAAGCCACAGCAGTAGGCTACAAACCATTACTTATGAAAGGATTAGTTGTTTTTGGTAACAGAATTACTTTTATAGACCTGGAAATGGAATCAACAGCCGAAACTCTTGATGCATTTGAAGTTGTTGAGTATGCTGTACCATTGATTGATAAAGATCAAACATCAAGCGGAGCTACTTTTACAAGAGACGACTTTGCAAGAATGCCGAATCGTTCTGCAAATGCACTTGCTCGTGATGTCGGTGGTATTAATTCAAAAAAAAGAAAAATGGAAACTTTCAATTATATTTCAAATTCTCTGAAAACAAACATTACCAACATAGAATACGATATTGATATTCCTTATTCCATTCCTTCCGATGGTGAAGATTATAATATAAAAATTAAAGAAGTTAGCCTTCCGGTTGATTATGAATATTATGCAATACCAAAACTTGATAATGATGCTTTTCTGACTGCAGAAATTACTGACTGGACTCAATTAAATTTATTATCAGGGAAAACAAGTATTTATTTTCAGGGAACCTTTACCGGAGAATCATTTATAGATGCCAATTATATAGGTGATACATTAAGTGTTTCTCTTGGAAGGGATAAAAGCATTATTGTTAAGCGAGAAGGAAATAAAAAAATTATTGACAAGCGAATAATCGGAAACAATATTAAAGAAACAATAGCCTGGGATATTACCGTAAAAAATAATAAAAACACTAAAATAACGATCACGGTTGAAGATCAATATCCTCTGTCCGAAAAGAAATCAGTTGAAGTTGAGTTATTAGAATCTTCAAATGCAAAAATCGATGAAAAAACAGGTAAGCTGACCTGGGAATTTGAGATGGAACCAAATGAAAAAAAGGTTTTCACTTATAAATATACTGTTAAATATCCAAAGTATGTTGATTTGATGATTGAATAGAAGGGAAAAATAACTTTAAAGCAATCAAAAAAGTATTACTTTTGTAGGTTATGGTTTTTGAAAAAAAAATGTCAGCAATTGACTTATTTTGTGGAATAGGAGGACTTTCTTTTGGATTTAAAAATGTAGGTATTGAAGTTAAAGCGGGTATAGATATTGATAAATCTTGTCAATATGCTTTTGAAACTAATTGCAAATCAAAGTTCATAGATAAAAATATTTCAGAGGTTAAAGGTGATGAATTGAATTGTTTATACAATAAAGATGATACAAAAATTTTAGCCGGCTGTGCACCTTGCCAACCATTTTCTTCATATACATATAAGAAGGATAAACAAAAAGATAATAGATGGCAGTTGTTATATGAATTTGCACGTTTGATAAACGAAGTAAAACCCACTATTGTATCTATGGAAAATGTTCCAACACTATTAAACTTTCAAGAAGTTCCGGTTTTTTTTGATTTTGTTAAGAGCTTAGAAAAAGAAGGATATTATGTTTGGCATAGAATTGTATATGCTCCTGATTATGGAGTGCCTCAAAAAAGAAAACGATTAGTATTATTAGCTTCTAAGTTGGGTAATATAGAACTTTTACCCCCAACACATACTCCATACAATTATGTATCAGTACGAGATGCAATTGGTCATTTAGATAAAATTGCTTCTGGAGAATTTTCAAAAAAAGATTTTATTCATAAAGCTTCAAAATTATCAGAGAAAAATATTCAGCGTGTTAAACAATCTAAACCTGGTGGTAGTTGGAAAAGAGATTGGGACGATGACTTAAAATTGTCTTGTCATACAACGAATAAAGGAAAATCTTATGTGAGTGTTTATGGTAGAATGAAATGGGATGAACCATCCCCTACAATGACTACTTTTTGCACAGGTATTGGAAATGGCCGATTTGGACATCCAGAACAAGATAGAGCAATATCATTGAGAGAAGCTGCAATATTACAAAGTTTCCCCAAAAATTATAAATTTGCAGATAAATCCGAAGATCTTAAATTCAGTAAAGTGTCAAAGCATATAGGAAATGCAGTCCCTCCAAAACTTGGTGAAATTATTGGAAAAAGTATTGTTCAACACATAAAAGAGTATAATTATGGCGAGAAAAAGTAAGTTCTCAGATGAGAAAATAAGTGCAATTTTACAGCAAGTTACAGAGAAATCAAGATTATACGATTATAGAACAAAAGATTATCCTTTTGAGGTGATTTGCAACAAATATGGTGATGAAGATGATCTAAGCTCTACGCTATATGTTCCAAATTATCAAAGAGAATTTGTTTGGAAGCCAGACAGGCAATCTAAATATATAGAATCCGTTTTACTTGGTGTTCCCCTAACACCATTTCTCGTTTCGGATGATAAAGATAGCAGATTGGAAATTATTGATGGATCGCAACGAATAAGAACACTGATTGCGTTTTATGAAAATAAACTACGTTTGAGAAAACTCGAAAAATTAACTGAGATAAATACTTCAAAATTTAAAGACTTACCCAAAAAATTACAAAATTACATTAAGAATAGAGATTTTAGAGTAATAGTTGTTGATAATGCGGAAATAGAAATAAGGCAGGATATATTTGAAAGAATTAATACAACGAGCGAAAAACTTACTGATGCTGAAATACGAAAAGGTTCATATTCAGGAAAATTTTATGACTTGGTTCTTGAACTAAAAGAAAATAAAGATTTTGTGACTATTTGTCCAATTTCTCTTGCTAAAAAACAAAGAGGTGAATACGATGAATTAATTTTAAGATATTTTGCATACGTTGATAGATATAAAGAATTTAGACATGATGTAGCTATTTTTCTAAATGATTACCTTGAAGAAATGAATGAAACAAATTTTGATAAGGAACAATACAAAAATTCTTTTTATAAAATGGTTGATTTTATTAAAAATAATTTTCCTTTAGGATTCCGAAAGGAGAAAAATTCGAAAAGTACACCAAGAGTTCGTTTTGAAGCCATTGCAGTTGGAACATTTCTTGCAATTAATGAAAATCCTGATCTAAAAAGTCCAAATATAGACTGGTTGGAATCTAAAGGATTTAAAGTTCAAACAACATCAGATGCAAGTAATAATCCTGATAGATTGAAGGATAGAATTGAATTTGTAAGAGATGGTTTATTAGGTAAGCTTGATAATAATAGGCTGCATAATGGATAATACAAAACAAGACTTTAATAATCGAAAAGCTGAAATTGAAAATTATTTTAAATTTTTAACAGTTTTTGATAGAGAGGATACCAGATTGAAATATAAAAAGAAAGGTAAAATTATTATTGAAAAAATTCAGCCTCAGTTTCAAGTTATTTTAATTGCTAATGCTTTTCTTATTTTATATAATTTAATAGAATCGACCATAAGAAATTCAATAATTGAAATATATACCAAAATAAAAGATGATGACGTAAGTTTTGAAAAGTTATCTGAAAATCTTAAGTTAATATGGATAAAACAAACTACTGATAATTTGAAAGAGGGTAATTTTAGGCCTGAGACACTTCGTAATTATGTTTTTGATTTATCAAAAACTATTTTGAACAAAGAAACAATTATGCTTTCCAAGGAAAATATGGATTTTTCAGGTAATCTTGATGCACAAAAGATCAGAGAACTTGCAAATAATATTGGTTTTGATAAATCACCGAATGGAAGAAGTTTATTAGATATCAAAAACAAAAGAAATCGTTTGGCCCATGGAGAACAAACATTCTATGATGTAGGTAAAGATTTTACCGTAAAAGAGATAGTTGATTTTAAGGATGAAACACTTGAATACTTATCAGATATTATTGATAAAATTGAAAAGTTTATTCTTGAAAAAAAATATTCTACAAATTAACTGGTGTCAATATAAAATTAACACTTTAAAACAAATTTAATAAAAGGGAAAACAAAATAATTGTTTTCCCTTTTTTATCATTTTTTAATTAGTGATTCTGTGGCTTTTTTTAATTGCCTCATATTTATTTCGCCATAATAGCTTCAATTTCTTCAACGGTTTTCGGGATTGGTTTTCCGAGAACACGGTAGCCGTTTTCGGTTACAAGAATATCGTCTTCAATTCTTATTCCACCAAAGTCCTTATATGTTTCAACTTTTTCGTAATTAATAAACTCCATGAATTTTCCCTCGGCTTTCCATTGATTGATTAATTCGGGAATAAAATAACATCCCGGCTCAACAGTAAGTACAAAACCCGATTGAAGTTCACGTCCGAGACGAAGGAAAGCTAAACCAAACTGATCGCTTCTTTTAATATTTTCATCATAGCCGACATAATTTTCACCTAAACCTTCCATATCGTGAACATCGAAACCCATCATATGGCCAAGGCCATGAGGCATAAACAGAGCATGTGCTCCCTGTTCAACAGCTTTATCAATATCACCTTTCATAAAGCCGAGTTCTTTTAATCCTGAAGCGATTACCTTACATGCAAGCAAATGAATTTCTTTATATAAAATACCGGGTTTAATTGCTTCAATTGCCTTTGTGTTTGCAGCAAGTACAATCTCGTAAATTTCTTTTTGCCGTTGGTTGAATTTTCCGCCAACAGGAACTGTACGTGTTATGTCGCTTGAATAATTCATAGTTGTTTCGGCACCGGCATCGGTTACCATCATTCTGCCTTCAACTAAAGTGTTTCCATGATAATGGTTATGTAAAGTTTGTCCATTGATACTCAAAATAATCGGGAATGAAACCGGATTTCCCTGAGCAAGCGAAATACCCTCAATTGTTCCGGCAATTTCTCTTTCAACAACTCCGGGCATTGCCATTTTCATTGCGGTTGTGTGCATATCGTAGGCAATATCAACAGCTTTTTCAATTTCAGCTATTTCGTTTTCATCTTTTATTGAACGAAGTTTTACGATTGCTTTAATCAATTCAACCGAAACATAATCGTCAACTCTTGCTGTCAGAATTCCGAGAAGTTGTTTGATTTGAATCACTTGTTCGCCGCGATATGTTGGTGGAAAGTGAATTTTCTTTCCGGCTTTGATGGCATTATTCAAAAAGCAGTTTAATTCATTCATCGGTAAGGTGTTTTCAACACCAACCTTAGCGGCCCTGTCTTTCATTGAAGGTTGCGGCCCCATCCAAATTATATCATCCAAGTCAACATCATTTCCAAAAATATAATCTTTGTTTTCGTCAATATCAAAAACACCGGCCAAATCGGGATGATCTAAGCCAAAAAAGTACAGAAAATTACTATCTTGTCTGAAATGATAAGTGTTTGCTGGATAATTATATGAAGCTTCGCCATTTCCCAAAATCAAAGCAACACCTGATTTCATTTCTTTTCTTAATTTATTTCTTCTCTCTATATAAACATTTTTATCGAACATAATTTTTTATATTTAGTTTGTATTTATGATTTTTATTTTTTTCGCATCGAAATTAGTAAAATTATTCAGACTGTTAAATTGCTTTATTGTTATATGTTAAAAATATTTCACTCAGCCATTAATTTCTCAATTTCATCTACCTCACGTGGAATATTTTTCATTAAATCAATAGCTTCGTTTTCTGTAATTAAAATATCATTTTCAATTCTAATTCCGAGTTTTTCTTCTTTAATATAAATTGCCGGCTCGCAGGTTAACACCATCCCCGGTTTAAATTCTTCATATTTTGAACCGACATCGTGAACATCGAGGCCGAGAAAATGTGAAACACCATGCAAATAATATTTTGACAGAGATTTTTTTGCAGCTTCTTTGTTTCGAAAATCATTATGAGTGCATAGTTTGAGCCCTATCAATTCTGTTTCCATAATTTTATTGACTTCTTTATTAAGTTTCTCAATGGTGTTACCGGGTTTCATTAAGCCGATTGCTTTTTTTTGCACTCTTAAAACAGCTTCATAAACCTGCTTTTGTCTTGCGGAAAATTTTCCGTTAACAGGAATTGTCCGGGTGAGATCGGCAGCGTAATTTGCATATTCGGCGCCAAAATCCATCAAAAGCATATCGCCGTCATTGCATTCCTGATTATTGTCGGTATAATGTAAAATACAGGCATTTTCGCCACTTGCAACTATCGGATGATAAGCACTTCCGTTTGCCCTGTTTTTTAAAAATTCATGCTCAATTTCAGCTTCAATTTCAAATTCCTTAATTCCGGGCTTTATTAATTTTAGTATGTTTTCGAAAGATTTCGCTGTTATTTCACATGATTTTTTTATTAATTCGATTTCGGTTTGTGATTTTATTATTCGTTGTTTCCAAAGAATCGGTGCTGCACGATTATAGTTATGAAGAGGATAATCGTTTTTTATCTTTTTTACGAAACGCAAATCACGTGATTCGCTATCAGTAAAAAATTTTGGATATTCGTTAAGATTTAAATAAACATCTTCAGAAAGATACATTATTTCATTGAGTATTGATTCAAAACTTTCTAACCAAAATATTTTTTTAATTCCCGAAATTTCTTTTGCTTCGTCGATAGAATATTTGTGTCCATACCATGTTTCCATTTTTGCATTGCTTTTTACAACAAATAAAACTTCACGCAAATTTGGATTCGGGCAATCAGGTGCAATTATTAAAACACTCTTTTCCTGATCAATTCCTGTTAAATAAAAAAAATCAGAATTTTGTCTGAATTTATAAAACTGATCACCGGTTCTAAACTGTTCATCGTTTGAATTAATAATTGCTATTGAATTTGGTTTAAGTTTTTTGGAGAATGACTTTCGGTTTTCAATAAAAAATGACTTTTCAATTGGGAAATATTTCATTTATAATTGTTTTTATATGATCAAAAAAATATGTAATTCATCAAACGTTCTAAAAAAAAATTTCACATAGCTGATGCTTTATTTATAACGTTTCAAAATTATCACAAAAATTAATATTCAGTAGAAATAATATTAATTAAACATTATTTTTGCAGCTATTTTTACAAATTATTAAAAAAATGCAGTTTTTGTTTGTAAAATTTGAGAGTTTATATGTTTTTTTGAATAAATACTATTCCAATGAGTAATTCTACTTTATCAATTTCATCAATTTCAAAAAAAATAATTCTTGCTTGTGCAGGATTGTTTTTAATTTGCTTTCTTCTTGTTCATCTGGGGATTAACTTATTCCTATTGCCGATAACCAAAGACCATGAAGAAATTTTTACGGAAGCTGCCCATTTTATGGGAACCAATCTTTTCATTAAAGCTTTTGAGATTGTATTATTTGCAGCATTTGTTATTCATATAATTTATGCTATTATTTTACAGCTTCAAAACTGGAAAGCCAGAGGCCATGCTTATAAAGTTTTTACCAAATCAAAGACTTCCTTTCTTTCAAAATATATAATCTATTCGGGATTATTGATATTTTTGTTTCTGTTATTACATTTTTATCAGTTTTACTTTATCAAGTTAGGATGGGTAAGCGCTCCAGCCCTTGCAAATATTCCTTCACCCCAGGAGGAGCACTTTTATAGCATCGCAAAATATTTGTTTGCCAATGATTTTGTTTATTCGATACTTTATATCGTTGCATTTATTATCCTCGGCATTCATCTTAACCATGCATTTCAATCAGCCTTCCAAACTCTTGGTTTAAACCATAGTAAATATACTCCGTTTATAAAAGCACTTGGAACTGTTTATGCTTTTATTATTGCAATTGGTTATTCAATTATTCCGATTTATTTCATGATTTGGGGATAAGAATTAAATTTTTATTAAGATTATAAAACAAAAAATATAATGACAAAACTCGACGCAAAAATACCCGAAGGGCCATTAACAGAAAAGTGGTTGAAATATAAAGCCTCAATGAATTTAGTAAATCCGGCAAATAAAAAGAAACTGGATATTATTTTAGTCGGGACAGGCCTTGCAGGTTCACCTGCTGCCGCCTCACTTGGTGAATTAGGATATAACGTGAAAGTTTTTTGTTTTCAGGATACTCCGCGAAGAGCTCACTCTGTTGCAGCTCAGGGGGGGATTAATGCCTCAAAAAACTACAAAAATGATGGCGATAGCACCTACCGTTTATTTTATGATATGATAAAAGGCGGCGATTACAGGGCAAGAGAAGCAAATGTTTATCGGGCCGCAGAAGTTAGTAATGACACAATAGATCAGCTTACCGCTCAGGGTGTTCCCTTTGCACGTGATTATGGTGGAACTCTTGATAATCGTTCGTTTGGTGGGGTTCAGGTTTCGAGAACTTTTTATGCAAAGGGGCAAACAGGCCAGCAATGTTTATTAGGAGCATACTCAGGATTATGCCGACAAATAAACAAAGGAACAGTAAAAATGTACAGTCGGCGAGAAATGTTAGATATTGTTGTAGTTGATGGAAAAGCCCGAGGAATAATTGCCAGAAACCTTGTAACTGGAGAAATCGAACGACATTCGGCACATGCAGTAATTCTTGCAACAGGAGGATATGGAACAGTTTACTATCTTTCTACTCTCGCTGTGAACTCAAATGGCTCGGCTGCTTTGGCAGCTTATAAAAAAGGTGCATTCTGGGGGAATCCGAGTTTTATTCAAATACATCCTTCATGTATCCCCGTATTAAACGACTATCAATCAAAATTAACTTTGATGTCGGAATCTTTAAGAAATGATGGCAGAGTTTGGGTTCCTAAGAAAAAGGGAGACAAAAGGCCTGCTAATGATATTCCTGAAGAAGATAGAGATTATTATTTGGAAAGAAGATACCCTGCTTACGGAAATCTTGTACCAAGAGATGTAGGTTCGCGGGCAGCCAAAGAAAGATGTGATGCCGGTTACGGCGTTGGTGATACCGGCCTTGCCGTTAATCTTGATTTTAAGGATGCAATTGCAAAACAAGGTAAAAAAGCAATTGAAAACAAATATGGTAATCTTTTCGAAATGTATGAAAAAATTACCGGAATCAGTCCTTATAATGACCCCATGCGAATTTATCCGGCCGGACATTATACAATGGGCGGGCTTTGGGTTGATTATAATTTAATGACAACAATTCCCGGACTATTCGCTATCGGTGAGGCAAACTTCTCCGATCATGGTGCAAACCGCCTTGGTGCAAGTTCACTTATGCAATGTGCCGGCGATGGATACTTTATTATCCCAAATACAATTACAAACTATCTTGCCGATCAAATTAGAATTCCAAGATTTGATACAAATACCAAAGATTTTGACCAAGCCGAAAAAGCAGCTAAAGAAAAAATCAATAAATTGCTATCAATAAACGGAAATCAAACAGCTACCTCGTTTCATAAACGTCTTGGACTGATTTTGTGGGATTATTGTGGTATGGCTCGTAATGAAGAAGGTTTGAATAAAGGAATGAAATTATTAAACGAGCTGGAAAAAGAGTTTTGGAGCGATGTAAAAGTTCCCGGAACAGCCGGTGAACTTAATCAGGAACTGGAAAAAGCAATTAGAGTTGCCGATTTCTTTGAAATAGGGAAACTTATGATAATAGACGCTCTAAACAGAAAAGAATCATGTGGTGCTCATTTCCGCGCAGAAAGCCAAACAGAAGGTGGTGAAGCTAAACGCGATGATGAAAACTATTCTTATGTGGCTGCATGGGAATATAAAGGGCCGGGACAAAAACCCGAGGTTCATAAAGAAGACCTTAACTATGAATTTGTTGAAGTTAAAGTTAGAGATTATAAGTAATTGGTAAAATAATAAAATAACAATAAAAATGAATATAAAACTCAAAATCTGGCGACAAGAAAATCCAAAAGCAAAGGGTAAATTTATGGACTATTCACTTGAAGATGTTTCGCCCGAAATGTCGTTTCTTGAAATGCTTGATGCTTTAAATACAAAACTAATTCTTAATGGTGATAGCCCGGTTGCCTACGAACATGATTGTCGTGAAGGTATTTGCGGATGTTGCAGTTTATATATTAATGGACATCCACACGGAAAGGGCGAAAAAACAACAACTTGCGAACTACACATGCGTTCGTTTTCTGACGGAGAAACCATTGTTATTGAACCATGGCGTGCTAAAGCCTTTCCTGTTATTAAAGACCTGATTGTTGACAGAAAAGCTTTTGAGAAAATTATGGCTGCCGGGGGTTTTGTATCGGTTAATACCGGTTCGGCACAAGATCCCAATTCTATTCTAATAAAGAAAGAACATGCCGATGAGGCTTTTAATTCAGCTTCTTGTATTGGTTGTGGTGCTTGTGTTGCTGCTTGTAAAAACGCTTCGGCTATGTTGTTTGTTTCGGCAAAAATTTCTCAGTTTGCTTTACTCGAACAAGGAAAAATTGAAGGTATGCAAAGAGTTCAAAATATGGTAGCGAAAATGGATGAAGTTGGTTTTGGTAATTGTACGAATACTTATGCTTGTGAAGCCGAATGCCCTAAAGGAATTAAGGTTACAAATATTGCCAGAATGAACCGCCAATTTATTGCTGCAAAAGTCGGAAGCCAGATTCAGGAGTAAACTTCAGTTTTGATTTATGATTTTTGATTAAAGTCATTCGATCTTTGTTAACCCTGCTACCGCACGATTGTATCGTGTAGTTTTATATAACAACAATAACATCTTTTAAAATTCCTTTTTCTTTTTGGCAATAATGTAAGCTATCAATTATTATATCTTTATATTCGTTTCTTGTAAATACATCTAAGCATTCTACGACTGCAAAACTTATAAACTGACACTGAACGAATATTAAAAAAATAACGACATAACTAAAGTTTTACAAAATATCTTATGTTTCCCTCAAATGAAAAGTTTACGAAGCGAAGCAAGTCCGTCTGGATGCGTTTCAGTACAAAATAAGTACCTTCCGGATTATGAAATTTATAATTTCTGCTCATACCGACAAAGATTATGTTTTTTGTATTGCTACTTTTAGCAAACCACACGATACAATCGTGCGGAAGCGGGCGGTAGCGGGTTTATAAATCTAATTCTTTAAAAATGGGATGTTCATGATTAGGATAAACTCTAACACATTTTAATATATACTCTTGTGATGTCTTTTTGTAACCAAGTTTTTTACACACTAAAGCATATTTACCATATAAACTAATGATTGTATAATTGTCAATATTGTTATCTGTATCCAATAAACTTAAAGCTTTTTTGTATTTATCGTATGCTTTTCTGTATTGCTCATTATCATAAAATAAATCACCATATATTTGCCATGCATATCTGGAAGTTTGATTATACTGCAAACTCTTTACTATATATTTTTTTGCGTCATCAATATTGTAGCTTTTTGCGTTACCTGCTGCATTTGAATAAAAATCTGCAATATATAATGAATCATTATTTGAGTACTTTATCGCTGTTAAAAAATTCTCAACAGCTTTTTGTGGTCTGTTAGTAAAACTGTAATAAGCACCTATAGTATTGTATGTGCTACTGTTAAGAGAATCTAATAAAAGAATTCTATTTAGGTGAAATACTATTGTGTCTTCCCAATTATTAGGCCGTTTAATATCTCTTATGTAACACCATGCTAGTCTATTGTGTGCTTCTGAATAAAAAGGGTCTATTTCAATTGCTTTATAACACAATTCACGAGATTTTTTAAAATCACCAAGTTTAAACAACTCTCCTGATTGTTTAAAATACCAGTCACCTCTTGCGATTTTCCAGTCTTCTTCTTCCAGAACAAGTGTTCTTGTATATTCAAAATTTGAAGAATCAACACCATCATATATATTCCTTTTAACTTGTATTTTACGAAAATGTAAAGAGTCTTCAATTGGAAGATTTTTAAACACAATTGATGTATATTTATATTTATCTATAATAGAATCATGTATTTCGTTCTCTTCAATAAAATCATTATAATCCTCATAAGATTCTTGGCTTTTTATAGAAAGGTGCTCATATTTTTTCTTCAAATCTCCATTTCTACTATATTTATCATACCGTTTTATAACTTCAAGTGGAATTGAATAATTAGGTTCTATAAGTGAAAAAACAAAAATCACTACTATTAATAATAATATTATCGCACCTCCAATTTTTACAATTGATTTTTTGTTTTCTGAAACAGAAATTTTAGATGAAGTAAGTGATGTTTGTCTTTTCTGTTTTGGTTTAATAGGTATTTCTACAGCTTTTTCAACTATTTCAACATTTGGTTCAATGCTTTTATTAGGTTGTTCATTTATCTTTTTTTTTTCTACGTTCTCTTTTTTCATAGCTAAGTTAGCAAGAGAAGCTGTTCTAATTGTGCTTAACTCTTGCTTTATATTGTAATTATCAACTGCCCCACCAAGTGTGAATAAGTCAATAAGTGAACCAATGCCAAAAACACCGCCTGTAAAAATCCAAATGATTCCCTTACCAATTTTTCCTAGATAAAAATGATGAAAACCCAACCAACCAAAACCACTAAATAACCACAACAAATACGCTGTTCCTTTTGATTTCATATTATGTTCTATTTCTTCCTCACTTTTTAACGAAACAATTATTAATAAGGCTATTGCGAGAATTAAAAAAAATAAATATATTAGAGTCATAGTAATTAATTTAAGTTTACCTACTCA
>Ga0207996_1001583_pt1 | contig 15354 bp, 7 predicted proteins | sample AntAceMetag02UKG_FD_184773 | JGI IMG/M metagenome (GOLD analysis project Ga0207996, IMG submission 184773) | Saline lake microbial communities from Ace Lake, Antarctica - Antarctic Ace Lake Metagenome 02UKG (SPAdes) (version 2) | ecosystem: Environmental > Aquatic > Non-marine Saline and Alkaline... | reverse complement strand
TTATCAGTTTAAGAAGAGTGGTTTTTCCGCAGCCATTCTCACCGATAATTCCGATTCGTTCCATTTTCTGAAAAGTATGATTAAAGTTCTTAAATAGTTCCAGATTTCCATAAGATTTTCCCACATTTTGAATTTCCAGAATTGTTTTTCCCAACCTTTTTATCATGAACGAAATATCCAGTTCAGCATCATTAGAAAGATAAGATTTATCAATTAATTCTTTAACTCTATCCAGATGATTCTTCGGTTTGGAAGTTCTTGCCTTTGCACCTCTTTGCAGCCATTTCAGTTCTTTTTTCAATTGAGCAGAACGTCGAGTATCTTTACGTTGCAGGTCAATTAATCCCTGTTCTTTTCTGCGGATGTAATTGGAATAATTTCCCTGATAGAATTTGATTTTTCCATTTTCAATTTCCATTATTTTATCGGAGACTGCATCTAAAAAATACCTGTCGTGAGTTACGAAAATAACTGTTCCTTTATAGTTGGAAAGATAATCCTGCAGCCACTCGATAATATCGATATCAAGATGGTTTGTGGGTTCATCCAGCAGCAGTACATCAGGATGATCCATCAAAATGCGAGCCAGATCGAGACGTCTTTTTTGTCCTCCGGAGAGTGTGTTAATTTTCTCATTGAAATTTGAAAAACCGAATTTTGTTAAAAAAGATTTTGCTTTGATCTCAGTTTTCCAGACATTTTTAGCATCCATTTTTTTGATGATCTTTTGAAGTTTGGATTGTAAAGTTGAGTCAGGATTTATCTCCATTTTTTCCAGAATTCTGTGATATTGTCGCAGTAACGTAAATTCCAGATGGTCACTAAAATAGATATGTTCGTAGATATTTAGTTCAGGATTGAGCTGTGGCACCTGATCAAGATAACCAACGCGAGTTTCTTTTCTGTATATTATCCTTCCAAAGTCAGGTTTTTCCAGGTGGAAGAGCATCTTTAGTAAAGTAGATTTTCCGCATCCGTTTATTCCGATGAATCCAATTTTCTCATTCTCAAAAATCCCGAATGATTCATTTTCACAAATCACTTTTCCGGAAAATGATTTTTGCAGATTTTCAATGGAAATTAAATTTTTACTCAAAAAAGAATCCTTTCAATTTTTCTGTACTCAAGATTTTCCAATCATCTGTTTTGTCAAACTGCATTTATTATTTCCATTATAAAAACAGTAGCCCGTCACTTCGTGATTAATCAATTTCTCACGGGATTTCTTTACCATTATGAAATAAATATTGACAATTATTAAGTAAAACTTTTTTCTAAATTGTCGGAAAAATCAAAAAAAGGATGATTATGCAATTACATCAAAAATTTATCGAAACAGCGAAAGAATACGGCAAGAAAATCTCTGTTTATGATATTGCCACTAGCAAGGAAGTAACCTATGAAAAGATGTTGATAGTATCTTTGATATTTGCAAAAAAGTTCCAAAAAATCAAAAGTAAATATGTGGGAGTAATGGTTCCTACTTCTGCGGGTTGTATGCTCACAAATCTGGGAATTTTAATGACTGGTAAGATACCGGTGATGATCAATTATGCAACCGGTGCAATCGATAATGCAATTTATGCTCAGGAAAAATGTAATTTTAACACAATAATTACGAGTCGCAAATTATTGCAAAAATTGAAAATTGAACCAGTCGATGGAATGATTTTTTTAGAGGATATTGTCAAATCTTTATCATTATTAGATAAACTCCCAGCTTTATTGCGTTCTAAGTGTTCTTTAAAAAGCATTTTGAAATCAGTCCATCAGGGTTCAGATGAAGAAACAGCAGTTATACTTTTTACCAGCGGAAGCGAAAAAGAACCGAAAGCTGTTCAGCTATCTCATAAAAATATTTTTCACAATGTAAAAAATATTCCGTGTGCAGTAGATTTAAGTTCAGAAGATATTTTTCTGGCTAATCTGCCACTATTTCATGTTTTTGGAATTACAGCAAATTACTGGTTACCAATAACTCTGGGTTCGTCAATCGTAGCCTATCCTAATCCACTTGAATATAAAATTATCTGTGGATTGATAAAAAAACACAAAATCACTTTAATGGCAGGCACACCTTCATTTTATCATGGATATCTAAAAAAATCTAAACTCGGAGATTTTGAATCGATGAAATTTGCTTTATCTGGTGCAGATACTTTATCTCCTCATATTTATGAGGGATTTTTGGAAAAACACAATCTTAAAATATACGATGCTTATGGAACCACTGAAACCAGTCCGGCAATTTCTATTAATACTCCAAAGTTCCATAAAGTTGGAAGTGTAGGTAAACCAATTCCCGGAGTGCAGGTAAAAATTCTGAATCTGGAAACAGATGATGAATTACCTGCAAACACGGTAGGTAAGATTTTTGTTAAAGGTGATATGGTTACAGAGGGATATCTGGGCGATTTGGAAGAAACATCTCTTCATATGCGGGGTGGTTGGTATGATACTGGCGATATGGGCTTAATTGATGAAGATGGTTTTTTGTGGCATAAAGGAAGATTGAAGAGATTTGTGAAAGTCGGCGGAGAGATGGTTTCACTGGTAAAGGTGGAACAAGTTCTGGATAAATATCTACCGGAAGGAGTGATTTGTTGCGTTGTAGATGTACCCAATCCTACAAAAGGTGCAGATGTTGTTGCTGCAGTTACAACCGGAGAAATTAATAAGAGAAAAATATTGAAGCAGATGGCAGAAGAATTACCCGCGATTGCCATTCCTAAAGAGTTTTTTGTAATCGAAGATATTCCAGTTATGGGAAGTGGAAAAGTGAATTTTCGAGCAGTTGAGACAATATGTAGGGAAATTCAAAAAAAGAAATTTTCTTAATAATAAAAATATCCCTCTCGTTCCCAAGTTCAACTTGGGAATGAGAGGGTAAAAGCTGAAGCTTCAGAAGTAAAAAAAACAGGCTAATAACAAAAGAAAATAAGGAGGGTTTATGCAGTTACAAGAAATGTTTGTGGAAACAGCAAAAAAATATTCTTCTAAAATTGCCGTTTATGATCAAGCTACAGGAAAAGATATTCCTTATGCGAGAATGCTGATTGCATCATTAATCCTGGCAAAGAAATTTCGGAAGCACAAAGGTAGGTATATCGGGATAATGGTGCCGACTTCTGCAGGTTGTATGCTTTCAGTTATCGGTTCTTTAATGGCTGGGAAAATACCTGTGATGATTAATTATTCTACCGGAGCTCGAGATAATTCTATTTATGCCCAGGAAAAATGCAGCTTCAAAACAATTATCACAAGTAAGAAGTTGTGTGACAAAATTAATTGTGCTCATGTGGATGGGATGGTTTACCTGGAAGAGGTCATGACTTCCATAACTATTCTTGATAAATTGAGAGCTTTGTTTAAGTCCAAACTGCCGACAAAAATGCTGCAATCTGCTGTTAATCATGGAGATGATGATGAAACAAGTGTAATTCTTTTTACTAGCGGAAGCGAAAAAGACCCTAAAGCAGTTCAATTATCACACAAAAATATTGCTCATAATTTGGTTAATATTCCCAATGTTATCGATGTTAATGAAAAAGATGTTTTTGCAGGCACATTGCCCCTTTTCCATGTTTTTGGATTAACAACTAATTTTTGGTTACCTCTCTCTCTCGGATGTTCCATTATTGCTCATGCCAATCCTTTAGATTACAAAGCAATAGTAGATTCAGTGAAAAAATATCAGATTACTATTTTGATTGGAACTCCTACTTTTTTCTATGGTTATTTAAGAAAAGCAGCTCCTGGAGATTTTTCGTGTATAAGATATGCACTTGCAGGTGCTGATAAATTAACTGAAAAACTTCGTAACACTTATATTAATGAACACAATTTGGAAATCTTAGAAGGATATGGGGCGACAGAAACCAGCCCGGTTGTTTCTGTGAATGTGCCCGGAGCAAATAAACCCGGAAGCATTGGCAAACCTTTACCCGGAGTTCAGGTTAAGATTCTGGATAGAGAATCCGATGCAGTATTACCGGCAAATGAAGAAGGTAAAATATTTGTAAAAGGTGATCTGATTTCTGTGGGATACCTGGGAGATATCGAAGAAACTTCTATTCGTATGCACAATGGCTGGTATGATACCGGTGATATGGGGGTGATAGATGAAGACGGATTCCTGTGGCATCGGGGAAGACTGAAACGCTTCGTGAAAGTTGCTGGTGAAATGGTCTCCTTGGTAAAAGTAGAGGAAGTACTCGGAAAGCTTTTACCGGAAGGAGTGGTCTGTTGTGTGGTAGATGTTCCCAATCCCACCAAAGGTTCCGATGTTGTAGCTGCTGTTGCTACCGGTGAATTTGATAGAAAGAAAATCCTCAAACAAATGGCAAAAGAACTACCTGCTTTAGCAATACCAAAAGAATTTTATGTGATTGAAGATATTCCCTTAATGGGAAGTGGAAAAGTTGCTTTTAGAGAAGTGGAAAAAATTTGTCGCGAAAGGCAGGTAAACAACAAAGAATAGTTGTTCATCTCTAAAACAGTTTGTTATTAAAAGCAGATTACAGATTCATTTAAATTCAAATTAATTGTGAATGTGCCTAAACTTTTTTTAGGCACATTCATTTTATAAAAGATACGATCTAGTAATACTTTGTTGCTTCATTAAAAAAATATTGGCGTATATCAAACCAAAGTAGCCACCATCACTGCTTTGATGGCGTGCATCCTGTTTTCCGCTTGTTCAAATACTTTTGAGGTTTCACTTTCAAAAACTTCACCGGAAACTTCCATTTCTTTAATACCGAATTTCTCATAAACATCTGTTCCAATTTTTGTATCAGTATTATGAAAAGCAGGAAGACAATGTAAAAAGATGGTTTGACATTTTCCTGTTTTTGCCATCAAATCTCTATTTACTTGATACGGAGTTAAGAGCTTAATCCTCTGTTCCCAAACCTCTTTTGGTTCTCCCATTGAAACCCAGACATCAGTATAAATCACATCAGCATCTTTCACGCCAGCGTTGATATTATCAGTAATAGTTATTTTTGCTCCAGTTTCTTTTGCGATTTTTTTGCATTTATTCACGAGTTCATTATCAGGTTGAACCTCTTTTGGTGCAACAATCCTGAAATCCATTCCCAGTTTTACACCTCCGATCATAAGGGAATTTGCCACATTATTCCTACCATCACCGGAATAAACAAAAACCATCTCGCAGTAAGGTTTGTTCAAATGCTCCTGGGCAGTAAGAAAATCAGCAAGAACCTGTGTGGGATGATATTCGGTAGTTAAACCGTTCCAAACCGGAACTCCGGCAAATTCACCGAGTTCTTCCACAATGTTCTGTCCAAAACCGCGATACTCGATTCCATCATACAATTTGCCTAAAACTCGTGCTGTATCTTTCATGGTTTCTTTGTGTCCCATCTGACTACCGGTTGGTCCGAGATAAGTAATATGAGCTCCTTGGTCATAAGCTGCAACTTCAAAGGAACATCTGGTTCTGGTGGATGTTTTTTCAAATATGAGTGCAATATTTTTTCCTTTTAATTTCTGAACTTCCTTCCCTTCATATTTGGCTTTTTTCAATTCTGTGGAAAGTGCCAACAGATATTTGATTTCTTCCGGTGTAAAATCTAATAAAGTTAAGAAGTTTCGATTTTTCAGATTTATTTTCATTTGATTCCTCCTAAATTTTTTTGATCAAAAGTTCAAAGCAGTTCTTTTTTAATCAAGATATTTTTAGAAGGAATTTTATAAAATTTCCATCATATTATCCAGACCAGCAATCTTAAAAGTTTTTTTGATAAAAGGATGTGTGTTTATAATCGAAAAATATTCCAGTTGAACTTTTTTGGCAAACATAATGCAATTTCTCATAAAAGCAGAAGAGACAAAATTTACATCTTCAAGGTCGAAAACGATTTTTAGATTTTCATATTTATTTGAATTTTCCACTGAAATTTGAATTTCATTTTTATTAAGCAGTTCTTCCAGTTTTTCATCGATCATTGTTGCTGCTGCAGGACTGTTCTCAGAATCCATCCGTTCTGAAAATTTACAGATTAAAGTTTGTTTATCTTTCTCAAATTGGCATTTTAACATATCTTCTCCTGATTATTTTTTGCCCCTGACTTACACTGACTTTTTTATCCACGAATTACACGAATTTTCACAAATTATTATTTAGTCTTTATTTTTTTCGACGCTGATTTTCGCTGATTATTTATGATTCATTATGATTATGTAAACTTAACAAGTTTTGGAAACTTGTTAAGTTTTAAGTTGGTTAACAGTATATACCAGATATTTCCAATAATTAATTTTTTCCTGTTAATCCTGTTTATCCTGTCAATTTTATCTGTGCAAATCCGTATTATCCGTGTCATCCGTGTTCCTTAATTTTTATTGTATTCTTTGGAGATGTCCTCTGCTGTCAGGTTCTCATCAAAAACTTTTGTTGATCAAAATCAAACCACTTTCTATTTTCACGTCTCTGGCAGATTCTTTTTGTATTGATCAGGTGGATAGCAGTGATATTTTCCGTTGTGATATTTTTTCCACCGGCTCCGCATCCCAAAGTAAAAGAAGTTTGGAGTTTATTGAATAAACCTCCCACCGCACCTTGAGCTGAAGGCGTGTTCACGACCACTCTGCCGGCATTCATCAAATCTGCAAATTCAGAAATTCTCTCATTATTATTCGCATAAATACCTGCTGTATGACCAATGCCACCCAGATAATTCAAATCTATACAGGTCTTAATTGCCTCAAGATAATTTTCTTTAACATAAAAGGTTAAGATGGGAGCTAAAATTTCTAATGAAAGAGGATATTTTTTACCCACTCCATCCAGATGAGCTATCAATAATTTTGTGTTGAACGGAACTGTGATGCCAGCTAATTCAGCTATTTGCTGCACAGATTGACCAACGATCTGAGCACTCATCATACCTGAATGCAGATCAATTGCTTTTTTCTCCACTTTTTCTATTTCATCTGGACTAAGAAAATAACAATTTTGCTTTTTAAATTCAGCGATAACTTTTTCAGCAATTTTTTTCTCTACCACTATAGATTGTTCACTGGCACAGATGGTTCCATTGTCAAATGTTTTGGAGATGATGATATTTTCGACTGCAAAGGGAATATCTGCACTTTCATCAATAAAAACCGGAACATTTCCCGGACCTACTCCAAGAGCTGGAGTTCCCGAACGGTAAGCTGCTTGAACCAACCCGGTTCCACCTGTTGCTAATATTAACGCCACTCGAGGATCTGTCATACAGATTTGAGTAAAATCCTGGGAAGATTTGGGAACCCATTGAATACAATCTTCTGGAGCTCCAGCTTTCAGGGCTGCTTCATAACAGATTCTCGCAGCTTCTCTACTGCATTTCCTGGCAGCTCGATGCGGACTGATTATGATTGGATTCCTGGTTTTAAGGCAGATAAGTATTTTGTACATTACAGTTGAAGTGGGATTTGTAATCGGTGTAATAGCAAAAACAGGACCTAAAGGTTGAGCGATTTCAGTTATACCCGTGAGTTCATCATGAGAAAGAATACCAACTGTTTTTTCATCTTTGATGTTTTCATAAACCATTTGAGTAGCAAGAATATTCTTCAGAACTTTATGCTGCCAAACACCCATGTAAGTTTCTTCAGCAGCCATTTTTGCCAGACTCACTCTATGATTGAAACCTGCTTCATATACTTTTTTTACGATATTATCTACTTGCTTTTGATCATACTGACTGAAAACCCCTGCAGCAATCGATGCTCTTTGTAAAAGCTCATCTGCTTTCTCTAAATCTTTGCTCATCTGTTCTCCGTTATTTTATTAAGATTAAGGGTACTGCATAATTAATATTTAAACCACTAAAGTGGTTAAGTAGGGGCTTGGGTTACATTTTTCCCACAGTTAAAACTGTGGGTTAATGATTTGATAGATATTGAATTAACCCACAACTTCAGTTGTGGGAAATAAACAAACCCACATATCAAAATTTCAACCATTTTAATGGTTTCTGAAATTTTATCCAATTCTGCAGAATCCACTTATTAAGATTTATCCTGTAAAATGCGAGCCTATTTCAGCAGGATCATTTTCTTAGAAACTGTAGTTTTACCATCAATATTCAATTTATAAAAATAAATTCCTGAACTAACTGGTTGGTTTTCTTCATCCGTTCCATTCCATACTACTTCCCTCGTTCCCAAACTTCCATTTGGGAGCGGAATTAAAGTTTTTACTTTTTGTCCTTTCAAATTATAAATAATTATCTCCGTGTTCTCTGTGCTCTCTGTGGTTGAGAAAGAAATCGTTGTTTCGGGATTAAACGGATTGGGATAGTTCGTTAGTTTGAAATTAGAAATTTGTAATTCGTAATTGGTAATTCCCACTTGTGGTTCTCCCAATGGATTTTCATAAGCTCCCATATCCGGCATTGATCCGGCAGGATTCGGTCGTGGATTTCCTTCGAGGTCAAATTCAGGTGCATAATACCAGGTTCCGTTTATTTCAATTTCGTCTATTCCCGCTCCGATGCAAGGGCTTGCATCCAGAAGATGAAATGGTTGATTTTGTTGATTTGAAAAGAGAGGGTCTTCATCTATATTTCCTTCTCCTTCCCAACCACCCTGGATATTAGAGTAGACAACGTCGATTGAGCCGTCCTCTAAGTATATTTCTGCTACTGAATCATTCCACAAAATGCAATTCACCAAAATCGGGCTGGAAGAAGAGCAATAAATCCCACCGCCATTTAAAGCTGAATTACCACTTATGGTAACATTCAACAAATTCAGAATTGAATCACTACAATAAATACCACCTCCATAACTAAATGCATTCCCTTGATAAATAATTGAGTTATTTATTATTATATGTGAATTTGATATATATGCATTTCCTCCAATCCAAGCACTTTGATTGTTATCAAATGTTATCCCATCTAATAAAACAGAATTACAATCTAATAGAAAAATCCCCCCCCCAAACTCAGTAGTAAAATTATCTGATATTATGACATTTTCCAAGAGTGGATCTGAATCATGACAACAAATCCCTCCTCCAGAACCAACAAATAATTCGATTGTAGAATTACTTAATATTTTAACATTAATCAAACTTGGATTGGAATTAAAGCAATAGAAACCACCACCATAATTATCACAAGTATTATTTTTGATCGTGACATTTTTTATAAAAGGATTAGAATTATTCAAACAGCAAATCCCACCACCATAAATATTATAACCATTTGTGATAGTAAACCCACACAAAACAGTAGTAGAATCCTCTCCACTCTCGAATGTCACCACACTCCCATTCTGATTGCCATCAATTATCGTATTGGAAATATAGGTTGTATCCTGCGTTATCAAAAATAATGAAGCAACAGTTATATTCTTACCGATAAAATTAATATTTTCGATGTAAGTTCCGGGATTCACGATAACTTTATCTCCATCTACAACTGCATCTATGGCAGATTGGATGGTTGGATAATCATCCGGCACATATACAATGTTTCCGCCATCATAATGCACCTTCAGAGTTGGATCACCCTGAATAATCATTCCGTAAAACCAGGAACGCTCCCACATCCAGTCCGGACCTGTATCCACACTAACTTCCCACCATTGCCGCAGAGCTTCACCAATAGTATTATCCAAAGAAAGCGGCTCATAAAAATCCTCAAACCAGAGCATACTTCCGGTTTTTGTTGAGCCAAGTGTTCCCAGGCAATATTCATTCGCAAACACGTACATAGCACCCATATTATTAGGAGATGTAAAGCGGGAATTGGAACAGGCAAAAAGATTGTAAAAATGCGATTTTGGCTGCAGATAGGAAATCTGATAATTGGTTACAAGATTCCATGTGTTTCCATTATCTTCACAGAAATGGTGAGCATCCGGTCCGGAATGCACATGAACCTGGATAAATTCATAACCAGCCTGAATACGATTTTCTCTATAATCCGAAGCTGTGGTTTGATTGATATCATGAACAAGTTCCACATCGGAATAGGCAAATTCCATAGCAGCCTGGTATTCCGGTCCCCAATATGACCAGTCATCATCGATGTAAGCCAGAGCCGTATTATTATCTTGAATCAGGCCATTGCGGAAAAGATGATTTCTCTGAAAATAAGAATTTATCATCTCAGATTCAGTCATACCCGGCATTGTCAGGTTGTCAGCTTTGATCCGTCCTACACCAATTTCCGGATGTACATCCTCAATATGATAATCATAAATATCATTTCCATCAGTATCGATCCAATATCCATCAACATCGGAGAAAAACAGGTCTATGGGAAATTCCACCCAATTTTCATCCGGGTCCCAAATCCCATTGTTATTAAAATCATTGAACATTTCAAACCAGGCAGAAGGCAAATTTCCGATGAGAGTTACACTCACAATTTCTTCATCATTATAATAATCAATCACGATTTGTCTCAAATCTTCCCATGACGTTCCGCTGAATTCTACCAGAAATGAGTTCAATTCTTCATTCAAAAGGTCATCTTGATAAGTAGCAATTGCGTCTGATATTAAAGGATAAAGAGAAGCTGCAATGATGATAAGACAGTTTTCATTTGTCCTGTTATCAACTACTTTTCTGCTGAGTTCAGAAAAGTGAGTTGATTTAAAGGGATTATTTTTTTGATATTCGTCAAATCCTGTGATTGGATGATTTTCCGGATCAAGATTCCTGGTTACCGGAATATCCTGGAAACGTGCAGCCAGGGTGACTGAAAATACAATTATTAAAAATAAGATTGAAATACTTTTTTTATTCATAAGTTTTTTTCTCCGGGTATTTATTTTTTTATCTTTTTTAAACAACCAAGACTTCAACCAGGACAGTTGAAACAACCTTTAAAAATCGAAAATACTGTAGTTGCCAAAGTTCGCAAGTTTTATTTTATTTCATCAGGATTTATAAGCCTTAGGCTTACAAGTCCGCCATTATTTTAGGTGGATCATCTTCTTCGTGGAAGTATAATTCCCAGCTTCCAATTTATAGAAATAAATTCCGGAAGAAACAGGTTGATTGTTTTCATCAGTGCCATCCCAAACCACTTCGTTAATTCTTAATTTCTCCCGAACGCTTTCGGGACTAATTTCTAATTTTATTATCTTCTGACCTTTCAGATTGTAAATTATTATCTTTGCGTCCTCAGCGTTCTCAGCGGTGAGAGAAAATGAAATCGTTGTTTCAGGATTAAACGGATTCGGGTAATTCCCGATGAGCTCGGTAACTAATGGAATAGGCAAATCGCCAACATCTACAATTACAGTAGCAGGATTAGAAAATACTGATTCCCAACCACCATCATAAACAGCTGTCACATGATAGATGTGAGGACCTGGTGGCACAGCAAGGTCGCAACATCCACCTGGCCAAGTAACATATTCTATTTGTTCTCCATCACGGTATAAGTTGAATGAATCAAGGTCTCTTCCTACTAAAGGAGGAGGAAACTCCCATGTTAAGTATACATTATTACCCTGTGCAGTTGCTGTCAGATTTGTCGGAGGATAGAGAATTACAGTTATTTCTTCTACATTGGATGGATAAGATTCACCTATGTAGTAGAGTGCTGTTACCCAATATTCATAAGTTCCACCATCTAAAGCAAAGTCATCATAAGTCATTTCGAATGGATCCAGGATTTCAGCTATTTCAACTTCATCACGATAAACTTTAAAACCATAAAGATTACGATTGATTCTTGTATTTTCAATTCTTTTATTTCTTGGATGGATGTGAAGAACTTCCGGAGTTCCGTTTGCAACCATTTGTCTGGAATTTCGAACAACAGGTTTATGTATTTGAAGATCATCTCCTTCTTCAACAACACCTTCTATACACCAGTTGTAATCCAAGGCAAAGGCAACACTGATTTCCTGCCAGATTCCTTCATAGAACATCCAGTCACCTTTTCCTGCTACTGCAGGTCCCATATCCACACTGGATGGATGGTCGGCTGTGGCAGAAATATCATAACCGATCCAGTATTCATTGCCAGGTATGATTGTAATCGGGGTTGTTAATGTATGAGTTGTCCAACTTTCGAGAAGAACGGAATTAGTTATATCTGCAGAATATACTACTGTTCCCGGATCTCCGAATGAACCACCTTCCCAAATTTTTACAGCAAGATAACTGAAATCTGCTGTGCGTATGTGAATCCTGATACTGATGATATCTTGATAATAATAATCTTCTAACTCGTCTTCTGTGAACCTGGCAGCACACATCCAATCTGCTGCTGCTCCGATTCCGATGCCATTGTTATCATAACCGGAATGGTATGCAAGTACATCACCTGTTCCAGGTGGCATCTCCCACTCTAAGTGGATATCGTTATAATCGAATACTGTAGCAACTAAATTCTCAGGAGGAGGAGGAGGAGGAGGACCGGTATAAAATGGAACTTCAACAATATCAGATTCTCCTGGATCATCATATACTGCAGACACTCCAGCCAAGTATTGTACACCATAAATAAGACCTGTATATTGGTAGAACAGGTTTGTTGTGTAATCTTGTAATACACCATCAAGATATACATTATAGCCTATAAGCTCTCTTGAAATTACAGTTAATGAAGTATCTGGTGGTTCCCAGGAAACGATTCCGGTATATCCATTGACCTGTACATTTTGCGGTGGAGGGAAATATTGTGAATATAAACAAAACGAGAAAACCATCAAAACTACGATCATGAAAATTTTTGTTGATTTGTATCTCATAATACCTCCTTAAAATACTTCAACGAGCCTTCAACCATCCCGATTGAAGGAATATAGTATTTCAACCGGGACGGTTGAAACAACTTATCTTTGAGATTCCCACTTTTGTGGGAATGACATTTCATAATTAGTTTCCTAAAGTTCATTTCTTTCCTCTCGTTCGAGGTAGAACGAGTAACATCATTTCATCAGGATTTATCCGCCATTATTTTAGGTGGATCATCTTCTTCGTGGAATTATAATTCCCAGCTCTCAATTTATATAAATAAATTCCGGAAGAAACAGGTTGATTGTTTTCATCAGTGCCATCCCAAACCACTTCGTTAATTCCTAATTTCAAATTACTAATTTCTAATTTCTTTATCTTCTGACCTTTCAGATTATAAATCGTCATCTTTGCGTTCTTAGCGTCCTTTGCGGTGAGAGAAAAAGAAATGGTTGTTGACGGATTAAACGGATTTGGGTAGTTCTGATAAAGTTTAATTAGGGGAGTTTCAATAATAATATTTTCATTTATCTCCACATATACAGGTGCACCATATTCATAAGCTCCCATATCAACCACAGCTATTCCATCTTCATTTCCATCCCAGAGACGCAAATTACCGATTATATCCCAGGGTAAAACTAATACTATTTCAGCAGGATTACCTGCGTCTATACACCGTGATACTTCATATAGAGAATAAGGATGCTGCCCGGTTCCGATAAATAGAGGATCTTCATCAATGTTGCCTACACCGGTCCAACCTCCCTGAATATCCGAATAAGATATTTCAACTGAACCATCTATTTGATCGGGAGTATTATTCCAGAGGATACAATTCATTAGGCTTGGGCTGGAACCATAAGTAGAGTAAATCCCACCACCCTCATAAGATGCTGAATTACTCGTTATTGTTACATTTACTAAACTGGGATTGGAACTAAAAAAATAAAACCCACCACCATAATAGCTTGATACATTATCATAAACTAACAAATTTACAAAAGAAGGATTAGAATCATAACAGCAAATTCCTGCTCCTTGTCCGGCAGAACCATTTTTGATTGCAATATCTTCAATCGATACATCATGAACATTATCAATATAAATAACGTTAGTTTGAAAGTTCGCATTCAGAATAGTTTCTTCTATCCCGCTTCCACAAAAAGATACATAGCTAATGCAGGAAACAGGAAAAGATTCGTCATTTGTAGTTGGACTGTAAATTCCGGGAGCAAGATAAATAGTATGAGGATTAAGACTGTCAGCTTGAATTATACTATTTGCATAGGAAATTGTTTTTAAAGGTTCATCAAAGGATAGACCTGTATTTGTATTAGCTCCGTCCAGCGATACATATAAATCTGAATTTGTCTGTATGATGATAGAATTAATTATATCAAAATTAAAATTATTAATCGGGCTGGCATAAAAATCGGTTGGATACATAACTGTAAATGTATCAATATAAACTTCAATCATTTGGTCGGAATATAGATCTCTTCCATTTACAGATTGGTTTAAATAGATACTGGAGCGGTTTAATTCATCAAAAATCAGGTTTGAATTCCATCTACAATAAATACCACCACCATCATAAACAGTGGAATTAGAATAAATCCTTACATTTGACAAATTCAGGTTCGAATAATTTTGACAATAAATACCTCCTCCTTGATTATATGAAGTATTATTCACGATGGTAACATTATTCAGTTCGATATCGGAATGATCACAGTAAATTCCACCACCATAGGTGGAATGATTACCGGAAATGATAACTTCTTCAAATATAGGGTCGGAATAAAAACAGCAAATTCCTCCACCATGACCAGTATAAGTACTCGTGCAAAAATTATCAATGATTTTAACATTTTCTAATATTGGGTCAGAATAAAATAAGTAAATACCTCCACCACGAGTTGGAGCGTAATTATTTATTATCAATAAATCTTGAAGAGTCGGGTCTGAATGATATCCGCAGTAAATTCCACCTCCTGTATAATGTGACCAACCTTGTCCATAACCATTAGTTATAGTAAACCCGGATAACATGGAATTGGAGTCTTCTCCATTTTCAAATGTAACTACAGTTCCTATCTGAGATCCATCTATTATACAATTTTCATAGCCATTAATGCTTTTAACGATTATTGCTTTGCCATTAAAATTAATATTTTCAAAATAAATGCCATCTTCCACTAAAATAACATAACCAAACTCAGCAGCATCGATTCCTTCTTGAATAGTATTAAAAGGAAATTCTTGTGAACCGTCTTCAAATCCCAGGTTGGATACATCTACATAAATAAAATTACTTGTATCATAAGAAACTTTCAAATTAGGATCACCTAAAATAACCATTCCATAGAACCAGCTTCTTTCCCACATTGTATTTTCACCGGTATCAACGTTTTGCTGCCACCACTGCTGGAAGGCCTCTCCAATGCTGATCCTGAAATAGAGAGGTTCATAAAAATCTCTGAATCCTAACATGCTGCCGGCTTTTGTGGAACCGATCACCCCCAGGCAATGATCGTTTGACAGCAGGTATAAACTTCCCATATTATCCGCAGTCTCGAAATGAGCATTGGAACAGGCAAAGAGATTGTAGAAATATGAATTTGGAT
>Ga0207996_1001579_pt1 | contig 15385 bp, 14 predicted proteins | sample AntAceMetag02UKG_FD_184773 | JGI IMG/M metagenome (GOLD analysis project Ga0207996, IMG submission 184773) | Saline lake microbial communities from Ace Lake, Antarctica - Antarctic Ace Lake Metagenome 02UKG (SPAdes) (version 2) | ecosystem: Environmental > Aquatic > Non-marine Saline and... | reverse complement strand
AATATGGACTAATGCCCGAAAAAGAAATGGAAAGAAAACAACTCGAACATCTCTATCCATATTTTCTCAGAGCAAAAGCACTTGATGAAGAAATTTCTTTATATGAACTTGGCAGAGCAATATTCCATTTAAACCAGCGCAGAGGTTTTAAGAGTAACAGGAAACTTGATAGTGCAGAAAAAGAAACATCACGTATGAAAGACTCCATTAAAGAATTGAAGAAGAATCTGAATGAAGCTGGGGCAAGAACACTCGGCGAATATTTGTACAAACTAAATATAGATGTACCCCACAACGCACAGCATAAAAAACGACCGCAAAGAATTAGAGATTATGGAAAGGATTACAATTTCTATACTGACCGAGAAATGTATTCGGATGAATTTGATTTGATCTGGAAGAAACAATCCGAATACCACACAGAACTGACAGATAAAAAGAAAGAACATCTCAAGGAAATTATTTTCTTCCAGCGACCGCTCAAGCCACAGCCAAAAGGTAAATGTAGATTTGAGCTTGAGGAATTCCGTGCACCTGTCGCATTTCCAATTGTCCAAAAATTCAGGATCTATCAGGAGGTAAACAATTTAATTTTGTTGGACTTTGATAGGAATGAACACGAACTTACCAATGAACAAAAAGAGATTATCATACAAGCACTATTAAAACAGAAGACAGCTACATTTAAAAGTTTGAGAAAGAAATTCGGTAAAGAATATGATGAGTATATATTCAATCTCGAAAGTGAAAAACGAAAAGACTTGAAGGGTGATGAAACGACCTTCATAATGAAAAAGGATCTACATTTTGGTAAGAAATGGGATTTGTTTTCAGATTCTGAGCAGGATGAGGTGATAAGACGAATAATTAATGAAGATAACGACATAGAAATCGAAGCAACTCTTATCACGTGGTTACAGGAAAATTTTGGACTGAACGAGGAAAATGCACAACACATTAAAGAAGTAAGGTTGCCACAGGGTATTGCAAGTTTAAGCAAGAAAGCCATCAATAAAATCCTGCCTTATTTAATGGAAGGGTATATTTATTCTGATGCTTGTGCAAAAGCAGGTTATCATCATTCAGATTTTAGGACAGGTGAAGTATATGACGAAGGAAACCTGCCATATTATGGAAAAGTTATGCCACATCATGTGGCATTTGGAACAAATGATGAAGATGATATAGACGAAATACAGTACGGCAAAATAGCAAATCCAACTGTTCATATTGCGCTCAACCAGCTGAGGAAATTTGCGAATGCACTCGTGAAAAAATACGGCGTACCTACCCAGATAGTCATTGAGCTTGCTCGTGAGTTAAAGCTTGGGCAAAAAAGGTTAAAAGATATTGAAAGAGAACAGACAGCAAACAGAAGACATAATGAGTTTGTTGCAGAAGAAATCAAAAAGATAGGAATCGAAAATACCTATCAAAACAGGTTAAAGTATAAATTATGGGAAGAGCTGGACAATGATCCAGCAAAAAGATGTTGTCCATATACAGGAAAGCAAATTTCAATAAGTGAACTATTCTCCAATAAATTTGAAACAGAACATATTTTGCCAAAATCAAAAACCTTCGATGACAGACCGCTGAATAAAACAGTCTCATATTATCTGGCAAACAGGTTCAAGGGTGAACGCTCACCATTTGAAGCATTCGGAGAGAGTCCGGAAAATTATGATTGGGAGGCAATTCTTGAAAGAGGAATGAACCTTCCGCCAAATAAACGCTGGCGATTTTATCCAGATGCCATGAAAAATTACGAAGATCAGGGTGTGCTTATCTCACGAATGCTTACAGACACCCAATATATGAGCAGGACAGCAAGAGAATATATGAGCTATGTATGCGGACCTGATAATGTCTGGGCAATACCCGGCGCACTGACATCAAAATTCAGAGCTAAGTGGGGACTGAACCAACTTCTTTCCGATGATAATGAAAAAAACAGGGCTGATAACCGCCATCATGCCATCGATGCATTTGTTGTTGCCTGTACAGACAGAGCATTGCTTCAGAAGGTTGCGAGAGCTACTGAAAAATCACGAGAGCGTTTCATAAAAAAAATGCCCCTGCCCTTCAAAGATTTCTCACATGATAAAATGCAGAAAAAAGTAAATGATATTGTAGTATCATACAAACCCGATCACGGAAATGCAAAAGAAGCAACAAAGAAAAATAGGACAGTAGGACAACTGCATGATGAAACTGCGTATGGTTTTGTCTCAGAAACAGAGAATAAAATTATGCTCTCTGTACACAAACCGCTTCGGGGTTTGAACACATTAAAGAAAATTAATGAAATCGCAGATGGCAATATTAGAGAGGCATTGATTGGGGAGATTAATAAAAATAAAGAGAAAAAAATTGATGACATTCTCGATGCGTTCATACAGAAAACAGGCACAAAAAGAGTGAAGATACATGTGGAAAAAGATAAAAAAACAGTAATTCCGATAAGAAACAAAATGGGTAATATATACAAATACTACACCTCAGGCAATAATTACTGTGCTGATATTTACTGCTCGGATAAAGGAAAAAATGCTGGTAAATGGCAGGTTGAAATAATCCCCATGTTCTATGCACATCAGCAGGATTTTGAGCCTGAATGGCATACAAAACATCCTACTGCAAAAAAGATTATGCGCCTTTTCATCAATGACTATGTGGCATATGATGATAATGAGAACAGGAAAATTGTAAGAGTAAAGAAAATGAATATTGACGGCAGGCTGTTCTTTATTGATCCCACTATCTCAAAATCCGAAAAAGATCCTAATGCCACATCAGTGAAGCAGCTTCAAGAAAGAAGTGCTCGTAAAGTAGGAATCGATATTCTTGGGAATGTATTCGACCCACAAAGACATGAACATAATAGAGATAAGAAAGAATGACGTCTTCCTGAGTGTAAGTAGAGGTTTCCTTGTTGTTAAAAGCAACAATGAAGAGGTCAGAAAAGAACCGCTTGCCGATATAGATACGATCATCGTCAGCGGATTCGGTATAAGTTATTCACATAATCTCTGTATCAGGTTGTGTGAGATGAATATTCCATTGATACTGTGTGGGACAAATTATGTTCCTGCCGGTTATCTTATTTCTCATTGTTCCAACTATGAATTTACCGGCAGAATGAATGTTCAGCTCGATGCATCAGAACCGCTTAAAAAACGTATATGGCAATCGATTATTAAAAAGAAGGTCAAACACCAGAGATGTGTGTTATTGGAAAATGGAGATCACGCAAGAGATTTTATAAAGCTGATCGAAAAAGTTCGATCCGGCGATCCCGATAATATCGAAGCGCAGGCAGCAGTACGTTATTGGAAAAGGGTATTCGGAAAATCGTTTAAACGTGATTTTGATGAGCCGGGCATAAACGCCTTCCTTAATTTTGGCTATGCGATTATAAGAAGCTGTGCAATACGGTATTGTATTGCCTTTGGATTGCTGCCCTCAATAGGGTTGCATCATCATAACAAGCTTAATCCCTACTGCCTTGCAGATGACATTATAGAACCCTATCGTCCTTATGTTGATAGAAAGATACTTACAATGCACGTTGGGAATGAGGTCGTGATTAAACCGTTACATAAAAAAGAAATAGCTGATCTGTATAACGAACGCTTTATCATGGACGGCAAACGATTAACACTCGATCATTGTATGAAGCAAACGGTGCTTTCTCTTGTGCAGTCATTTAAAGAAAAAAAGAACAAGATACAATTCCCCGAGTTTTATGATAAGCGGTCTTAGAATTATGTGGATGCTCGTGATGTTTGATCTGCCGGTAAAGATGGATGCAGACAGGAAGAGAGCAACAAAATTTCGCAACTTTCTCCTGGATGAGGGATTTAGCATGAGTCAGTATTCGGTGTATATGAGGTTTTGTGGCACAAGAGAACGGGTTGATACTTATAAAAGAAAAATTAAAGAGCATATTCCTCCGAATGGGGATATCTGTATCTTATGTTTTACCGATAAACAATATGGGAATATCATACACTTCTGCAATCGGATAAAAGAGAAAATGCCTGATAAAACAGGACAATACCTATTGTTTGATTAAGAAATAATCTTATTTTAATTGTAGTAATAGCAGCTAACCAACAACCATAAGGCATATTAGCCAGCTGCTATCTTTGAAAACTACATTTTGGTGTCAAGCTGTAACTGCGCATGTGGGACTGAAGGACAAATGATCATCTTTGAAAACTACATTTTGGTGTCAAGCTGTAACTCTTCGATATGGCGCAGCAAGCAAACCCCATCTTTGAAAACTACATTTTGGTGTCAAGCTGTAACAGTCTGCTAATCTGGATAATGAATACAAAATCTTTGAAAACTACATTTTGGTGTCAAGCTGTAACAATACAGGTGCAAACTATCAATGTGTTGATGATCTTTGAAAACTACATTTTGGTGTCAAGCTGTAACTAGACTCCAAAACTCCAGCAGAGTCTTTAGATCTTTGAAAACTACATTTTGGTGTCAAGCTGTAACCCATCTGCATATCCGGGTATGGTCCCGCCTGATCTTTGAAAACTACATTTTGGTGTCAAGCTGTAACTGTTGATGATGTCCTCGTGATACAGGACGTATCTTTGAAAACTACATTTTGGTGTCAAGCTGTAACGGTGAGTCTGCCCTACATTGCACCGGAACTTATCTTTGAAAACTACATTTTGGTGTCAAGCTGTAACCCATCGAGCACATACCCCGATTCGGTCTGATCTTTGAAAACTACATTTTGGTGTCAAGCTGTAACGATAGTGGAGCAGATGATGTTAGTTTGCCGATCTTTGAAAACTACATTTTGGTGTCAAGCTGTAACGATGGCGGAGTGGACGACATTACGTTGCCGATCTTTGAAAACTACATTTTGGTGTCAAGCTGTAACAATGATGCTGGTGGACTGTTGATTGACACGATCTTTGAAAACTACATTTTGGTGTCAAGCTGTCGATAAATAGTCGACAACTGCTCAAAATATTCTGACTCCTGAATTCTGTCTTCTATTTTACGGAATATACACCTTGAATGCCCGGGTATAGACGCCATCTCTCCCCGTGCCTGCAATCCAGTGTCCATCATCAGAGATAGCTGTTGCCACATAAAGAACCCAATCTGCGAGTTCGGAAGCAAGCCCTTCATCTTCAAGCCAATCCTGTAGAGAGATCATAGCATCATTTTTAAATTTAATGAATGCGGTATCATAGGACGAACCTACGATCCGATCGCCATTATTAGACGCCGCAAGTGCGACTGTATTTGGCTGATGAGGACCAGGATACGGGCTAAAAGTACCCATGAAATGGACCTGGCGATTACTATCCCAATACACGGCATAGGGTGTTATCTCATCATCATAGACAGTACCTACAATGGTGCTTCCGTCACTGGAAATACCCTCAGCAACACCAGCGACATATCCTGTTGGCAGAGGAAGCCTGGTGGGTAGAGAGTCTTTTGTCATATCGAAATAGATTGGCAGTTCGACAGCGATAGAGTCAAATTTTTCAGCATAATCAGAACCAACCATAATTATGCCGTATCTGAATATTCAGCACTGTCTCCAAAGGTTGATGCGAGGATTGTGAAAGTACCCATCGAGATATCATAGTAATAGCCGCCCTGATGTTCACGGGCGTTAGCACTAAGTCCAACAACCAGGTTGCCGTCACCTGAGATTCCAGAAGCTGTTTGAGCATTTGCAGAGGTGGCTGGATCGATAATCGCATGCCATTGAGCGTTGGAATAGTAGTGAGCTAATGGTGTAAGGTCGCCCACTGCCTGGGTTCCTACCATGATGCCGGTTTCAGAAATATCATACACGGCACACTGGCGCTCGAAAGGTTCTTGAGGTCCCGGGAAGGGAAGAATAGTAACAGTATCATCTGTCCAGATCACTGGTGGAATTTCCATATACTTGCTGTCATCAGGTGTATTTAAAGCGCTTCCACCAACCACAATTGTACCATCATTATTCATTCCCTCTACAAAACTAAGTGAATAATCCACACCCGCAAAGGGAAGAGCAGTAAAGACGACCTCTGTTGGTTCTGTAGATTTTGAACAGGAGTTGGTAATAATAATGATTGATATGGTACAAAGAATTAATAATGCACCAATTAAGTTAAAGGTTTTCTTTTTTTTCATGTTACTCCTTTCTTTTTTAAAAGGTTTGATGTTTATACGCTTCTAATATGTATCTTTTTGGATTACGTACATTACATAAGCATTGTCGAGGAGCGTTAAAGACAACTTCAATTCATATTCCGTTCTGAAGCGAGAAAAATCTGTTTACTTAATATGCACGCAAAGACGGGTTATTTTTGTCAATGTTTACATCGACCTGCCAGCCAGACACGACAGAGTGATGTAGGAAGGGGATTCTTTGAGATTTACCGGGACAATGCCCCCCTTGCATGCGTCATATTATCAAATTCTTTTACCAGCTTCGGATCGGCAAAATGTGATAAAACCCCCATAAATTCTTCATATATAATAGTTTTTCCGAGAAATTTTTCATAAAGATCTCGAAGAAATGACTGCCAGTCTTTATCTCCCATCTCTTTTCTTATATGATCAAAAATACGGGGACCTTTGCCTGTTATCGAGTAACCCTTTGCAGGTGAGTCTAACATATCCACATCTAATACAGGCACATCATCTTCTGTATCAGCATAGACAAGGTACATGTCATAGGGTACTTCCATTCCGCGGATAAACGATTCATTTCCCTCGAATCTCTGCACTGCCATGAGTCGCAGATAGTGGGGTAGAGACAATGAGAAAAACCAGAATCCGTCATCCTGAAACGTTGCAAATACTCCTGAGCCGAACCATTGCATGACGATTGGCAGATGAAGCCCTTGCGTGTGTCTCTGACGGAATTGCTCCATGAAATCAGAGCTGATAAGAACCAACCCGGATGCAATAAAACTCATGCCCTGGAAGATATCTGTTTCTATGAAGGTCAATTTTTTATGAGGATAGGCGCCGATCAGGGATTCGCAATAACCGAACATTGCACATGCTTCTCCCAGGATCATAGGATCTGTTTCGGGATTCTCATTCAGTACATAGAAGGTGATCTCATTATCATTGCATGGAGCAGAAATCTCTGCATACATGTCAGTCGTGAGCAACACGAAGGGTATTTTGAACACAGGAATCTTCGTTGCCCACTCATACGTGGAACGAGTCTCATTTTGTGTGACATTTACAAGATCACCGCAAGAAAACATGCTGAAACCAGGAAGTACGGTTGCGTTAATCCTCACGTTTGCAACGTCGTCGATGATAAGGGGATACCAGCGGTTACCACGGTCTATATAAAAGAACCTCCCAAGCGGCTCTTCAAGAGGATACACGTAATCAAAACGAAGCACTCGATCTGTTGACGCTACGCTGTCCGGTATTGAAAGCAGAACTGCGGCATCTTCCCTATCGTAGGACAATTCCGACCACTCATCATTGTTTTTGATAAAGATAGCGTGTATTCCAACTGCGGGATTGAGCAAGAATTCCATTTGAGAAGCATCTCCTTCTTTAGAAGCATCTCCTTCTTGAGAAGCATCTCCTTGAATTGTGCACGATACTACGGCTGAGATAACCATCTCTCTTGGTGAAGAAAAGCCGATATTGATATCATAGTCTGTGACGTCGATTTGAATGACCTTTTCTTTTTCAGAACATCCCACAATAAAAGCAGCGATGATCAATATCATGAATAATGCGTATTTTTTTAACATTGTGTACTCACTTTATATTTTTTTATTTTTTCCCATTCTTCGACATCACCGGGGATAGTTTCGAAAAGCGGGTGAGCCTCGATTTTTTTTATTGTGTGTAATTGTGAATATAATGCAGGATCGCGAACTTTCAGTTTGTTGAGGAGATGTGCAAATTCGTAGTTGATCTGTCCGACAGTGACAGGGATTTTATTTTCTGTGTGCGTGCTATCGATCTTGTTTCTATCGAAATTGTAGTTTCTTTTATCAGCTTCGTTGGCCACGCAACGCAGATAACTCACAATTGCACCGATGGGATCACCCATTTCTTTAAACCGAATGAGTTGAGGATGATGCGTATATCCTTTAGTTTCGTTTAGCAGGACTTTTTGCGCAAGCAGAGCTTCTCTCCAGAGGGCAACCAGACCCTTTGAGTCAAGATAGCATGGATGTATCGACCAGAGTCTCATGTATACTCCGTAAAGAAATTTCATTGATAATGCTTCACTAAATTCATTTTTATTTAAAAGGCAAATGTGCATTTATGTTCTTACAAATTTTAGCAACGGTTTGTAATTTCCCCCATCCGCCTTGTGAAGAGCAGCAATATATTTTTGTCTACTGTTGTTTGCTTCGGATAAGTCTTTACTTCCCCACGAGAAACGATAACACCCGAGGATGTTTTCAAGCAAAATGTCGGTCATTAAGCGTGCGTGTCGTCCATTTCCATTTGGGAATGGATGAATTGAAACCAACCGGTGGTGAAAGCGAACTGCAATTTTATCGGGAGACTCATTCTTTAATTCTAACCATAATTTTGCATCATCGCACATATTCTTTACAAGTTGAGGTATCTGAATCCATGGACAACCAATGTTTTTGTCACTTCGCCTGAACGTTCCTGCCCATTTCCACACATCACTGAACATGCGCCTGTGGAGTTCCTTTATAAACTTTTCGTTGAGTATGTTCTTCGGTTTATTTTGATCCAGCCAAGACAAAGCCATAACAATATTGTCTTGCTCCCAACGATCAAGTTCACTGTGAGTAGTAATATGTGTAAGAAGCAGACCTTGCACTTCGTTCGGATCAATGGGCGTGGCACCTTCAGGATAATTAAAATTAGGCATTATTCATCCCACAGGTTTTTTGGAAGTTCATCCAATAGTTCGTTGATAAGATCTGATAAAACCGTTTTGTTTTCTGTTATATTGATGGATTGATTCTCTAAACTCATTGTATGGGATGCACGAGCAAGGCGCTTTGACGCAACCCTTTTTGCCTGATTACGGACGGTTTCTTCAAGACTTATCCTTGGAATGAAACCGTAAACAAAGATACAATCCATTGCTTCGGCAGTTTTTTTCATGGTATTAATAGTTACTGTTCCCGCGATCTCACGGCCCTCAATCAGAGAAGCACTCTGCTTTGTAACACCCAGACGGGCGGCTAGTTGCCTTCCGCTCATACCGATGGCGTTTCTGATTGCTCTAATCCAACCCTTCAGAGGAACCGGGGTGTCGCGTAATGGATGGAGTATCGCCAATGTTTTATCTAGCTGTGCCCTTACGAGCTTACTATTTCTTTTCATCTTGAGCTTTCCTTTCGGTCAAGCTATATATTGACAAATAATACAAATAAGTCAAGCCACATACTGACAGCATCAATGTGTCTGTCAACATATATATTGACAACAGGCATATATAAATGCAGGAATTTGAGTACTTAAACCATATTAACATACATTTTTTACACGTGAAGACAATGTACACCATGATAAAGATTACCAAAACTATTTAATTTTGAAGAAGTCAATAATCTAAAACAGGTGTCAATAGATTACAAATTCTGACTTCTCCCTTCTGTTTTTCACAAAAACATTGCCATAAATTTTATGATTCGAAAAGCTTCTCTATCATGAAAAACGGAACGCTCTACATCGTGCCCACACCCATCGGCAACCTTGGCGATATGACATACCGGGCAATCGAAATTCTCCAAGAAGCTTCGATTATCGGTGCAGAGGATACGCGCACTTCGAGGAAGTTGCTCGAGCATTATCATATCAAAACACCGATGGTGAGCTATCACAAATTCAATGAGCGCGGAAGGCTCGACGAATTCATGAAGAAGCTGCATAAGGGAGAAAATATTGCGATCATTTCCGATGCAGGCACTCCAGGTATTTCCGACCCTTCCAGTATTCTCGTTCAGGAAGTCATTGAAAACAATATCGAAGTGGTTACCCTTCCCGGAGCGACTGCTTTTGTTCCAGCACTTATATCTTCGGGCTTGCCGGCAGAGAGATTGTATTTTCTTGGATTCCTCCCCGAAAAACAAACTGAACGAAGAGAGCTTCTGGAAAATCTTGAGAATATTCAGGACACGCTTATTTTTTACGAAGCACCGCACCGTTTGAAAGATGCACTCAAAGAACTATTAAGATTTCTTGATGACAGGCAGATATGCATCGCTCGCGAGATATCAAAGAAATTTGAAACCTATTACCGCGGAATGCTCTCTCATTTTATAGAGAATTTTGATGAGATCACGTTGAAAGGCGAATTTGTACTCGTACTGGAAGGTGCGCAAGAGCCGACTTTTACCGACGAAGAGCTTCGCACACTCATCAAAGAGAAATTTCATCAGGATAAATCTGTCAGCATGACCGCAAAGGAGCTGGCCTTAGAGTGTAAGCTCTCGAAAAACCGCGTGTACAAACTGGCTTTACACATGAAAAAAAAGAAATAAATATATTCATATGAACATAACAAAATCCTATATCAGCAAGATACCGCGCTTTTTTACACCTGCGCTTTCTACAATTCCGCAAACCGCTATAAACATTGCCAGAGAAATAGACGAAAATGGGGGCAAAGCATTCTTGGTCGGCGGCAGTGTGCGCGATATGCTGCTTGGAAAAAAACCAACAAAAGATCTCGATATCGAAGTGTATGGTTTACAGCCGGATCAGATACAGGGCATTGTCGAAAAATACGGCACAGTAATGGATGTAGGAAAATCTTTTGGCGTTCTGAAATACTATGATGGAAAGCTGGAGATAGATTTTTCCCTTCCCAGAAAGGATTCCAAGGTTGGAAAGGGGCACAGGGGGTTCGCAGTGGGCACCGATCCATTTATGGATATTAAAGAAGCAGCCCGAAGAAGGGACTTCACTATAAATGCCATGATGTATGATCCAATTACAGAAGTGTTCATCGATCCATTCCACGGGCTTGCAGATCTTGAAAAAAGTGTGCTGAGGGTGGTTGACAAAAACACTTTTACAGAAGACCCCCTACGTGTGATGAGGGGAATTCAGTTTATTGCACGCTTTGATCTCGCCGTGGACATGAAAAGCTTTCTTCTAATGCAAAAAGCAGTGCCGTCCCTCGAAGAATTACCCAAAGAACGCATTCAGGAGGAATGGAAAAAACTGCTGCTTAAATCATTAAAACCCTCGCTGGGATTAAAAACAATGCTAGATCTCGGCATCATAGAAAGGTATTATCCAGAGCTTTTTAAGTTGAGCGAAACCGAGCAGGATCCACTCTGGCATCCCGAAGGAAATGTCTGGGTGCATACACTTCAATGCCTGAATGCAGGCTCACAGATCATTCGTCGTGAACCCATGCGCGTTCGAGAAGCTTTTGTGATCATGCTGAGTATCCTCTGCCATGATCTCGGCAAACCTGCGACGAGTATAAAAACAGGTGACCGCATTTCCACACCCGAACACGAAGCTGCCGGCGAGGAACCAACACGGGAATTTCTCAGTCATATTGGTGCAGATAATGATACCAAAGAAAAAGTGGTACCACTTGTAAAAAATCATCTTGCTCCGTTTTCACTCTCTAAAGCGGAATTCCAAAAAGGTGAAAAGATCACTGACGGAGCTATACGGCGGCTAGCTCGACGGCTCTACCCCGCCACGATATATGACCTCACTCTTGTTGCAGAGGCGGATTATCTGGGCAAGGGCACCAGACTTCATGATCGTGATAAAAATTTTAAATCCGGCGCCTGGCTCATTGAGCGGTCACAGGCACTCAACGTTGACCGTGATAAACCGGAAAATGTTATAGAGGGTAAAGATCTTATCGAATTGGGATTTACACCGGATCCTGTGTTCGGTAGTATTATCCAGGTGGCAAACCGGCTTCGGGACGAAAAAGAGTGTGCGCGGAAGACAATTTTGGAATATATCAGAATGCAGATATCTGCGGAAGATGCGCTTCGGTGTCTTCAGCAGCTACTCGAGGAAGAAGAATGAAAATACGAACTATAACCCACGGCATTTCACTTGGTTATCCCCTGGACGAACATGCGATAAAAGATGCAGCGGCGTTCAATAATAATGCCAAAAAAATATATGAAGATCAGGGCTTTGAAGTGCAGGAACCGCGCATAACCACAAATTCATGGCCGGAATTTCTTGGGCATCTAGGCAAAGACGAACTTATCCGAACATTGCAGGATTTTGAAGCTATTTGCATGCAGGCAGGAGTGGAATTCACCAGCATCGGCACTGTAAAAGAAACGGCGCACATGGATGTGATCTCTGAAATTATACGTCATACGGAAAGAATTTCTACGACGATAACTATTGTAGATGAAATCATAGGATTCAGCCCAGAAGCATTGGAAAAAGCAGCACGAACGATCAAAACCATTTCTGAGACAACGGAAAAAGGATATGGAAATTTCCGCTTTGCTGCGATTGCGAACTGTCCTCCGGATATTCCCTTCTATCCTGCCAGTTATCATTTTGGAAAAAACTGCTTTACGCTCGGTTTGGAATGCAGCGACCTCGTTAACAGGGCATTTCTCAATCAAAATTCCTTTGATACTGCACGCGAAAACCTGAAGAGAATTTTCATGCAAGAACTGCGTCCCCTCGAAGATATCGGCATGATGATCGAAGATGATACAGGTGTGACCTTCAAAGGAATCGATGTTTCGATAGCGCCTTCGTTGGAAGAAAATGAAAGCATTGCATTCGGATTTGAAAAGCTTGGAATAAATAAATTTGGCGAACCGGGCACACTTGCAATTGCTGCAATGGTCACTGGCGTGCTGAAGTCTCTCCCAATCAGAAAATGGGGGTATAATGGGCTGATGCTTCCCGTTCTGGAAGACGTAGGGCTTACAGAGCGATGCGGAGATGATCTGCTGGATGTGCAGAAATTGCTGGCATACTCTGCGGTGTGCGGAACAGGGCTGGATTGCATCCCACTCCCGGGCGATATCACAGAACAGGAGTTGAAAAATATTCTTTATGACGTAGCGAGCTTGAGCTCCAAGCTGGACAAACCTCTTTCTGCACGCCTGTTTCCTGTACCCGGCAAAAGAACTGGAGAGTTCACAGAATTTAATTCACCCTTTTTGACAGAATGCAAAATTCTGGACGGGAAATAAATAAATTTAGAAAATTCCAAAAAACCGCAAGGAGAAATCATGGAAAGAATTATAGCTGCATGCGGAATAGTCTGTTCGGCATGTCCGGCGTACATCGCGACACAGAATGACGATGAAGAATTGAGAATAAAGACTGCGGAAGAGTGGTCGAAAATGTACGGAGCAACAATCAATCCGGACGATGTATACTGCGTTGGATGCCTCGAAGAAGAGGGCAGGCATATCGGGCATTGTGCTGAATGCGAAATACGAAAATGCACAAAAGAGAGGGATATCCTCAACTGTGCATATTGTGATGAATACGGATGTGAAAAAATTGCAAAATTTCACGAAATGGTGCCAGAAGCAAAAAAAGAATTGGATGCAATAAGAGACACACTTTAGGATTCGCTCATGAGTGATATCGAAGAATTTAAAAATGAGCGCGAAGAGTCCAATAAAAGACTCCTGGACTTTGGCGGAAAGATAGTAAAGCGATATTTTAACCTGGACTTTAACACCTATCAAGATGGTGCGCTTCCAAAGAAAACAAAAGAGCTACTCGGGCTGGTCTCATCCTTTGTGCTCAGATGCGATGATTGCATAACCTATCATCTGATCGAGTGTAAAAAACAGGGGGTTACCGACGAGGAGCTGGATGAAGCATTGTCGGTCGGGCTTGTTGTCGGAGGGACGATCACAATTCCCCATCTTCGCAAAGCGATCAAGACCTGGATTGAACTCAAAGATAAGAATGACGAAGAATAATATATTTTTTGAAGAACTTTTACAATGGGCTGATAACCTCTTTCGTGAAAAAGCGAGTATGCTCAATAAGCTGCAGAATATCTGCAAGCTGCTCAAAGACGAAGTCGCCTATTATGATTGGGTTGGTTTTTATTTTGTTGATAGAGAGAACTCGGAAGAGCTCATTCTCGGACCATTTGAAGGTGCTCCAACAGAACATACACGAATTCTCTTTGGGCAGGGAGTGTGCGGACAGGCTGCAGAGGATGGAAAATCACGCATTGTTCAGGATATAGCTCAAGAAGATAATTATCTTTCATGCAGCATTGATGTGAAATCTGAGATTGTGGTACCCATTTTCAAAAAAGGAAATTTCATCGGCGAGATCGATATTGATTCTCATAAGATCGCAGCTTTTTCTGATGGAGATGAGGTATTCCTGAAATTGATCGCAGAGAAAATATCAAAGCTTTTTTAACTATCATGAATCGGTATAAAACAGATCAGCGGATTGTCTTAACCCTCGATGCAGGAGGAACAAATCTACGCTTTTCCGCGATACAAGGAGAGAAGGAACTGCTTACTCCTCTTTTGCTAGATTCGTGCGGACATGACCTCGAACAAAGTTTAAAAAATATTCTCTCGGGCTTTTCTGAGGTCAAAGCACAACTTGATGAGCAACCTGTTGCAATAAGTTTCGGATTTCCCGGACCCACAGATTATAAGAATGGCATCATCGGCGATCTTATAAACTTACCTGCATATCGAGGTGGTGTAGCGCTTGGAGCGATGCTCGAGGAAAAATTTGGCATTCCGGTTTTTATCAATAATGACGCAGATCTTTTTACGTATGGAGAAGCAATTTCAGGACTGTTGCCCTACATTAATTCTCTGCTTGAAAAACGTGGAAGCTCAAAAAGATATCATAACCTCATCGGGGGAACATTCGGCTCCGGTTTTGGCAGCGGAATAGTTATCAACGGGAAACTTTTTACTGGTGATAATTCTGCACAGGCAGAAATAAACCGCATGTGGAACCATCTCTATCCCGATTATTCGGTCGAGGAAAGCGTCAGTAGCAAAGGGGTAAGAAGAGTGTATGCGAAAGAAACGGGTATTCCTAAAGATGAAGTTCCATCCGCAAAAGAAATATATGAAATCGGCATGGGTGTGAAAGAGGGGAATGAAGGCGCTGCACAAAGAGCGTATGAAGAACTCGGAAGAGCTGCTGGAAATGCCTTTGCCCAGGCAGCGACCCTCATTGATGGACTCGTGGTTGTAGGCGGGGGACTTTCCGGTGCGTGGAAACTCTTTATGCCGGCACTTATCGGGGAAATGAATACCGCATTCCGCTCCTTTGATAATGATAAGATAGACCGGCTTGAAATGAAGGTCTTTAACCTGATGGATGAAAAGGGATTGGAAGAATTTTTGCAGCAACGAATCACGCTTATACACGTTCCATTTAGTAACAAGAAAGTCAATTACATTACAGA
>Ga0207996_1001577_pt1 | contig 15404 bp, 12 predicted proteins | sample AntAceMetag02UKG_FD_184773 | JGI IMG/M metagenome (GOLD analysis project Ga0207996, IMG submission 184773) | Saline lake microbial communities from Ace Lake, Antarctica - Antarctic Ace Lake Metagenome 02UKG (SPAdes) (version 2) | ecosystem: Environmental > Aquatic > Non-marine Saline and... | reverse complement strand
CGGTTATGTATATTTTATCTGCGAGTTTTCCTGCAATAATTCCCATTTCTTTCCGCTTCTGAACATCCCGAAGTCCTGCGCTTCCAAAAACAACATGTATATGACCTTTTGTGAATGAGCGAACTGCGCAGAGTGCTTGCTCGAGTGCATTGGCTGTATGTGCAAAATCTATGATCACGTTGAAATTTCCTGTTGCGAGGGGAATACGTTCCATCCTGCCCTTAATGTGCTTCAAGGAAGCTATTGCCGTTATAATCTGCACTTGGGGAATAATTTGAGAATATGCAACCGCAATTGCTGCGAGGATGTTATGAACATTATATTTTCCCAGTAAATGACTTGCGATTTGAAATACTTCTTTTGGTGTGTGGACTTTGAATTTTAATTGGGTTTCATTGTGTGAAATTTCATCAGCCCAAAAATCTGCTTTATTACTCAAGCCGAACGAAAAAAGCTGATCGGCATTATACTTTTCAAACGTGCCATAGCCCGGATCATCATAATTGAGCACACTAGTTTTGGGAAGATTATCTTTCTTGTTTGATAATGAAAGAAGCTCGAAAAGATGAGCTTTTGCGGTGATGTATTCATCTCTGGACTTATGGAAATCGAGATGCTCGGAAGTAATATTTGTAAGTACTGCAACATCATATTCACATGCTTCCACACGGTACTGTGCGAGCCCGTGAGAGGAGGTTTCTATCACTGCATATTCCGATCCTGCGGCAACCATTTCTGCCAGATATTTCTGGATTGAAACAGCATCGGGAGTGGTCGTGTGGAAGCCCGTCTGGAATACTTTATCCCCGATTATTGCATTTATGGAAGTGACCAGGCCGGCTTTGTGCCCTGCTTCATTCAGGATATGATGAATGAGTGTCGTGGTAGTTGTTTTGCCATCAGTGCCGGTGATGCCAATAACCTTTAGCTTTCTTGCGGGAAACCCATAAAATGCAGCAGCAAGAAGAGATAATGCTTTTCTGGCATTGCTCACTTTTATGAAGGGAACCCCTTCATATTTTGGTGTGTATGCTTCATCTTCAAGAAGGACTGCGGAAGCTCCTTTTTCGATGGCTTTTTTTATATACTTGTGCCCGTCTGCATCGATTCCTTTTATTGCGACGAACAGGTCACCTTTTTCAAGACTTCGTGTGTCAAAAGAGATGCCGGATATATCAATATCGCGAATGGGTTTTTTGCCGAGTATGGCATAATCTTTCAGATTTTCAAGCAGTTTTTGTAGCTTCATCATTATTCTTCCAGCGAATCAGAGATCTTGCCTTTTTTTATCAAACTTCGCAGTGAGACATAGGTTTTTATTCCACTGTTCATAAGTTTGTACCAGAAGGGTTTGAATACATGATCGTGCATGCCGATAAATTTCCTGAATTCCCCACCAAATCCCTTCTTAAAGCGGTAGACACCAAAAAGAGGATGTCCTTCTTTGGGATGGGCAGGTACTCCCCAGAGGTCGTAGATTTTGTATCCCTGCTCTTTTGCCCATTGTATCACATGCCAGTGCAGTGCCTGGTTCGGCATGACATTTCTATATTCATTCGACGACGCACCGTACATGTACCAAATTTTTTGTCCGAATGCAAAGATATACACTCCGGCAACAGGAACGCCTTCAAAATATGCCATGAATAAACGGACCATTCCCTTGCTTGCCATGAGTTCAATCACCCTTTTGTAATACTCAAAATTATGAATGATAAAGGTGTCGCGCTTTGCGGTAGTCTCGTAAATATCATAAAATTTTCGAGCACCTTCCAGCGAAGTTTCTTCTCTTACTTCTACTCCTCTTTTCAATGAAAGACGTATATTGTAACGTGTTTTTGATTCACAACCTGCAAGAATATCATTGAGGGATTTCGTAAGATTAAGAAAGTAGGTCGCTCTCGGCTGTATCTGCTTCTTCACAAAAGAGAAATCATCCTCCCGCAAGATGCTGGGTGCTGTTTCATCATCTTCATCAATTTCAGGATCTATTTTCAGGACAATGGCATTATGCTTCTTTGCGATTTCAGAAATTTTTCTCATCAAAGCATTAAAATATTCCTGCTTTTTCATATCTATGACCGGACCTCGCGGTGCATAGAAGAGGCATTTTCCTATATATGGAATTTTCCGCTTTTGTATCGATATTCCACCAACGATCCTGCCATCCTCGAAAACAGCAATTCTTATCGGCACCCAACCGGAGATTCTCTTTATCTCCCCCCATTCATAAGACTGGATGATGGGACATTCCGTGGTCGATGCTACGAACTTATTCCATGCGGAAAATTCTTCTTCTGTGTCTAAAATCTTACATTCGATATTATCATTCATAGATATTCTGTTGTCCTGTGCGTTCAGGTGTGAGAATCCGCATATATCTAACCTGTCAACTTTTTCTTGTTTCTAATGAAGTGGACTAAAATTTGACAGTCTGCACCGCACTTTTATAAAGCACTCAATCATAATAAAAAGGAGTTCAGTAAAAATGAAAATCTTTCGATTGTTTCTGACAAGCGCTATCTTGAGCGTTCTGCTTTCCTGTGGCGGATTCCTTTTTGCACAGGATAACGAACAATTAGAAGAGGAGATCATGAAAGATCCGATAGTAAAAATGCACACGAATTATGGCGATATCATAATAAAACTCTATAATGAGACGCCCCAGCATAGAGATAATTTTCTTAAATTGGTCGAGGAATGTTTCTATGACAGCACGCTTTTCCACAGAGTTATTGCCGGCTTTATGATACAGGCAGGTGATCCGGACTCAAAGAATGCGGTGCCCAAAAAACAGCTTGGTGCAGGCGGACCCGGTTATACAGTTCCCGCAGAATTCCGCAAAGATCTTATCCACAAAAATGGCGCTCTTGCAGCAGCACGTCAGGGCGACCAGGTCAACCCGCAAAAACGCTCTTCCGGCTCACAGTTTTATATTGTAGTAGGACGTCCCTGGACTGAAGATGAAATGATCATGGTCCAGCAGAAAACAGGGATAAAATACACTGACGAACAGAAAAAAATCTACGAAACAATCGGTGGCTACCCCTTTCTTGATAGAGAATACACTGTATATGGAGAGGTGATCGAAGGTCTAGATGTCGTCGATGCTATCTCTGTGGCTGATACAAATCCCGCAGACAGACCGCTCCAGGATATTGTTATTGAGAGCGTGGAAATCGTGGAATAGAGCCCGTGTTTTCCCCTGTGAAAACCAGTGCTTTTTTTTATTTCTATAATAAATATCAGTGCAAAGATTGACACAGAAAACCATAACTCTGTTTTTTATATATATAAATTTACCGGAGGTGATACTTAGTGACCAAAGTGGTAGTTGGTAAAGACGAGAGCTTTGAAGGTGCTTTTCGCCGCTTCAACCGTAAGGTTCAGCGCTCGGGTGTTCTTTCTGATATCAAAAAGAACCGTTATTACGAGAAACCCAGCGATAAGCATCGACGAGAACTCAAAGCGACTTTGCGTAAGCTTAAACGTAATAGTTTAAGATTTCGTTCGCGCTAATGTGCAACGATAATTTTACGTAAACCTCAATGGATATTATTAATATCATAACCCTCGGAATCATTCTTGTTTTCGGGGGTTTTGGTTTTATATCAGGATTTATCAAGGGAAGCGCCCGGCTCATCGGATGGATTGTTGCGCTGATTATCGCTATCAAATTAGGTCCGGCATCTTCTTCTTTTTTTCAGAATGTCTTTCACTTTTCACCCAAAACCTCGAACATCCTCGGAGGCGTCCTGGTGTTTCTTATTGTGATGGTCATTATTGCTCTTATTGTTAAAATTTTGAAGCGTGTTTTTGAAGCTCTGCACTTAAGCTTTCTTGACCGGTTACTCGGTCTTGTTCTTGGCTGCTTCCAGGCAATGATCGTTATCTTCCTCCTCACGCTTTTCATTCAATTATTACCTATTGCCAAATCAGCCCAATCAACCATCGTAAATGCATCTTTTGTGGAATGGGGCAATGAAAAGATCGCGAGAATACTTGATGCAACTAAGCTGGACGGTCAGATCCGCAACAATTCTTACTATCAAAAGCTTCTTAAGCTTAAATATAAAATACAGAAGGACGTAACGGACGCCGTTTCACCACTTTCATGAAAAACGCTTTTGAAGAGCTAGAATTCAATAAAGTAAAAGCGTTGATTTCCACACATTGCGTATCCCTGCTGGGAGAACGGCTTGTGGAAGAACTCACTCCACTTAGAGATAAGGCACTCGTAGAAAAAAAACTGTCCGAACTGAAGGACGTATTCAATTACCTCGAACAAAGCCATCATTTTGCCATTTCCGGGCTTGAAGATACGGAAAGATTTTTTGACTATTTTAGTAGATACGAGCAGTTCAATATTGATGAACTTCTTATGTTTGGAAACAATATCCGCATTGCGAACACATTGAAAAAAGACAGAGATATTTTACCTGAGAATTTTCCCGAACTGCATTCTATTACGTCAGCTCTGATCGACATGAAAGAGCTGGAAGGCAGGTTTGATAAAATATTCGATGCGGCTGGCGAGATCAAGGATACCGCAAGCCCGATTTTATCTTCAATAAGAAGAAACAAGCTGAAGGCTAGAAAACGGATTTATTCGGAGCTTGAGAGCATTCTTGAGAAGAAAGATTATGAAAATGTGATTCAGGAAAAGGTGGTAACCTTTCGTGACGAACGCTACGTGATCCCGGTTCGTGAGGGCGGAGTTACGCAGATGAAGGGCATTGTTCATGGACGCTCAAAAACTGGCGCATCTTTCTACGTGGAGCCCCTCTCTGTAATGGAGCTCAACAATTCCCTGAATACACTCTCCGAAGAAGAGAAACAGGAAATTCACAGAATACTTACCGAACTTTACAATCAGCTGAGAGATAACAAAGAGGAGTTGTGGCAGAACCTGAGTATTCTCCAGATAATAGATTTCCTCAATGCCTGCGCACTTTATTGCCGGAGTATTCATGCGCATATGCCTCTTATTATCAAAGATACACGCCTGAGCTTAAAAAATGCCAGACATCCCCTTCTTTTCAACAGCATAAAAGAGCCCAAAAATATCATCCCTTTCTCTTTACATATAGGAGATGAATTCAGGGGGATTGTCATTTCCGGTGTAAATACCGGCGGGAAAACCGTGACGTTGAAAGCAACAGGGCTTCTTACTATGATGGCTCTCTCAGGTTTGATGATTCCGGTCGAGGAATCTCAGGTCGGAATATTCACCTCTTTCTTTACAGATATAAATGACGAGCAATCCATCGAGGACTCGATCAGCACTTTTTCCTCTCATATCAAGAAGCTCAATGCAATTTTTGATGATGCGGATGAATCCTCTCTTATACTCATAGATGAACTCGGAACCGGAACCGATCCGGAAGAGGGTGCTGCGTTTGCACAGTCCGTTATGGAAGCGTTCATTGCCAAAAAATCAAAGGTGATCATTACAACACATTTAAATAAACTCAAAGTTTTTGCGTCGGAACATCCTCTTTGTGAAAATGCTTCTATGCGGTTCGATCAGGAGAAGCTCCAGCCCACCTATCTGCTCGATCTCGGCTTTCCGGGCAATAGTTATGCGCTGGATATTGCAAAGGAATATCATTCTCCCGAACATATTGTGGTGCGAGCTCGTGAACTTATTGATCAGAAAAGTCTGCAGTTGAGCGAGCTTCTGAAAAAAACCGAACAGCAAAGAATCCATCTTTCACAAAAGTTATATGAATTCGATTTGAAGAATAAACTTCTCGAACAGCAATTGGAATCTTTAAATAAAAAAGAGCAAAACTGGAAGGAAATTGAAAAGGAACGAAACCTGAAAGCTCTCAGGGATTCCGAGGAATATCTCTCACAATTACAACGTGAGTTCGATCAAGAAATTGATGAGTTAAAAAAACAGTTCCGGGCTGAAAAGAATATAGATCACGATAAGGTACATAATGTAAAGAGGAGAATCTCAAAAGAAAGAACTGCAATTGAAAAAAAGCAGGATGAGCTCTCTGATGTCGAGTTCGTCCCGATTGACGAAATCTTTGTAGGCAAAGAAGTGTATATCAAGCCGCTTAAGCTGGTTGGGAAAGTGCTTTCTGTTGAGAAAAATACTGCTCGCGTTCTTGCAGAGGGCTTGAACTACAGAGTGAAAAAAACGGACCTGTATGAGATCCCGCAGGGCAAAGAACAGATTGAACATAAGGAAGATACAGATATTTCCATTCATGCTGATATCGACCATGATTTTGCTTTTGAACTCAATCTTATGGGCTTGACTTTTGACGAAGCCCGTTTCGAATTAGATAAGTATCTTGACAAAGCCATACTGCTGAATTATCAAAAAGTGAGAATTTTGCACGGAAAGGGCACCGGTCAACTCAGACGGAAGATACGTGGGCATTTACAAAATGACCGACGCATCAAAGAGTTTGCCTCTGCCCCGCTCCAGGAAGGCGGAGATGGCGTGACTGTGGTGTTTTTGATGTAAAATTACTTATTATGAAATTATCTGTGATAGAGGAATGAAGGAATCATATGAAAAATATTTTATTAGCCATAATCTTTTTACTATTATTCACTTCCTGCGAAAGAAGAATACCCGAACCTGCTTATATTGATGCTGTATTCATTATGGATGATGATGGAAGCAACATGACTCATCTGATTGATAGAACTCCTGGCAGTGTACAATTTACCCCAAATGATGAAAAAATAATTGGTAAAGATTCTAGAATTTGGTCTTTAAACTTGGATGGATCAGGATTTACATATTTAGTCGATTCTTTGTCGATAGATATTTCGTTACCCGTTTTCTCACCTGATGGAAGCAAGATTGCTTTTACATCCGGTGATATTTTTATAATGGATATTGATGGCACCAACTTACAGAACCTAACCAATACACCTGATGTTAGAGACAGGTTTCCTCACTTCTCTCCACACGGAGATTCTATTGTTTATACCACAGACTCAGATACATTAATTACTATTTCTATAATTGATAAAAACAGTGAATCTTCGAGGATACTTATTAGCAACACCCCATCAACCAAGCTTGCCCAAGTTTACTATTATCCACGCTATAATATAAGCGGAGATAAAATCTATTATAACTTTTTTGGTGAGTTAAAGGGCTTGTATTCTATTAATACTGATGGTACTGATAATAACTTAATTTTGGGGGGGTATCCGGAACTATATCCTGCTTCTATGTCTGAAGATGGTAGTAAACTTGTTTTTTCGTGTAATTCTCATATCTATATTATGAATACCACGAATAACGAAATTGTCGATTTGGGAAGCGGAAGTTACCCCGTAATATCGAGTGATGGCACAAAAATAGTGTATACTATATCCAATGCAGTTGTTTATACCATGAACAGTGATGGTTCTGAGAAGAATAATTTAGGGTATGGCAATAAACCTTGTTTTTCTTGGAATTCTTTTGGAGATAACTATAAGATCGTATTTGCAGGTGAAAGAGAAATTAAAAATAAAGGAATATTATATTAATGAAGAGGAGATCATCATGAAAAATATACTCTTAATTATTACGTTATTATATCTCTTATTTGGTTGTTCCGAAGTCTCTGACCATGAACCGATATTGGTGGGCGCTCTCTTTACTATGGATGACGACGGTGGTAATGTAACATATCTGATTGACGAATCTATAGAAAATGTGCAATTTACTCTTGATGATGAGAAAATAATTATAAATAAAGCAGGGGGTGGGATTTGGTCTGTGAACACCGATGGAACTGAAGTAAAAAGATTAACCTCCAAATCAATAGGAGATGTGTTACCTTCTCTTTCTCCTGATGGAACACAAATTGCCTTTGCATCCGGTGATATTTTTATAATGGATATTGATGGCACAAATTTACAGAATCTTACCAATACACCTGATGTAAGAGACAGGTTTCCCCACTTCTCTCCGGATGGGGATTCTATTGTTTATACAACAGACTCAGATAATGAGACCACAATCTCAATAATGGATACAAACGGAGAGAATACACGAAAACTAATAAGTAAATCAACTGAACCTTATCCGTGTTACTATTATTATCCACGCTATAATAAAAGCGGAGATAAAATCTATTATAAATATCTCGGAGAACAAAGAGGTTTGTACTCTATTAATACTGATGGAACAGATAACTCTCTTCTTTTTGATGGTCATTTAGCGACATATTTTCTTTCTATGACGGATGATGGGAGTAAACTTGCTTTTACGTGTGGCGCTCATATTTATATCCTGAACACTGAGAATTCCGAAATAACGGATTTAGAAGTTGGTGGTGGAGGGATGATATCACCTGATGGCTCGAAGATTGTTTTTGGTGGCGTTAAGATAATGAACAGTGATGGTTCGGGACTCACAAAACTTGAAGATGGGGGTAACCCTCGTTTCTCTCACAATAAATATGATGACCACTATAAAATCGTCTATAGTGGAGCAAGAGAGATTAACAAAAAAACAAACAAAGGATTAGTGTTTTAATTTCTCGGGCGAAGGAAAAACAATTCTTGTATCGTCTATATACATTAAACTTGCATAAAATTTATAACTCCTTTAATTAAAGTCATGCGATACGATCAAACTCTTCTCGAAGATATACGCTCTGCAAACAGCATTGTAGATGTGGTCGGAGAATATGTGCCCCTGAAAAGAAGCGGCGCGAATTATACCGCGCCCTGCCCATTTCATAATGAGACAAAACCTTCATTTATGGTCTCTCCCCGCCTGCAGATCTTTAAGTGCTTCGGGTGCGGAAAGGGCGGAAACATCTTCAGCTTTCTTATGGAATATGAAAAGATCACTTTTAACGAAGCGGTTAAAAAGCTGGCAGATAGGGTTGGAATAAAGCTCCCTGCATATAAGGAACAATCCAAAGAAGATAAGAGTTTATACAACTCACTCTATGGTATTTATGAATCTGCCCTGCGGTATTATCAAAATAATCTCTCCGCAAAAGATAATGATGGGCTTGCATATCTGAAAGCGAGAAACATCTCGGACGAAGACATAAAAACGTTTCGACTCGGTTTAGCTCTTAAAACACAAGCTGGTCTTTATGGACACCTTGTAAAAAAGGGCTTCTCAAAAGAATCACTCGCCAAATGCGGATTTTTTGCAAGCTCAAATAACGGTCTTCGGGATAAATTCTTTGAAAGGATCATGTTTCCCGTGTATAGTTCGGACGGCAAGGTGATCGCTTTTGGTAGCCGAATATATAAAGAGGGCGATGACCGCGGTGCAAAATATCTAAACTCGCCCGAAACCCCGATCTATCAAAAACGCAAACATCTCTACGGACTCTCCCAGACAAAAGATTCGATCATCAAAAATGATTCTGCCATTTTGGTTGAAGGCAATATTGACCTGATCGCGCTCTGGCATCATGGATTCACGAATGTGGTTGCAAGCTTGGGGACGGCGCTTACAGAAGAACAGACCAAACTTCTCTCCAGATATACAAAAAATATTTACATCCTTTATGACAGTGACGGTGCCGGCAAAGAAGCCGCTGCGCGCGCAATTAATATTTTCATCACTCAATCTATTTTCCCAAAACTTATCCTCCTTCCTGCCAACACCGATCCGGATGATTTCCTCGAAGAACATGGCGCGGGTGCGCTTCGGGACTATATCGATGATGCAAAAACGTTCTACGGCTTTATGTATGAAATAAGAGATGCCAACAAAAATCTCGACAATAAGAGAAAAGCCCTCAATGATGTTATCGCATTACTCGCTGTGATTGAAAATCCTGTGCAAAAAGAGCTTTATGTGCAGGAATGTGCTAACTTGTTCGGAGTAAGTGAAACGAACATCTTCCGGGCTTTACAAGCGCTCCAAAAGAAATCATGGAAGCCCAAAAACCCACTCAACCTGAATGTGGATCCCTATCATGAAGAAAAAGATATTATCCAGCTTATCCTTTCTCATCCTGAACAGTGCGCAGATTATTTCGATGAAATTGAGATTGACTATTTTACTCATCCCCTTATCAGGAAGCTGTTTACGCTTTTCAAAACCAATGAAAATCCTGAAGTTCTTGCAGAAAAGGGAGCTCCTCTGCTGGATTATTTTGATCCAAAAGATGCCGATTTCATTTCTGACCTTCTGTTCAACGAGCTGTCTTTTTCAAGAAGTTATTTTGAAAAAATGCTGAATGGTCTTCAAATAAGAAAGTTAAATGTTGACTTAATTGCGCTTAATGAATATATTATAAAACATCCGGATAATGAAGAGAAGATTCAAGAGAAGAAAGCTATTAAGCATAAAATAAATCAATTAAAGAAGGACTTTAAAGGCGGTACTGTAAAGAAACTTTTGAGCTAAGTTTTTGTTGAGTGCCCGGAGACTTTATGAAGACAATAAGTGAATTTATTGAAGAATTAAAACAGCGCGGGGACGAGAGAGGTTTCATCACCTATGATGAAATCAATCAGTTACTCCCTGATAACCCGATTTTTTTAGATAAAATTGATGATATTTTTAATGAACTAAAGGATGCCGGGCTTGAAATTCTTGATGAAACTATGAAGGGTGGGATCCGCAAAAAAAGGCCTACCCCGAAACCTAAAAAAGCATCAGTTAAAATAAGTTTTTACGACGATCCTGTCCGGATGTACCTGAAGGATATGGGAAAAGTTCCATTGCTCACTCCTGAAGATGAAGCCCATATTTCAAAGAGGATCGAGGACGCACAAACTACCATAAACAAGATGACCCTTAATTGCGGAAGCAGTCTTCGTGAATTTCAAAATGTGATCAAGCGCTACAGGGAAAGCAAGATCAAAATAGACCAAATCTTGAAGATAGAATTCGGTAGCTGGTTTGATAAAGAAAATAATGAACGCCTAATACTTTTGCTTGATGAACGAACAAAACAATCCCTTGAGTGCTCTGATGAAATCGAGAAGATCATCAACAAAAAACCCTCTAAGCGCTTCAGTAAAGCCCAGACCGTTGGCGAGAAGATCAAAGAGAACCGCGATCACATAATGGTGCTTTTTGAAGAGATGTGCTTCACGGACATGATGATCCAGCGCCTTATTTATAGGATAAGCAGCCTGCTTGGTCGCATCAACGTCAGCCTCAATCGCATAAGTGCGGTGAGTAACATAAAGGGTTATAGCACTGCAAAGATCTGTACCCTGGGTAGAAAAGCAGAAAAGGGAAAAGTAGATTTTAACGAAGTTGCCGAATTTACGGGGCTCGATCCCAATATCTTTATGGACGCTCTTCGCAAAATTAAGAACAATCGAAGAAAGATTCGTCGTGTAGAACTCGAAACCCGCATGACTGCGGACGAACTCAAGCGCCTTATGGAGGATATTCGTAAAGCTCAGGATGAAAAAGAGCAGGCAAAAAATGATATTATAAAAGCAAATGTCCGCCTTGTGATAAGCATTGCGAAAAAATATAATAACCGTGGCCTCAGCTTCCTTGATCTTATACAGGAAGGAAATATCGGACTTATTCGTGCTGTGGAAAAATACGATTATCACAAAGGATATAAATTTTCAACTTATGCTACGTGGTGGATACGTCAGACGATCACAAAGGGGATCGCCGATCAATCCCGGACTATTCGTGTGCCCGTCCATATGGCTGAAGCTATCAACAAAGTGAACCGTGCCCACAATAAGCTGGTGCAGGCGCTTGGTCGCGAGCCATACCCTGAAGAAATCGCAATAGAGCTTGATCTTCCTGTCGAGAAAGTTAAAAGCATTATCACTGTCGCAAAACGCCCTGTTTCTCTCGACAAGCCCGTTGGTGATGAGGATGGTGATACAACCTTGAGTGACTTTATCGAAGATGATAATATGATCTCTCCAGAGAAAATTGCTGAGAGGACGCTACTTAGAAAGCAGGTCGAGGCAGTGCTTTCTACGCTCACTAAACGTGAACGCCGTGTGATAAAACTGCGCTTCGGCATTGGCGATCAGACTCCTCGTACTCTTGAAGAAGTCGGACATATTTTTGATATTACCCGCGAACGTGTCCGCCAAATCGAAGAAAAAGCAAAAGAAAAGCTCCGCCATCACAGCAGGGCGAATATTCTCAAAAAGTATATGGATACCTTTGAAGAGTTCAATAGATAAAAACTTAAAACCCCAAAAATTTATCACCTAATCCTCTTTCGTGACGGATTTTTTATTAAAAAAACCACGAACAGATTCTGCTCGGGGAATTTGTTTAAAGATAATGAACTATTATTTTACTACAACAAACTTCTTCACGTCATATGAACTGTCGGTTTGTAACACATAGAAGTAGATTCCGCTTGCCATATCTGAAACATCTAAAATCGCCTTTCCGTCAGTTCCCTGAACAGACCTTGTAAGACCACCGATAATATTATAAATCCAGATTGTGGCATTCTGAGAACTCATACTACCTCTAATTTGAAAGGAAATTTCCGCAGTTCTATTTACAGGATTGGGGTAACTGTCGCCGAGGAGACTCTGCAAATATACATCCTCTTGGTTATCTCCATCGGTATCCCCGGGAGTGTACAGAATTGAGCCGTGAATTTCTGAGCAATCCATATTTATTACTTCGAGCCAGTAATAATGTGGTTGGCAAACATCGCTCGCAATATCTTCAAAACTATATTGTTGGGGCTCCGATGTATTTCCTGCAGCAGGGATCATATCTGAATTAACGGAATTGCCGGCTGTATTGATGTTATCTTCTTCTGCCCTATAGATATTATAACCGAGTACATCTGTTTCTGATGCCGTTTCCCAGTTTATTAAAACGCATTCATTCCCAGGATTGTCGCTTGAATATACTGCAGTAAATTCTGTGAGTTCTACCGGAAGTGTGTTTTGGTTATAGTTCAATGAAATTCCAATCGGGTGGCTAAGTCCAGTGACCAGTGTTTCTAAATTCGATCCGGTGACATCGGCTCTCTTAATTGAGTTATCCCCAGAGCTCACCCAATACACTTTTCCCGTTGTGTGGTCAATAGCCATATAGCGTGGACCATTTAATCCGGCAATGACATCATTCACGACATTGCCCCCGTCAAGATCTGCTTTACTAATATTGTCAGTGCCAAGCAGTGCATCCGTCCAATACAACGTTGATCCATATACAGCTACGTCCCACGAATTTGAAACACCATTATAACAATGTAATATTGTCTGGATTCCTGTTCCGTCCAAATTCGCCTTGCATATGACATCATCCATCCTCTCAACCCAATAGATCTTACCTCCCGGCACGTCTACTGTTAAACCCTGAAGATCGCAACCATCACCCAAATGAGCGGTGATTGACTCTACACCAGAGCCATCAAGGTTTGCTCTTTTTATTACGGCATTGCTGTAGGTATAATCTGTCCAATAGATTTTCCCGGCTGATAGATCGAGCGCGATATCAACGGGGTGTATTGATGTAATGAGATCTTCTCTGTTTGATCCATCAAGATCGGCTCTCTCTATTTTGTTTTGGTGTGAAGCTGCTAAATACATTTTGCTGTTTTGAAAATCAACGGCAACACCCTCGAAGCCATAATAGGCCGTACACAATTCTTCGGTATTTTCTCCATCGAGATCTGCTCTCCATGCTCCTTTTGTACTATAACCATAATACTCCGTCCAGTACATTTTTGTTGGTGCTTGAGCAAAAAGCATGGTGCATACCATTAAAACTGTAATAAAAACCAGCAATTTTAATTTCATTCTTTGTCCTCCTGTTTGTTTTTTAGATTATTTCTGGTTAAATATCTTTTTTATAATCACTAAAAGATCGTTGAATTACTACATGAACCTTATTTAAATCGTATAAAACCAACAATAATTCTGTCAAATATTTTAAAATTTTTCTATAAATTATCCAGTTCCTTTTAATTAAAAGTGTAAGAATAAATATCTGACATAGAAAATGCTTCTGGTAGCTGCTTTGTTGTAATTGGCGCCGGTTCTGCAAAGATGACATATACCCTTATAGACTAGATAAACTATATTTCTTGACCTTCTGTGCCGGTTTTTATACTTGCCAAAAAGCGCAGGAGGTCTTTTTATAATGTCAGAAAAATTTGATTTCGAAACGTATTGGTTGAACAAATTCTATAAAAACATTACTATTTCCGCTGATGAAGAAACGGCCAAAAAAGTAACGATCGGAGCTGAAGGTCTTAATTCAAAAACAAGCCCGGAAGATGTCATAACCTGGACACAACAGGCGCTGGATAGGCTTGAAAAATTTGTGGGAGAGAGTGAGATCAGAAAGATCATGCTTGAAAGTGCCTGCCATTATCCTCAGTCGGATCTCGAAGAATTTCAGCAGCTTTACTCTGAAACGAGAGATATCGATCTCGTTCACAGAAGGCTGCAGGAAAAATTCGAAAGGTTTCTTCGCGGTTTGTTGAAACTCGACGAGAAAATGATCGCCGAAGTGAAACGCAGGGGATGGGGTGTTGCGGGATTCATAAAAGGGAATACGATCATCGCGACCAAAATTCCAAAAAGCGGCTATCTGAAACAATATCTGGACGAAAAGAACCCCGAAAAACGGAGAGAAATTTACTGCCACTGCCCTAGAATTCGGGATGCTGTCGCTCTCGGTAAAAGCGTGTCTGTAAATTATTGCTACTGTGGTGCCGGATTTTACAAAAATATCTGGGAAACTATTCTACAAAAACCGGTCGAGATCGAAGTGCTGAAAAGTATTTATCTTGGTGATGATGAATGTCAGTTTAAAATTGCTCTCCCGGTTGATGAATAACGCTATCAATCGTAAAACCTTACTGAGACCTCATCTATGTTTTCGCTCCCCTTGAGCACTTTCTCCAGGAACTCAATCGTAGTGAGAAAACCCTTTGTTCTTCCTTCCTCGAAAACTCCGTAAAGCATCTTTGACCCGAGTTCAAGATTTTTATAATAAACACGAACGATAACCCGTCGTTTTATCTCAAAGCTCGCTTTATTGACCACCTCATAATAAACTTGGCAATATGTTGGGGCTTCTGTTTCGATCTTGATTTCCTGCACTTCCAGATATTTATCAAGCTGCTTGTGACAATATTTTGTTTGAAGAAAACCGAATATTGCTGCTGCAAGCAGAAGCGCCCAGATGAACATCGGCACTCTCTGTTTTCTTACTTTTAAAATCTGAGGTTTTCGTGCTCTGAACATAGCAGTATAGTTACTTTATGAAAAATTTCCGGCAAGTTTTATGAATAAAAAGCGGCAAATGAAGCCACCTGCCGCTAAAATCGAAAAGAGTTTCTTATCTGCCAGTATCAAAGAATACTTCTATTCCTGCTCCAACGACAAATTCTGCTCCTTTATTGTCTTGCTCGTCATAGTCGTCGCCACTATATTTACCCATGCCCATCTGATACATTCCTGCTATATCAAGGTACACATTTTCAACGATG
>Ga0207996_1001576_pt1 | contig 15407 bp, 9 predicted proteins | sample AntAceMetag02UKG_FD_184773 | JGI IMG/M metagenome (GOLD analysis project Ga0207996, IMG submission 184773) | Saline lake microbial communities from Ace Lake, Antarctica - Antarctic Ace Lake Metagenome 02UKG (SPAdes) (version 2) | ecosystem: Environmental > Aquatic > Non-marine Saline and Alkaline... | reverse complement strand
GATGTGATGCAAGGCTCCGGGAGCATCGATGCGTGCTTTACGTGGCATACAACCCTCATATCACAGTATTCTTAGTTTTGAAAGTTATAATTTTATGGGCGTCCCCAAAATTTCCTATAAACATTGCGCTAAGCCTTAAAACAGGCCCGGTTTTTCTTCTTTTGGTCGTGATATTAACGGATTATCTTGGTCCGACCTGAATTTTGATGAAAACCCATAAAATCAGAAAGAGCGAAGCGATACATTTTAACATTTTCGGCTTGAGAGCCCGACCATGGGCGTTGAGGCAAAAGACCTCGGGAGGGACAATAACGGGCCTCTCTTTTGAACCCCTTATGTTGGATAAGGAATGATGGGTGGTCATGCAAGTGGATGGGATGCCGGATAAACGTAACGATCAGCATTGGTGTTCACCGTGAAGAGAAACTGCCGAAAGACTTCTTTCATTTACAACCGGTGAGGTATGCCCTAAATTTCTAAAAAACTATAAATTATTGATTATACAGGAAATAAAAATATATTGACATAAGGGGGCATAGAATGTCCCCAAAGAAAGCTTGGTGTCTCATCTTATTGCACCATTATCCCTGTTTTCAATCCTGCTCAATCTGACCTATTTTTTCTTTTAAACTTACTAACCCTCTGGAGGTATTAGGCTGGAAGCCATCAAGAAACTCTTTAATTACCTTAATAACAAAAGTGAAATGAGTCGCATCCTGCCTTTTACGGGGTGTGGGAACATCCCAACCTGAAATCACTATTTTTGGATCATCGGTCTCTGTTCTCCAAAACCATCTACCGTGTCTTGGTAATCCTTTGAAGTCTTCGAGTGGGTTCCAGAACCATATAATATTGTGTTCATACTTGGCATACCCTGGCCGCACAACAACCATCCAGTATTTATCCTTATGATCTTCGGCTTTAGACACTTCTCGTTCAGACCAGAATATTTCACCTGATTCAACATGTTTTACTTCAATGTGATATTTCCCGAGATTTGGATGGGACAAAACAATATCGCTCTCACGATTCAAATTATCCCTTTCCGCTTGGCTACTAACAGTCCAATCTGAGATTGATAGCAGATCAGATATGTTTGATCTAACCCAATTCTCTGCATCCTCCCCCTTTTTACGTCTGCTCTGGCTTACTTTGCCACTGTGAGGTTTTTCTTTCCCTTGTCTTTCTCCTTTCCCAGTATCAGTAGGGTCAGATATAGAGCTTTCTTGTGCAGATTCTGTTTCTTGAGTTAAATCTTGATTTACAGAGTCATCTACATCTTCAGTGTGTATTTCCTCATCTTTTGTTTTTTGATCCAGAGGTTCTTCGGTATTAGCAGTTACAGCTTCTTGAAAATCACTTTCTAAATCTTCAATTGCAGCTTCAGGCACTCCAAGATCTCGAAGGCGTTGAAGGACTTCATCCCCATCTTGTGCACGAAGGAGATTCTCGAATAAGTTGGAAAGACCTTTCCGAGTTTGTCTCTGTACAAGAGCGAGTCCTAATGCCTCCCATTTCCTCGCTCTGTCAAGTAAGGTCAAACCGTCCTCTTTCCAGATCCTGACTCTTGGTGCTGAAATTATTTGTTCCTCTTTGATTATTCTCAATCGAAGGTTATCAACAGCAAGAATTTTCAAATTTTCCGGCTTTGGAAGATTGGCCAAACTGGAAGCTACCCTCAGAGAATTGAAACGTTCCTCATATCTCTTTTGAATGATATTCGTAGTCTCTTGATCTTTGGCATAAAAGTCAGGTTTCACTTGAACTATTGTTGATAACGGCTTAATCTCATACCAGTCAGCAGCCTTCTTTCCTTGTTCCTGTTCCAGGATAAAGATATTAAACCTTTGTAATAGCTCAACTCGTGTATTAGGTTCAGCAAGATAAGGCTCATCAAGCCAGTAGATATCAGAAGAACTGTTAAAATCGAGTCGCTCACTTTTTCCTTCCTGATTCCATTTTAAACAAGGAATATTTGATATCTCATCAAACCATTCAGGCTTTTCCTCGTGGATATCAATAAAGCTTCTGTAAAGCATTCTGGTAGCTTTTATTGCAACACCATGATCTATGGTACGTTTCGCCGCACTGGGCAGCTTCTCAATCCATTCTTTCCAAATCATTTCACCAGAAAGAGGAAGTGTCTCTCGCACATTTAGGATCTGTGTGAGGAAGGTGGCTATATCCCGGCCCTCCTGACCTTCAGGAATTTTAATATTAATTTCTGGAAGGAGCCCCCCTATACCTTTCCCAGGCATATACACCTTATCTGGCGGTAGTGTGAGCCGGTTATCCAAAAGGCTTTGTTTGCAGGGCATCCATGAAAAATCATCTATCTGCCAAGATGCAAATGCTTTTAGATGGCCTTTTTTCCTTCCAGGATAACCTCCTCCCTTTTGGTAGGAGTATCTCATGTCACTGTCTTTTGCTTCCTCTGCTATAGGCTTGATGACCTTGAGTCTGTCCATGGGATTCTCAGGTAAAGCATCTGGAAAAAATTCAATTCCCCATTGTTCATGGATTTTGGTATCCGAATCAAACTGAGTCTTTCGATAAAAGCCTGGCGGCTCTAAACTTAACAAATAGTTCTTCCAATCTCCCTCATTGATCAACAATGGGAAAGGGCACTCAGTCGACCAGGAGCCTGATTGACCGGAAATCTCCCAACCCTTGTCTGAGGCTGATCTGTAGGTCAGTTTCATTTCCCAGGATACTCCTGCATAACGCAGGATTTTTTCCCAATGATCTTTATTTTCTGCAATATCGACAGGCCATTCATCAGGTTCCTGCAAGACACCCCTTTCATTGATATCTCTGAAAAATGTATCAAAAGATTGAGGACCTCCCCAAGATACTCCAGCGTAACACTGCCAGGAAGGAAGCCAACCTTTATCAGTAGGCAGGAATAAGGAATTCCCCAAGCTTTTTCGATTGTAGTCATTCCATATAGCGACTGGATTACCCTTAAATTGAAGATCTTTTGTCCATAATTGATAGAGATGAAGCACCTCGCCACCATGTTGCTTCCACCAATCCTTCTCGCTATTAGCACTTATTGTTGGGACTAAAAAATGATTCAGTAACTCCTCCCTTGTATCATTTAGGAGTTGCCCAGAGAGGATTTCATTCCATATCTTGGGTGGCCCATTATCATCTTTAGATTCAATCTCATTAAGAAACTCCAGAAATTCATGATCGAGAGCATCAAATCGAAGCCAGTCGGGTACGCTTGCCTCAGGTTTCTTGCGTAAGAAAGGGGGTTGATCAGATAAACTACGGGCGTTGCCATCAATAATCCACCAACACGGTATTTTACGGCAGATACTCAAATAACATTCACCTTGTTTGTACGGGAAAGACTTTACGAGGTCTTTTAGAATCGCAAAGAAAGCTTCAAGAGCTTTCTGACAATCATCTCTGTTTCCATTTTGACAATATCTGAGTAAAATTAGATATTGTTCCTTTTCAAGGGATTCTGCACCTAAAGAGTAAAGTGCTTTTCTCAGGTCGTTATCCCTCAATAGCTTAGGCTCAATAAGAGACTTCTTAATAACTTTTTCTCCGTCAGGCCTTAAAACATGCCCCAAATTAAATTCCCATAGACGTGCTTTAGGAGGTGTAACTTTCTTACCGCCAATGCAAGAAACAAATTCGGTTTTCCGAAGGACTGATTTAAAGCGTTCCCAGAGAGTGTATGCCAGTGTCTTTTCATTAGGTTCATCTTTTGAAAAAAAAGCCTTTAGAGAGATTTCCGCAGGAACATCATCTAAAATGCGGTCAAGAAGCATTTCGAATTGATCAAGAATTTCCTCATTATCTTGATCTCTAACATGTTTGCGGCTTTGATCAAGATCAAAGGATGCATGGAAAAGGGCTCTGAAAGGCAAGAACTCTTCAGTAGGAAAAAAGGAGTAAAGAGGGAAAGTTTCACCCCATACTTGTACTATACCGGTTGAACTCAAAGGCAAACAGCACGCAACACTGTGACGTTTACCAATACCTTCGGGACTCCAAATATTTGCCCAACGACGAAATCTTTTGGTATCCTTAACATGACTATCTTCGATGAATTCTACGTGTATATCACCGTCTTTAAGCTCACCATCATGATCTCTATCAATTCTCCATTGACGGTTTTGGCCATCGGGCCACACAACCTCAACTCTTTCAACATGCTGAGAAAGAAGAAGAAAGAATTCACTAAGATTTTTTAATTCCCTTTCGACTTTTTTTTGTGCGGCTTCATCCTTAAAAGGTAAGCTGATAATGGTTGGGTATTCATCAACCAAATCTATTATATCTTCAATATTGGGATTATCATGAGGAATTCTAAATGTAAGCGGAGGAGGCTCGGTAATGCCTCTTTCTTGCAGCAATCTGTGACTATCGTCAGCTGAAAAATAAAAATGGAAAGGATCTGAATATATTGCAGGCATATCCGCTATTTCGAGAACGGACTTGAAACCTAGGCCCTTGATACCAATAAGGTCGGATGGTGGGGTATCAACAGGGCACATCGCATCGTCAGCATTTTGTAAGAGCTCCCAAAGGAAACGTCCTCCATAATCAAAGCTGACTTCTCTCTCTTGGTTATAATCATCAAATAGTCTGTTTTTATCCCGTAGATAAGTTTCGATTTCCTTTTCTCGAATTGCCTTCGGAAGGTCACTATCCATTATTTTTGTGAACAGATCTTCAGGTTGCACTTTTCTTTTTGTCCCTCGATGGGAGGCGCAAATAGAGATAACACCTAATCTACTAAACGGCTGTCCTGTGTTTGCAACAATAAGTGCATCGCGAGTCAATTTTAGGAGGCATTTTTTTTTATTATCCATAATATTTCACCTCCATAATGAAATTCAGATACCTTTTGAGAGAATTATCCCTTGGTTTGTCCGACCCGATCCCTCACACACGCTAAAAGGCTCTCAAGATCATTTTCTTTGAGCTGAAGCAGAAAACTTAGGTCAATATCCGTGCTTAGAATCCTTTGAAGGGTCTCAATTAGCTGCTTTTTATTCATAACTTTCATTAATATTCCAAAATCCACCTAATAGTCAATTAATACATACAAGAGGTGTCAAATAGAAAAGCCCCACCAGTCTCCCGGCAGGGTTTTTGGATTGATGGGTAATCTATCTTCCCAGAATCTGATCCAAAACCGATTTTTCACTTTTCCTTTCGACAAAAGGTAAACTGTATGACCTTTCTTCCTCTCTATTGAAAATAAACCTGTCGGCTATCCACCAGGTCAAAGGAGGGGTTGATAAAGTTGTCCGTAATCCTTCCCTGGGCAATCAGATCCATGATGGACAGAAGAAGAAAGGGTTTATGTGGGGCACGGTGACAGGTTACCGCCGACCAGCGGTGCCGGCCCTTATCTGTATTAAGTTTTGAAAACCTTTGGATGTATTTTTCGATCATTTTTTAGAATTGTAATACTATATCAAACCTTGAATGGTGAGTCTATTGCCGGTGCTCCTGCCAGCCCCTCATTGGCCATAGGCTGGATGTCGCGGCATTTCCGATCGAGCTGGTGGACGATCCGCTTGATCAGGCTCTCATTCAATATTTTACCATTTATTGGTTTAGCAATTGCGTGGAACTGTTTGGGGTTTATCACGGGAAAACCCTTAGACGAAACTCTTTTAATAAACCAACCGGGAAGCGTAATCACCGGCCGGACCTGCACTTCTTCACCAACACAGGATTTTAGCCATCTTTTCAGCCACAAGGCTTGATTCCGAGCTTGTTCCAAAGGCTTGGTCTCGACCCATTTGGGAAACTGCAGCTTTCTGCCGTCATAGGTCACTTTGGCATCGGATACTTTGTTCCCGGAGGTGGGCTTTGACCGTGCCTTGGTTTCAACGGCGAACACGCCGACAGGCCCCACCACAATATGATCGATGTTAAAACCGTCTGCCGGAAAGTCGTGAAACACATAAAAACCCTCACGCATAAGCTGGTTCAGTTCCTGCCCGACGGCAATTTCCCCTTCGTACCCGAGCCTTAACTTTCTACGTAATTTTAGCCCCTTTATTAATTTGCTTAAGAAAAAAATCTCACAACCGATTACAAAAAGAACGCCAAAAAATGCTACGAACAATCCAGACACCACTTTTTCAAAATAAAATTGAGTGAGAAAAATCGCATAAAACATTATGGGAGAAAGTATTACGAATAGGATATTTTCAAAAATATCTTGATTTACATTATCAAGGTTCGCTCGCAAAGACTCCCCTGGCCCACGTAAAAAATTTTCAGTAAAGGGAGATTTTTGCTTTTTTAGCTTGTTCACCTTTTTTAGTGTCTCAAAAACTAAAAAAATAAATCCAAGCACAATCAGCAGTATGATACTTGGAATAAACTGCCCTAAATAATTCAAATATCACCTCAATTTTTAGTACTTTTGTTGTTGAACTTCAAACAGCGCTCATAAAATTCATTCAATTTTTCACCAGATTCCAGATCCAGCCCCGCGACATAACTCAACAATTCCTCCCAGCTCATGACGCCGATCGTAATATGTGCCATGGCCGGCAGGAACCAACCTTCGAGCCAATCGTCCTTGGATTCATCATATTCATCAATCCTTCTCCGGACGGTTTCAAGAATTGATTCATGGGTCATCTGTCGTTTAAAAACACCATCATTGATCTGCTGCCGGGGAGCAATCACAAAAAAGGATAGTTGCTTCAGCAATGCCGGCTTTCGATCGGCGCGTCTGAGCACCTCGGCCATGCAGGCCACGGTTCGCGCCGCCTGGTTATAGTATCGGGCATGGGTCACACCAGGGGACAGTTTGCTGAACATCTTGGCTTCCAGAACAACCAGATGCTCGGCATCCGAAGTCAATGAAAGGTCCCCTGCCCCGTTTTCCCCGATCTTGTAATTGCCGATCACGCCATCAGCATGCGTCCAAGATTCTGCATACTGATCGCCCCGATAGCGCGGTAAAAAGGCCGACGGCAACAAAGCTTCGGAATACCATTTTTCTGTTTTTGAAATTGTCAGAGAGTGTTTTGGGGTCTGGTGGATTGAAAACCAATCAAGGATAAGACGCAGCATCCATCCTTCATTGTAGAGATCTGTGGGAGGAAATAATGGCTCCTCCGTTGAACACAAAGCAAGCATTTGCCGAATTCGCTCCAAAGCCATCTTCAAATTTTCCTCATGGCGTAAACCCTGTCATTCAATTCCTTGTGGCGCCCCGTTCCGAATCCGGCGTAGAGGCCCGTTTTCGCCCCTGAAAACATTGCGTTAAGCCTTAAAACAGGCCCGTTTTTTATTCTTTTTGTTGAGATATTAACGGATTATCTCGGTCCGACCTGAAATTTCTCGCGCAAATTCAACACCGTTCCCATTTTTCAATTAGATGCAATTTAAAAGGATAATTTTTTGCCCTCTACCCCACTGTATCATTCAAATGGTGGGTTGATGTGTTTCATTCTTCAATAAAATAATCTGTATCGATCTTTTTAATTTCGTAGACGGCTACAGGATCAACACCCACATTATACTCGACCATTAATTCAGCCAATCGTTCACCGTCAATGAGAATAATTTTAGCATCTAGCCCTTTTACGTATTCATCAGCTCCACGGGAGAATCTTGATGTTGTAATAAAAATACCTTTTTTAGCAGCCTGGCCGAGTAATGCCCCTGCAAATTTTTGAATCTCCGGTCTCCCGACAGTTGTGCTATCCCAACGCTTGGCTTGAATATATATAATATCCAGCCCGAGTTTGTCCTCTTTTATAGTGCCGTCGATGCCCTCATCACCAGACCCGCCGAGTGCGGCCCCCGCTTCCCTACGAGACCCGCCGTAGCCCATTTTTATCAGTACATCGATAACCAACCGTTCGAAAAACTCGGGTGAGCAGTTTTTAATGGTATCGAGGAGTTCAGCTGTAAGTGTCTCCTGTAGGTCCTTGTACGCGGCCTCGAACAACTCTTCCGGATTAACATCAACTGGTGTTTTAGGTGGCGTGCCGCCTACCGGTGGTTTTTCTTTCCGTGCTCTAAATTCCTTGAATTCCCGAAATTGTTCAAGGACTTTGATGTCTACCCGCTCCGTTTTGCTTTCGATCAATTCCCGACCACGATCGGTAATTCGGTAAAGAGCACGCTTGGGTGTTTCGACAACCCCGGCCTTTTTCAGGTAGGTCGTTGCCCAGCCGACCCGGTTGTCAAAAACAGCCTGCTTGCCGCTTGGCAATAATTCTTTGCGTTCTTCATCAGTCAACTGGAAAATATCGGCAAGGCTGTTAATGATTTCCCTGAGAGTGTGCTCTTTGCTGTCTGCTATGAAGTGCAAAACCGGCAACATAATGCTTTGATAATCTGGAATAGTCATCGTTTTTCCTTTAAAGCTTAATTGGAAATCCAAAATTCTGGTATACTGCCCTCAATTTTTGAGAAGTCAAACCTTGATATTTGAATTATACCTTGAATTTCAAATTTCAAGGTTTTTGTCCCCTATGCTTGGTAACCAGCGACCTTTCAACCAAACCTTGCAACCAAAGCATCCAGTGTCATATTCGATGCAATCTCATTGTGAGGAATCAATACATAACGCCACAGTTTACCACTATAGCTTTGGGCGTGATTTGAAGCATTAGCGCACCATTTAACTGCGGCTTCTTTCTTGGCAAGTACAATGGGATCTGCCATCTGGTTGCTGGCCTTAGGTTCGAGCATGAATACCGTATCGACGGTCTCGGCTATGAAATCCGGTTGGTATTCCAAATAATCAGAACCTTTGCGGTAAAAGATCTGGAACTGCCCCTTCGCAGGCCTGAACCATTTTATGGCCTCCCGCTCAAGGATCATGGCAAGCCTGCGCTCGCCCTCCGCATCAAATTTCTGAACGGGGTAGAGGCAACGCTCGAATCCACCGAACAGATATTTGGACATGTTGCTCTTGTCATCCGGTGATGAACGATAATCAAGCGGGGGTTCCGCGACCGGATATGAATAAGCACTCTCTTTTAGTTCCGTGAACCCTTTGCTGACCTTCACCTCATAGTCGATTGCTTCTTCCCAATAATGCGCCTGCATCTGTGAGTGAATAAACCGTGCGATATCTTTTTGGTGACAGCGCAGCACCTTGCCCGTTTCATCTTCGGACAAATAGGTTTGAAAATGCCGCACCGTTTGAGCTGCGAGATCATAGAGCAGGTCGGCATGGTCGTCATAGGAAATATCATCGAAACCCATTAGACCGCTGACAACGAAATTTTCCAGACGCGTCTCCTCGAATCCACCATGTTCCAAGAACAACACTTCCAATTGGCCGGTGCGCATGTGTTGAACCCAAAGCTCATCGGAAACAGCAGGATACTTCAGTGTTACTAAATCCAATGAAAATGGTTTGAACCCTGTTTTTACATCCCCTTTGGGTACAACCAGAATACGCGGGATGTCGATGGTTTGCTGTGTCACCACCTCAATTGTTTTTGCAACTACAGCAGCGATATCTGGGTTTTCAGTAATACCATCCAGCAGCATCTGTTCGGGCACAGGCTGCCGCGCCTCCACCGCTTTGGTAATGGCGGCCTGAATCTCCGGTTTATGTAAATAGGTCACACTCGGCAGCTTTTGAGGCTGATTCTCCAGCTTGCGAATCTCCTCCCAGGCCAGTTGGGCCACTTTCCGCTCTTCAGGTTTGGTAAAAACAGATGGTTCATTTTGACCGGCCAATCGAGTACTGTCGGTCACGTGATCCGATTTCAGTCCCAGTTTTTCCGAAAGTTTTGGCCGCGACACCCATGTGGCTGTTTTCCGGCTGAGATCTGCGTCATCCAGAACCACAGCCTGCAAGCGGATGGCTGAATCGGGCCGGTTGGCCTCGTCGATGATTTCCTGGAATTTATCATGAGCCACTATGTTCAGCCGATCCACAGCCATTACCCCTGTCCGTTTTCCGTAAGGAAGGCGCAGACCGCGACCGATGGACTGCTCGATGAGGATGCGCGCATTGGCCGCTCGCAGCGGTACGATGGTATAAAGGTTGGTGACATCCCAGCCCTCCTTGAGCATGTTGACATGGATAACGACCTCGGTGGGCTCATCCGTCTGTTCCACCTTGAGCAGACGCGCGATCATCTCCTCTTCGTCCTTGCCGGTCCGGCTGGAATCCACTTGGATGACCTTGCCATTATACCGGCCTTCGAAAAAAGTATCGGACTGAATCAATTGCAATAGTTGGGCGGCGTGGGTGGTGTCGCGGGCAATGACCAGCAGGAAAGGCTTGACAATGGGGTTGCTGCTTTCCCGTGCGTAGGTCTCCAGTTCCACTTTAACGCTTTCGTGGAGTCGCAGGCCGTCTTCCAGCTTCAAGCGCTCTATCTCCTCGGGCGACATGCCGGCCGGATTAAAATCCTTGCGTGTCACCACCGCCGGCTCTTTTACAAAACCATCGGCCATGGCCCTGCCCAAAGGATAGTCATAAATCACATTTTTAAAGGGTATCGCCCCACGGTTGGTCTCCACAAAGGGGGTGGCGGTCAGCTCTAATCCCAAAATGGGTTTGAGTTCGTTTATCGCCCGTATCCCGGCACTGGCCCGGTAGCGGTGGGATTCGTCCATGAGCAATACCAGGTCGGGAAGCCCCGCCAAGTAGTCGAAGTAGCTCTCACCGATGTATTCGGACAGGCGTTTGATACGGGGCGACTTGCCTCCGCGCACTTCGGAGTTGATTTTTGAGATGTTGAAAATATTGATATGGACACCATCCAATCCGGGAAACATGGCGCGTTGTCTGCGCTGTTCCTCCCGAACGCCAATGCCGCTTTCATAGGTGTCCCCGGTGATGATAGTCGGGGGGTGGACGGCAAATTCGGCAATGCCCTTGAATACATACTTGGGTGTGTTGGGGGTAAAGTCGGCGATCAATTTATTATAAATAGTCAAGTTAGGTGCCAATACAAAAAAATTGCCGATGCCGTGGGCCTGGTACAGGTAGCTGATAAAAGCACCCATCAGGCGTGTTTTGCCCACACCGGTGGCCAAGGCAAAGCACAGGGAGGAAAACTCACGCTCGAAATCCGTCACCGAGGAAAACTCTCTTTGGATTGCCTCAAGCTGAGCGGCCGTGTCGGCGTCCTTTCCGGGCGGGGCGATCTCGATGATGCGATGAAGGATCTCCAGTGAGAGGCGTTGGGGCGGCCGCAGGCTCAGGCGGCCGGATATGGCATTAACATGTCGGTTCATCGTCTTGGTTTCCTGCTGGGGGTTCAAGTCGGTTTTGAAATTCTCGTCTGGCCTGCTCGATTGCCGTATGCAGTTTCTGCTCTAACATTTTTCGGGGCGGAAGCTCGGTCAAATATTCGGCCACCTGTATGCCGCTATTCTCCAGCGCCAGTAGCTCCACCGTTTCCCGTTTTTTCCCCGCGCACAGCACCAGTCCGATGGGAGACTTCTCATCCTCCTGACGCTCGTACTTATCCAGCCAGCGCAAATAGAGTTCCATCTGGCCCTTATCGGCAGGCTTGAAATCGCCCATCTTCAGATCGATAGCTAAGAGGCGTTTGAGCTTGCGGTTGTAAAAAAGAAGATCGATATAATAGTCATCGCTGTCTATTTGAATTCGCTTCTGCCGTGCGATGAATGAAAAACCGGCCCCCAACTCGAGCAAAAATTGCTCCAGTTCACGCAAAATGGCGTCTTCCAGGTCCTTTTCCAGGTAACGATCCCGTAGTCCCAGAAAATCGAGGAAATAGGGATCTTTGAAAACAAGGTCAGGCGTCAGTTGATCTTCATTGCGAAGAGAATCAATCTCATGACGGATGACCTCCTCGGGTTTTTTGGATATGGCAGTGCGCTCGAAAAGCATGGAATCGATCTTTTGACGCAGGGTGCGCACACTCCAGCGTTCGACCCGGCACATTTCAGCATAGAAATCGCGCTGTAAGGCATCTTTTTGGTAGATGATCTCCTTGAAATGGGACCAGCTCAATTGTCTCCACAGCGTAGAGACAATTGGTTCTTCGGAAAAGGCCTCGGCAAAACGAATCATGTGACGCAGGTTCTTGACCGAAAAGCCGCGCCCATATTCGACTTGCAATTGTCGCGACAGTGTAGAGACAATTGCCTGGCCGTATTCCGCCCGCCCTTCTTTCAAAACCTCCTGGTTGACTCGGCGGCCGATCCGCCAATAGAGCATGGTCAGCCCGGTGTTAACGGTAACCGCAACCGAGGCACGTGTCTCCTCAATCATTTGCCGCACATCGCGGATCAAAGACTTGTCTGCGGTTACGAGAACGTTTTTACCTTTCATGGTTTACCTTTTGAACCGCCTATGAATCCCCGTCCGGTACCTTGCGGACAGCTCGCCTATATTTGTATCGAAATGGATGGTCACCATCTGTTCTACGCCTCTTCAAAAAGAGCCATCTGCCCTTTGGGTAGCGGCGCCTGGGGCAGGTTTTCCACCCGCAGGCTGTAATCGTCATGGCCCCACTCACAGCGGGAGAGCACCTGTTTAGGGATTTTTTTTACGGTCAAATTGGGGTAACGATCGGCCCGGGCGCGAAACGCCGTACAGAGCACCAGGAGCGTGCGATCAGACCCCACCTCATCGGAAAGCTGCTGGAGCTGGTCGTGGTTCAAATTGGCCGTAGTAATGTATATGAAATCCTGTTCTGTTGAATAGCCTTGCTGCCAGTAGATCACATCACTGGGCGAATAGGTAAACCCCTCCAATTTGCACAGGGCCTCGGCCAGCATGGCGGCGTTGTAGTCCTTGTTGATCACCCAGTTGCCCCAATTGTCCTTTTCCAGCAACGACGGCGCCAGACGATAGTAGCGAAACCCGCCGCCGCCCTTCCAGTTGACCGACTTGGTGATGCCGCCGGGGTCCTCCCCATCAATCACCTTTTTCAAACGTGGAATGATGTGGGTATGGCAATGCTCACCCAGCTCCACCATGATCCAGCGTCGGCCCATCTTTTGGGCCACTGCGCCGGTGGTGCCGGAACCGGCGAAGGAGTCGAGGACGAGGTCGCCGGGATCGGTAGCGATTGCAATTATTTTTTTTAATAACCTTTCCGGTTTTGGCGTGTCGAATGTCGAGTTTGCATTAAACAGTGCAACACTTTCCTTCTTCGACTCTTGATTATGGCCCACTTCAGTATTCGGCCACCACGTCCAAGAATTCTGACCACGCATTTCGCTTAAAAACCGTTTTAGTCTTGGTCTAGCTTTGCCATTTTTGCCAAACCAGACACGATTGTCAGCCAGCAGTCTTTTGAATGTTTTTTCAGCCAATGCCCAACATCGGCCTTCCGGTGGCGGATGTTCAACTCCACTCGGTGACTTAATCGTATAAAACTGATTAGGGGTTGCGTGCCCAGTCATCCCGGTGAAATCAGTAGAAGCCCATGGCCCTCTCGAATCGTTATCAGGATTTTTGAAAGCTTTTGCTCGTTCATCGCTTATCGGCATCTGGTTAAAAACCTCATTTCCAGAAAATTTATTCTTGCGGAAAACTAAAATGCTATCATGAGCAGTCCCAAGCCTAAGCCTGTTATCTGGTGATGTCCTTTTTTGCCAAACCACATTAGCCACAAAATTGCTCCGCCCGAAAACTTCATCACACAATACCTTTAAATAATGTGACTCGTTATCATCAATTGTGATCCATAGCGAGCCATCTTCTGACATCAAGCGATGGATAATTTCCAACCTGTCACGTATTAAAGAAAGCCAAATGGAATGCTCCAGTCCATCATCATATTGTTCGAATGCGCTACCAGTGTTGTATGGTGGATCAATAAAAACACATTTTATCTTCCCCGCAAACTCCTGTTCCAGCGCTTTCAATGCCAGCATGTTGTCGCCAAATATCAGTCGATTGTCGAAGATGTCCTTATCAGTAACGCGGTGCTTGGCATGATAGGACTTTTCCGGATCTTCGATCAGAATGCGCGGCTCCAGCTTGGTCCGATTCTCTTTACCGATCCAGGTGAGTTCCAATTTTTGTTTAAATTTCATCATCAATTATCCGTGGATCAGCCCCCGGTCGAACCAAGGGATATAGTTCAAGTTTTCCGCATCTTCACCGTAAAAAAACTTTATCAATTCTGAGAATTCTGTTTCCGGAATAAAACGGGTGTAACGTTTCGGGTCTGTGCAAATTGCTGCTTTTGAGCAAAAGATATTCATCGTCTGGTAACCCTGCCACAATAAAACCCGGGTGAACCGGGAAATTCCAAAATACAATACTCAAATTTCAAACAAATCCGAAATATTAAAGAAAAGCAAAAAAACAAACTCGATTAAACCGAAATTGACTCAGCAGATTCTTTTCTTCATGCCTGATTCATGGTTTATTTATTCTCCCTTATCGCTATCCTTTTTTAGCCATGATTTTCCTTTTCCCGTCAGCCGATATTTCTGCAAACGGCTTTGGGGTTTATCCGGGATAGTATATTCGATCAGGTTTTTACCAAGTAATCTGGAAACGGCCCTGTTTATAGATCCAGAGATGGTCTTATGTCCCAAACCTTTTGCTATTTCACTGCGTGACTTTGGTTTTTTCAGGCTTTTCAGTATTTTTAAATCCACCTCCGACTCTTGCCCCGACTCTTGCCCTGACTCAGGCAGCACTGAAGATATTTCTTCAAAATCTTCGGCAGGTAAAAAGGTAACATATAGGTTGGGGGCAGTGGCCGTCACGACACCAGTCCAGTATTTTCAAAGTTCCGGTTTTTTCAATTTTTCCATTAGGGCCAAATTGTGATGCCAGGGAATTTGTGCAAGGACCTCTTGCACAATTCGCCGATCGGGCCAATGTTCAACAAATTTGCGCATATATTTCAAATTTCGCACGGAAAATCCCTTCATAAACCCATTTGATTCAAGTGTTTAGTTGGACCTGAAATCCCAAATCTCAGGTATCAAATTTCAAACAAAATCAAAAACCAATTGATTGATCGCATATAACCTTGAGTCAGGCCAATGGCGTTGCGTCCCGCACTTTCATGCGGTTTGCCGTTGTCGTGATAAGAAAGGGCAACGGTAGGACGTCGGCCCGGAAAGAATAAATAAAGTTCGTCCAGAAACGGTCCTTTCGGAGTCTCGCAGGCTCGCTTACCTGTCCAATCTCATCGTTATGTGCTGTGAAACGAATGCCCTTGGGGTGCTCAAAAAATGATCCTCGGAATATCGGTTATATGCCTCTGAAAATCTTTATCGCATGCCTTGATCTTGAACAGATAAGCGCAGACTTCGAAAATCCTCATTTTTGAATGGGCACTACACTGTCCGGCTATGACCACAAAGCCTGCGGTACTTTTGCCACCATTCAAAATCTGAATAGACTCTAATTATGCGCGTTTGTCAAGTAATTCCCAAAAATCAAAAACAATCTCGCGCAAAGGCGCCAAGGCGCAGGAAAGCAGGAA
>Ga0207996_1001571_pt1 | contig 15450 bp, 13 predicted proteins | sample AntAceMetag02UKG_FD_184773 | JGI IMG/M metagenome (GOLD analysis project Ga0207996, IMG submission 184773) | Saline lake microbial communities from Ace Lake, Antarctica - Antarctic Ace Lake Metagenome 02UKG (SPAdes) (version 2) | ecosystem: Environmental > Aquatic > Non-marine Saline and... | reverse complement strand
CCTTTGAGCCCGAAAAAGTCAGCGACTCTCCCTTCATCGCAGAATTCACATTTGTATTTTCCTGTTTTCGGCACAGTTGAACCGGGTGATAAATTGACTGTTCCACTCATCGCGGTCCTCCTTCTTGATAGGCAACTAACTTCGCATGACGCGCGAAGTGTGGCGCGTCAGTGCCACGCCTCGTCGCTTTCGATACGATTGTTAGGCCCAGTTACATCCTCCGAAGTCTTTGATCAGCACATTCCTCGCAATAGATTCGAGTTGAGTTCAGCGGAATGTACCCGCCACCATGCCGAAGCCGCTTGCTATACATGCCGTTTTCACCATCAACGAGGCAACCATTGTCATCACAATAGCAGGATTCCCTGCCGCAGGAATCCCACCATTGGAGGGCCTTTGCTTTCCACTTCCTCTTTATTTCCTCCAACTCATTGTATCCTCCTCCTTTCTCCGGCCAACGTTCCGCATGAGGCGCGAGGTCGGGCGATGGCTGGTCCGTCTTGGTCTTGCGTAGTAGAAACTCCGCTATGTCTTTCTGCCCCTCTTTTGCCGCCAGTTCTGCCGGCGTGAGATGTGTGTTGTCACGGGCATTTGGGTTTGCACCACGCGTCAGAAGGAGTTCTGCGATCTTGCGGTTACCCCTCACGGCTGCGTAATGAAGAGGTGTGCTGCCGTAGCCCTGTTCCTTAAGATTAACGTCGGCACCCCTTGCCACCAGGGTCTCAGCCACTTCATCATGGCCTTGATCGACCGCATAGTGCAGGGGTGCGAATCCGCTCTTGGAGATAGCATTGAGGTTGGCAGCGCCGTCGAGAAGGAGGTCGACGATGCCCTTATGTCCTTTGTGGCTGGCCAAATGTAGGGCAGTGAACATGTTCCGATCTCTTGCTTTGACAAGGCTGTCTGCCGAGCGCTTCTCGAATAGAGCATGGATTATGTCTGTATCCCCATCTTTCGAAGCGCCAATGAACTTCTCGATCTCCTCCCGCGAGGCCTTGGGTAGCACAACGACTGCCTGCACAACGGCCTTGGGTTTGGCTGTCACCTCCTCAGGGCTCTCACCTCTGTGACAGTGCTCCAAGTGTGGCAGAGATATTTCATCGGCCGTCCCAAGACTCATTGCCTCCATTTCGGAATAGTGAACCTTCGGAGCCTTCTCCGAACCGATACTAAACAGTCGTCCTCCTTTCAGTGCCCGTGGACCCTGAGCGGATCCTAAAAGGACGTCATGCGGCCTTTCAGGAATCGGCTCCAGTGTCTTGTTGCTCCCTTTGGCCTTTTGAAAAAGAGTGGTGAAAGACAGTATGCGATCTCCTTTGACGATAGATCCCGTGGGTAAGCCCACTGTTGTGAACATGACTCGCTTCGCGTATGAGTCTGTGCCGCTACTGAGCAAAAATGCCGACTGTCTGTCTTCGCGTAGGATGTCTTCAAGGGAGGTACTGTCGTCTATTTTTCCGATCTCACATGTTCGCACGACACAGAACTTGGTTCCTGGTAGAGGCTGGGCTCCGGCGTTCAGCTGGCCGCCGACGTAGAGTTTTCCCCCTTCCGTACGCACGGACGTTGCAAGGAGATCGTATTGGGAGCGGGTGGTCTGTTGACTTAGGATAGCGCTACGTTCGGGGGCAATGCAGTAGCAAAGCCACTTGACAAGATAGACACCCCCAACTAAAACAACCACCGAGGGAAAGACAGGAAAGACACCGAAAACAGCCGCGACGTTGTCTGAATACACCGCAAGGAGTATCAGGATTGCGAATCCGACAATGCCAGTGACCAGCAATCGGATCGCCCACTTACGGCTCCTCAGCGACAGTGTGGATAGTACCTTCTCACGACACAGCAAGAGTTCGTCAGTTAGGTTGTTGTCGTTCACATGTAAGCGCCTCTTTGTAGGCCCTCCCATTACAAAAGCTTGTACTGATTTGTTAAGCAACAAAATGAAACCAACTGATAAATTCAACAAACTCATAGTGATAATTAGTATGATCCCAACAGGATGATACTCAAGAAAAAGCATTATACCGCCATATGCCCCTCCTGCGCCGTACAATAGCAACATAATAAAAAGGCAAATCCTTGACCAATTATGACCACGATATGTCAATAAAAAGAATAGACCAAATAAACAGCCGCCAATAACAAAACTCGCTTTGGGGAGCAACAAATAATCAACAAATATGCTTATAAAAATGACAACCATACATATGAGTAAAATGCGCCTACCCTTTTCTTCAGACATAGAAATTTATACCTCCCTTACATTAAAAATAATCCTATAACGTCACGCTCACCAGACGTTTGTTCGGGATCTCCTGACACTACCTTCGTTGGCGATGCAAAAAGCAAACCTATGCTTTCTAATCTTTGCCAAGGAATTCGGAAATCCTACGTCTATACTCCACTTTTTGCATCACCTGATGATGAAATAGATTGTCTCGTCTGAACTGGAACTTGGTGCGGTCGAAGGTCGCAAGACCTATAATTCCATTTCCGGACACTGCAGCAAACAGCCTTGAACTGCGGTCTGAGGTGACCCATGCGAAATCGAATGGTAGGTCTGAGTCTGAGGGTCCCAACTGTCGGATACAGACGTGCTTCCCAAGAAGTGAAAGTGCCGCATCGTATGACATGCCAGGCATGAAGGCCCGCGAAATCGCTCGCAGTGAGTACTTTTTCAGAACAGGAAGTGCAACATGCGATAAACACAACTAAGGCAAGAGTAATGACACTACCAATTGTAAGTTTCGTCTTCATCTTTCATTTTTCCTTCCATTTGACCGTTGCTCTTGAGCAGCGCGGTCTTCCGCGTCCGATCAAAGAAATGGTTAGCCAGTCTATCTCACATCCTGCCGGTTCCAGAGCACTCGGGACACCTCCGAAAGCCTTTCGCCGAGCATTCGGAGCATGGGTCTATCATGCCCTTTCCCGAACATTTCGGACAGATCACAACACCTTTACCTTTGCAGCCTGCATGCGTTATTCTACCGGTTCCAGAGCACCTCTTGCATGCTGACTTCAGGAGACCGAAAAGGAGTCCCTTCCGACCCGATCCGATGCACTCTGGACATTCGGTTTTGCCCTGATGACACGTGCATGGAACCGTCCTGTTGCCATGACATGTATCGCAGTCCTTTAGATAGCCCTTTCCGCCGCACTGCTCACACTCCAGCTTTCCATTTCCCGCGCAGGCGGAACATGGCTGATCGAGTATCGGGTTTTCCTCCATCGGGTTTTCATTCTCGAATTGGCGGATTGCTGCCTGCCTGTTTCTTGCGCTCTCGGGGATGGCGAAATGGTGCTCCTTCAACTCTTTCCACTCTCTCTCGAGGGCAACTCGACAATCGTCCGGGATGGTCACGCGAAGCCCAAATTGCCCCTGACACGGAGCACCCGAAGTATCCGCAACGAAGCAGACATCAAGGTCCTTCCGATCCAGGAGAGCAGGGATCAGCTCTTTCGTGTCCTCGTTTTCTGGCCAGTGAGCGTTTTCTGTGAGGAAAGGATATCCGGCCCGAGCTTTGACATCTGGTGAATCGACATAGACGAATATTTGGAGCAGTCCACCCGCGCGAAACTTGTAGAAGGCAAACGCCACCTTGGCTGGACGTCCTTTTATGAAATCGACCACATTGTTCGCTTTCGAGAAGATGAAAGGCCCTTTTTCCTCTGGGGTATCTCCCTGCATAAACAAAGTGAGGCCTGCCCACTGCTGTGTCATTAACTCTACACGCTGGATGAGCGAGTCCTTCACACGAGAAGGAACTTGAGCTTCGGCAGGAAGCTGTACAACCACCTGGTGAACATGTTTGCCTTCGTTCTCAACCGAGTACCACTTCGCTAATGCTGTCATGATGATCCTCCTTTCTGGCTAACGGTGCATTTCAGGAACGCGAGGAATGAGTGTCACCTGAAAACGCATTGTTCGGCGCGGGCAAGATTTTCAAAAACAGAAAGATTTTACCTGTACCGCATTTGGCTCAGAACGCTGTTTTAACCCTCAAAAAATGCTGTTTAAGGCCAATTATTGGCCTGTAAGTAGATATCCATATCTTATTATCAACCACTTAAGTCGGTCCAACCCAAGATCACACAAGATCACAGGACATGTGGCTACGTGCCGGTTCACTTTGACGTCAGGTCTGCCACGCCGATCCCCGTGACTTCCACGCTATCTTCCTTGTTCACGGCAGTGAACAGGTATAGAAGCTCTATAGTATGCTCTGACGCCACGGTAATCGTTCCTTTACCCCCTATTGTGGTGGACCACACGGATTGCCACACAATGCCAGGTTGTCTGAATGCCTTCGCAGACTGTTGTTCCGATTTGGACTTCACTACCACATCGGAGAGTGAGGGGTAAGGGAGTTGGATCCGCTGTTTCGTTAGATTAGCTATCGAAAGCGTGACTGCAAATATCTCTGCGCCGAGTTCCTTTTCCACATCTTTAGGATGGCGAAGGTTAAAGGTGAGCCCCGGTTCTCCAGTCGCTTTGATATCGTCTGGTGACGGTGAAAGGCTGGGTTCTCGGATCTTTGACAAATCGGTCACCTTCTGAACAGAGGCAATGAGCGCCCATCTCCTTGAGCGGTCCATCTCAGAGGTGGTCTCCGCAGAGGCGAGCCAACAGTTACATAGGATAGCAACCACGCACAGCAAACTGATAGTCGGTCGTTTCATCTTGAACAACTCCTTTCTTGAGCCGAAATTGTGGCTAAGACGCGGCTATTTCCCGTCGCCTGCCGCCCTGTTAGCACTTGTATGAGCACTCTTTAAGATTGTTCTCCTCTATAAGACTTTTTCATTTCTTTATTTTTGGTCAAAAAACTTTGGATTTTAGGGGCATCTCCAATTTGTACCTCCCTGTGTAAAATATCGATGTGTTTCACATACATACTTACTCCTCATATGGCACCAACCAACCGAAGGTTCACCACAATATCCACAAAAGTTCTTAGCATGAAAACAATTGCCATAAAACTTTTCTAATTTCTCTTTAGTTTTTTTGGATAATACCCCTTGAATAGTATAATAGAGTTCTTTTCTTTTCCTACAATTCGATGATTTTATTAAGACACTAATTCTATCTTCAGCCAGTGACATATATTTGCTTTCAGGATATTTTTTTAGAAATGTTTTGTAGCCCTCAACAGTGTTTAAATCTCTTGTTTTTTGCCAATCAGATCTTTCCAATTCCTTAATTCTATTTTTGGCAACAAACATAAATTTACTTTGTGGATACTTTTGCAAGAATTCCTTATATGCTTCAACCGAATCAAACTGACTAGCCTTCTCGAAATACAACTTATCAAGTCGGGATTGGGCTTTGGAAGTAAAATTCCCATTTGGATATTCCTTCAGGTAATTGTCAAAAACTGAAATCGTATTTTCCTTTTTTGCCGATTCCCACATCAGAGGCTCATGGTTTCGTTTCGCGTCATGTCCATATTTCCCGTTAGGGTACTGCTTCATATATTTTCCATAACTTGAGACTGTATTTTCCTTTTTAGTCTCAACCCAGACTATATCCTCTATTGCACCTTGTGCCTCCGGTTTGAAATATCCAGAAGGATATTCTTTGAGATATTTTTCATAACTTTGAATGGTATCCGCTTTTTTTGCCTCATCAAACACCGCTATTTCTCTCAGTTGACGAGCCTCCTTTGTCAAATCATGTTTGGGATATTCTTTGAGAAAATTGTCATATGCTACAATTGTATTCACTTGTTTTGCATTTTTCAAAGCCTGTCCAGCACATCCAACCAATGTCACCAATCCAGCTATAATTGCAATAACCGCTAACTTTTTCATGTTAATATCCTCCTCATTGATGTGATATTTATGGGCAAGTTTTACCTGCGGCTCATGTCAAGACCCGGGAAAGCACCGAAACGAAGCCGTCAAGTATTCGTCGAACAACTCTTCTTCCAATCGGCCAACGCTTTATGCGCTCTGCCAGGCATGGTCCGATTCGATAGTATGCTCGTATGAAGGTCCTGCCAGCCATTGAGTGCATAAGAACATTGTCTCGAAACTCCTGCAAGGCACTAACTTCCGGGCAGTATGCGTCACAGTAGACCGCAGTGGCCACGAAACAGGACGGAGATTGCTTTCCGGCTTGAGACGCTTTGAAACCTGCGCTCGCTCTGCTGGGTGGTGAGCTAGAGAACTGAAGGCTTGATGGCGACGAGCCATACAGTCGCTTCCATACATTCGCTGCAGCTCGTGCGACAGCTTCCGCTGGTGCTGGTCCGGCTCCGGAAGGGTTGCTATTCTGCGCCCTTGAGAAGGCTTTGGCTTGTTGCTTGTCGAAGGCGAAAGAAGTACTACACGATTCGCAAACAAGCCATCCAGATGACTGGGCTGCCTGCTGCTGCACCAACATCGCCAGCGTATCGCCTTCAGGATCCATCGCATGCGTAGCAGACCAAGCTCCTTTCAACGCAGCTTCCCAATAGGTTTCTGAAGTCGCCACTTGTCTCGTGGTAAGGACATAGCCGTCCTCCCATCTTATATCCTTATTACAGATGTCGCATACCGGCATGAATGTCTCCTTTCTTTTGCCGAACGGCGCGTTTCAGGAGTGCGAGGAACGAGTGTGGTCTGCAAACGCATTGTTCGGCGCAGCTAAGGTTTTCAAAAACAAAAAGATCTTACCTGTACCGCATTTGGCTTAGAACGCTGTTTTAACCCTCAAAAAGTGCTGTTTAAGGCCAGTTATCACCCTGTAATTGGATATTTACATCTTAATATCAGACACTTAAGTTGGTCCGACCCAAGATCACAAGATCAAAGATCACTTTCCAAACAGCAATTCCTTTCAAACCGATCAGAACTCATTTGCCACCCTCAGCACTCGCCTGCATCTCCAAAGCAAGCTTCTTGACCGAAGGTGAGGCGTGCCTTGTGAGTACAGATACTCTTCTTCTTATCGATGCCTCTCTCTGCATACGCTCTCTCACACAGTTTCTCACCCAGGGTTTTCGTGCATCAAGTACGAGGCGTGCAGCCTCTTCCTCACTGATAGAAGCTGAGCCTACACCAAGAAAGAGCCTACGCGACGCTAATAATGCCAAACCTTCAGCAATGACTTTCTTTTGTTGTTCGGTTCTTCCTTTCGGCTTTCCGGCGTCGATAAGTATCTGAAAAGCAGAATTCGAACCGATTTTAGCGAGTCCTTCAGCCGCTGCGGAGAAAAGGACAGGATCGCTCTCAGCAAGCAGCTGCCGCAGCTTCTCGACTATGCGTTTCTGATACTCAACAGACACACCTGGCAATAGGTGAATATTTCGAGCACCACTTTCCCTATCAAACGGGGAATCAGAGGCCAGCAGCGTGAGGATCTGCTGGGGGCCAAGTTTCTTTCCAAAAACCGCCTTAACAGAACCTGAGAGAATGCCCTTTCCACAGATGTATACCCAACCATCCTCAGACTTACGAAAGCAAAGCCGGTATCCTGGAGGGACATCAAAGGACATGCCATTGATGATTCCTTTTCCTGCATATCGGATCTCACTCCCTTTTCCCTTGGCTGGTGCCACCACCGTTTTACCCTTTCCCCCTAAAGGAACTGATACAAAAGCCCCATCACCGAAGCGCTCGCAACCCACATTGATCGCTCCCCCTTTACCAAAAATAGTGATCGATCCCTGAACGAAACCGCTCATATCAAATCCTTTGGTATTTGGTTCAGGAATCTCGATGTTGAATAATCCATCTGGGCGAGGAGAAGGTGGTTGCTGACCGTGAACACTTTCAGCCAAGAAGTTAGGCAGGATTATGAGAAAGCCGAGCAGAATAAAAACCAGACCCATCTGCTGCAAATAGCTTTTGGCCTTAACAATTTTGTGACGTATAATCATCGATCATACTCCTTTCTATTTACCCATTTTGAGAATTTCTGTTAATCATATATCATTTGTCAAAATTCAGTCTAATTTAGATGGCTATCTCACTCTGCGTATTCCATAGTTTCCACCCACAGCTTTAACAATCTGAATCTCAACACCGTTGTGGTTGAGGGTGAAGCTGTCTCCCTGAAACAGGGCATCCGGTTTATTTGAGTAGACGAAAAAAATGTTGTACTTTCCATCTGGCAAGAAGACCGAGGCGGTGCCATTGGCGGGCACGTGGAGGTTCATCCCGGCATTGCCTTTGCGGACTCCTGCAACTACGCTAAAGTCGTTCGGATTCTTCACGCGCACCTCATTTCTGCCTTTCAGCGCTGATTGGAAAGGGGAAAGCAAAGATTCCATTCTCTGAATTCCACGCTGCAAAGTAGCAGGCGAAATAGTCGCGCCTGTCCCAGGGACAGATCTGGCTTCGTATTCCTTGGCCCCCGCTTTTTTAAGAAGTTGCACTATTCCCTCATGCCCCTTTTTTGTCGCGATGTCTAAAGCCGTTACAGTGCTCGATCCACCTCCAGAAATATTTATCTGTCTGACTTTCGCGTTCACGTCCGCGCCTTTTTCGAGCAGAGCTTTCACGATATCATAATGACCTTCCATAGGCGCCAAGAATAATGCAGGCAGGCCAGTGTCACCTAACCCTATCACGTTCACATCCGCGCCATTAGAAAGGAGCACTTTGACGATATCGGTATGACCATTATCGGAAGCCTTAGCCAAGGCCGTCCAGCCACCGTTGGTTTGTTGGTTCACGTCCGCACCATTAGCAAGGAGTGCCTTGACGATATTGGTATGACCATTTTCAGACGCCACATGCAAGGCCGTCTCGCCAACGTGACTGCGTTTTTTGTGGTTCACGTCCGCGCCTTTTGCGATGAGCGATTTTACAGTTTGGATATCGCCTCTCCTCGAAGCATCTAATAATAATTTAGAATTTGTCGGAACGCTTGCACAGCTAATGAACGACACCGACACCGCAAACAATGTTATTAAGACCAACACTTTACGCATAACAATCTCCTTCTCCTTATTGTTTCGTTTGCTAAATGGCACGCCAGTTCTCTGTGTTCCCTCCAACCGGCTTGCTTGTGTTTGTTACATTCTATCTCCGAGCCCGCTCAAGAGGAATAACCAGATGATAATCCCAAAAACCAGACATACAATGTGGCCGGATGACCACCCATAATAGAGCTGAAATGGCTTCCGTTGCTCAGTCACAGAGTTAATATATCTCTGGACCGGCACAAGACAGAGGAACGACGGAACGAAGGCCGTGATTCCGGCACCCACGCCTGGGGCACGACTTATTAGGTTTGCAGTAATCGCCAGGGCTACAAAACCTGTGGCCAGGCCTCCTGGAGAAAAGAAAGGTGTTTGAACTGAGCGGCTTTTCATGTCTTCATGAATCCGGCGCAGGAGGCTGTGGCAGAACAATAACCCAAAAATACCGCGCCAAAACGGACGAATACTGAGATTCTCTCTTTCTTTGATGTAGCGCCAATTCTTGTAAATCCAATATGCTTGATAGGTGCCCATTGATGCGATGGACAAGAGAATTAGCCTTGCGATTGGGATGTATAGAAAAAGCGGCTCATCATAATTGTCCTGGATCTGCGAGATATCTTTTTGATGATCAGGCATGAATTTGCCTGCTTTTATCTCCTCAATTTTATCAGCCGGGATAGCGTTCACCGCATCACAGATCTTGATTATCATGATCGTACTGACAACAAACCAAACAAGAAGCAAAGGCCCCACGATCTGTTTAAAGGGTAACAGAAAAGGAGGGAGAAGTAAGGGGATGCTGAGTATGCAGTATATAGTAAAAAGAGGGGCCCATAATTTAGACGCATTAATTGAATAGCGGTCAACAATGGCATTGTAATCCCTTGCGAACCCCCAGAATGCCTGAAATATCCAGTAGACGTTGAAAAGAGGGATTAGCAGAAATCCAACTGCCTTTTTTGGGGTCGTTCTTGCATAACCGTCCTGAATCGCTGACCACATTTTCGCAACAAGTTTCAGCTTAATGACAATAATGATAATGACCATGATTAGGGGTATGAGAAAAATGAAGTCGAGGCCAGTCTCCCCAAAAGATTTCATGACGAGCGGAATGACAACAGCCAGTACAAGCAATCCAAGAAATGCCCCAACAAATATGCCAATAAATGACCATTTTGAAAGTCTTAGTCCAGATACTCCGGAAGCCTTTTTCTGCGTGTCTTCTGGCGAAGGCGGAAGGTTGATTGCAGATGGCATTGCCGCTTCATCACCGATATCCCCTGCCGAAAGTGTCGTGGAGCCGGCCTCGGGTGGATCGGACTGTCTTCCATTGTCGTCCCGCCATTCCTCTGCGTTCCTCCGTGTCTCCTTCTGGTCTGTAGAGAGAGCTTCGTCATGGCGTTGTGTCGTGGTCATACCGGTCTCGCATGCTTCTTCAATGAGGGTCCAACCTGTTGCAGGACCGCATGTCGGGCACTCTGTGAAGTTATGACCTGTTTCGAAAAAACGAATGTTGCTCTGGCGCACGGGTCCTTGTGACTGACCAACGTCCAGGCCAGTTCCTTTGAGCCCGAAAAAGTCAGCGACTCTCCCTTCATCGCAGAATTCACATTTGTATTTTCCTGTTTTCGGCACAGTTGAACCGGGTGATAAATTGACTGTTCCACTCATCGCGGTCCTCCTTCTTGATAGGCAACTAACTTCGCATGACGCGCGAAGTGTGGCGCGTCAGTGCCACGCCTCGTCGCTTTCGATACGATTGTTAGGCCCAGTTACATCCTCCGAAGTCTTTGATCAGCACATTCCTCGCAATAGATTCGAGTTGAGTTCAGCGGAATGTACCCGCCACCATGCCGAAGCCGCTTGCTATACATGCCGTTTTCACCATCAACGAGGCAACCATTGTCATCACAATAGCAGGATTCCCTGCCGCAGGAATCCCACCATTGGAGGGCCTTTGCTTTCCACTTCCTCTTTATTTCCTCCAACTCATTGTATCCTCCTCCTTTCTCCGGCCAACGTTCCGCATGAGGCGCGAGGTCGGGCGATGGCTGGTCCGTCTTGGTCTTGCGTAGTAGAAACTCCGCTATGTCTTTCTGCCCCTCTTTTGCCGCCAGTTCTGCCGGCGTGAGATGTGTGTTGTCACGGGCATTTGGGTTTGCACCACGCGTCAGAAGGAGTTCTGCGATCTTGCGGTTACCCCTCACGGCTGCGTAATGAAGAGGTGTGCTGCCGTAGCCCTGTTCCTTAAGATTAACGTCGGCACCCCTTGCCACCAGGGTCTCAGCCACTTCATCATGGCCTTGATCGACCGCATAGTGCAGGGGTGCGAATCCGCTCTTGGAGATAGCATTGAGGTTGGCAGCGCCGTCGAGAAGGAGGTCGACGATGCCCTTATGTCCTTTGTGGCTGGCCAAATGTAGGGCAGTGAACATGTTCCGATCTCTTGCTTTGACAAGGCTGTCTGCCGAGCGCTTCTCGAATAGAGCATGGATTATGTCCGTATCCCCATCTTTCGAAGCGCCGATGAACTTCTCGATCTCCTCCTGCGAGGCCTTGGGTAGCCCAACGACTGCCTGCACAACGGCCTTGGGTTTGACTGTCACCTCAACACAGGCGGGTTCACCTATACGGACTTCGTATGTGTGAGCTTTCTTGCCAATGCCAAGGAATCCGCGCCGTCCACTGATCTTAAGGCGCACGTCCTCGATCCATGATGCATTCGGGGAGAGATCCCTCTGGGCCTGCTGCTTGGCGCTCGCCTCGTCAAACGAATCTATGAGAACCGTCTTTGTCTTGGGTTCTGAGAGCGTCCTCTTCTCGACCACATCGCTGTTTGCTGGCTTCTTGGTGATGACGTCCTGCAATGCAGCATACACGGTAACTCCGACTCCCTTCAATACGCTGGGTTTGCCATCGGATACAATCTTCTCAGAAATTACGGACATGCCATCTGGCACCCTGTCCGCAATGCTTGCCCGAGCTTCTTCAAGCGTGTCTCCCTTACCCGTCAGTTGTTTGTCTTTGGTCATGAATATTCCTCCTTTTCTTGCCGAACGTTGAGGCCTTACCCACGTCGCGGTGCAGGCCGTTGTTGGCCTATGCTATGATTTGCTGAAAATATACTTCCTGTTCCGGATCTCCACGTTTGGTGGCGTTTTTCCGTTATTTTCAAAAAAGTCATATCCTTCCTTCAAGTTTACCCAGAAAGGATACCATTCTGATCCTTTATGCTTCTCCATATTATTTTTACTCATTTTGAAAGGGAAAATATGTGCCCTAAAGAAATGTTGGCCATTTCTCAACGCAGCATCAGAAAGTGCATAGATTTCTTCAATACCGTCATTCGTCATTGCGTAGCAACCTATGGAAACACAATCGCCATGTACCATTAAAGCACTTCCTGTTCTATTGTAGGCACGGTCATAATGATTGGGATAGCCCAGATTAAAGGAAAGATGGTAGTTGCTAACTGGATTCAAAGATGAAGGTTTTATAAAATAGAAGCCTTCAGGGGCTTGCCCATCACCTTGTCTGATTTTTGGCCCAAGGCCTCCATAGCCGTATGTGCAAATGGGATAAGTTTTAAATAATTTATAACTATCATTTTGTTTTATCCACATTTCAAGTTGCTTTTCTTTCTTGAATATTCTGATGAATATGGGGTCACCAAGTTTCAAGTTTAGTTTTCCTAACTCTTTTGTTAACGCAGGAGTAACTTTGGTTATTGCATTTCTTGCGCGGGGACTTGTTGGTAGTCTGGTATTGGAGCTGGAAAAGGAAATAGAAGGTAGAACAAGCATTATCATGAATAGGGGGATAATTATTACTTTGTGCATGTTTCTTCCTCCGGCAAACGCCGCGTTTCTGAACGCGAGGAACGAGCGTGGCCTGCAAACGCATTGATCGGCGCACCAAGGTTTTCAAAAATAGAAAGATCTTACCTGTACCGCATTTGGCTTAGAACGCTGTTTAAACCCTCAAAAAGTGCTGTTTAACGCCAATTCTTGGCCTGCAAGTAGATGTTTACATTTTATTATCAGCCATTTAAGTTGGTCCGACCCAAGATCACCACCAAGATCAAATCAATATTTTTGGGGTCAAAAAGGCGCTTCTAAAGGCAAAAAACGCCCTGATTTATGATTTAACCAATTGAATTTATATCTATCTGCTTGGTCCGACCCCAAGCCCTATTATTTCTGAAAAACACCAAACTGTAAATGACATCCGATTCAGCAGAACCTATTTGAAGATTATTTGAATCAACAAATACGTGGCGATCCCCACGACAACCAATACCGTCTTGAGAAAGATATTCACCTTAACGGGAGACTCGATGTTCTTAGCCTTTTTAAGCTTAGAGGCTTTATTGCCAAATATAGCTGCGATGAAAAGTCCCACCATTGCGATAATTAGTCGGCCAATACCCATGACAAAGTGGAAAGCCATCGGATTAACGTCAAATCCTCGAACATATTTATCCCCAATGGGTACACCCGGTGTCCATTGTGTCTGAACCATGAAACTCTCGATAGCAGCCATGACTAACAACACCACAGCAGAAACCACAATGGACCAAGACTGTTGCTGGTCATAGCGAATAAATTGGTACTGGTCTTCAGTCGCAACGTTGCATCCCCTCGCCTTGACTAGCTTAACGATACAGACCACTGCCGCTGCGCAAATCCCAGCGGCGACAGGTGACGCAATAACAGACAATATTTTAAGCCATGCATCGATCATGAGTTGTCTCCTTTCGTGTTATTCTTTTCTGACGGGTAAACGAATGCGTTCACTTTACGTGTATTCTCGTGTATGCGGGCAAGTACGACTTCACCTCCTTAAGGCCGCAGTTATGGAAAAGAAAGACATATGTTTTCGATTCGCTCAGCCAAACACACAGTTCCACCTCTTCTAGATACTGATAATGCATACTTCCACCACCACCGGGTGCGTGGTCGGATGACTTAGTGAGATTACGTCCACGCTGAGCAGGAGTACCCAACTTTTCGACAATATCGCTCAAGGCTAAGTCACTGCTCCGCTTGGCCAAAAGAAGAACTTCTTGGATCGCTCTTTCAGTAACAGCGCCTGCGATGTCTGTGCTGCCGGTTGAGTCTGATGATGCTGCTTCCAGACCCGAGTCGTCGCTCCCGCATCCGAACGTGAGGAGCAATAATATCAATAGCCCGACAATTACGTCCTGCGTAGCTCTTTTCATTTCCGCATTTCTCCTTCTGTGTAGCCGTCGTGAATGACGCACCTTGAAAATCGCACCTTCCGAGGTTTTCAAGGTCGCTGTCCATACCTCCTGTTCGGTCTCTCTGTGCCTCGCTATCGCATGGGCATCGCATTGCGACGTTGGGCGATGTCAACAGCAATTCTTGAGCCGCCTTCATGATGACATGCTGACATTGTTGTGGTGCCTGCTATACATCGTCCCCATCCCAGTCCGGCATCTTATCTTCTGGAACAACGACTTTAGGATCAGGGATGTGCCCTCCACACTTCGCGTATATAGATTTTCCAAAACCAGGACCAGACCATATCCGAAACCCCCATGCAATGCCTGATTCGTTCGTCGTAGATGAGGACACAACATCACATTTGGGACAGACGTATCCTACTATCGCGGCCCTGTCTTTCGGAGAGTAGTAGTCAACGTATTGTTGATAACTGAGGGCTTTGCCCTTGACAGGGAAGTGTGTCCAAAAACAGACGGTGTCGACCTGCACCGAAAGCGGCCTCTCCTCTCTCTCATCTATTAGAAGTTCACGCGGGAATTCAGACGAGATGAATTCGTCAAGTTCGCGCTGAGCATTCTCGTAGGCGACTCGTGTGTTCAGGTCCATCATCCAGCGGAGTGTAAAGACATGGACCTGTGTTTTCTCTTTTGGCACCCGCACGAAAACGTGGTAGACGATTTGTCGCTGTGGGGGATTCCTCTTCAATTCGTCAGGCCAGTTCTGGTGTGCTGCCGGGTGGCGCCGGGTGAAGCGGACGATCTTCACAATGCTGCGACGTTCCAAGGGTACCTTCTTGATGCGGCCGAATGATGCGGTGAAGAGCGCGGACGCTATGCCTCCCGTCAGAATACCGAAAAGAGTCTGGAGCTGAGACTGATAGGCGATCTTGAGCACAATCTGCCCATCATCCGTTTTCTCGATCATGGGGTCGGGAATCGGGGAATTGGCTATCGTTGCCCACGGGTAGACCTCTTCTCTCTTCTCGGTTGCCGTGATGGCAGACCCCATGAATTCGATTCTGAGTTCCTTACTCATTGCTTTTTCCTCCTTCTCATTGTTTTGACGCCCAGTGCGGAGTTGAGCGGGGATTTTTTCGGCATAACGGCTCGGCTAAGAGGCTGGCAAAGGAGCGCAGCGGATTTGCCAGTCCTTCTTCAGCCGATTGTTGGACGAAGCCGCTACGCGGCGGAAAATAAACACAAATAAGTGTATGCTCAATTCGACGCCTAATCCCGGGCGCTCTTATCATAAAAGGAGCATACCATGAACAAAACTGAAACCAACCGATT